>VYMF01000218.1_pt1 | contig 13064 bp, 13 predicted proteins | sample 5115271 | NCBI WGS metagenome assembly VYMF01 (sample SAMN12291778, study PRJNA351875) | freshwater metagenome | isolation source: freshwater lake | place: USA: Michigan, Wintergreen Lake | collected 2013-08-08
GGTCGGGTCGAAACGCTCTTCCTTCAGGTCGAAGGTGAAGTTCCGGTCCTGGTTGCTGACCTTGTAGAGCTTGCCGTCCTTCTCATCGCTGGTGAAACGGCCGCCCAGGGTGATCTTCAGGTTCTCTTCGAGGATCGGCGGGGTCCAGACAGTGTGGACAAACAGGCCGGTGCTCTTGGCGTGGGCGTAGCTGCCGCGGTCGATGGAGCGGAAGCCGCGGGTGATGCCGGCGGTCTTGGGATCGCGGACGACATAGTCACCGTTCGAGCCGACATAGGACAGCGAGCTGGGCGTCGCCGCCTCTTCCCAGGCCTTTTCGTTGAAGAAGTAGAGGCCGACGACGAAATCGAAGTTCTCGCCGATATTGCCGACCAGCTGGAACTCCTGGCTGCGTTGCAGCTGTTCCATGTCCGACAGGCTGTAGCGCGCGAAGTTGCGCGCCGAGTTGCCGGCCGGGGCGTTCGGCTGGAACACCGGGGCGCGGGCGGGGCCGCCGGCGTTGTCGTACTGCTGCACGGCCACTTCGCGGTAGGCGGTGATCGAGCGCAGGGTCAGGTTGTCGTTAATGTCCCAGGTGGCGTTCAGGGTGTGGCCCGAGATCTCATCGATGCTGGGCTGCTGCGGCACACCGATGTCAGCGCGATCCTGACGGCTGGTGTGGACCTTCACGCCGGGGGCCAGCGGCGAGATGGTGCCGGCCGGACGCGGGAACACCGTCGAAACGGGCAGGTTCAGCGGGTTGTAGCTGACCAGCTGGCTGAGGAACGGCGTGGTCTCGCTGTGACCCATGTCATAGCTGTACATCACGTCGATGGCGTCGGTCGGGTTCCAACGGACGGCGGCCTTGAAGCCATGGCGGTCCAGATAGTTCCAGCCGGTCTCGCCTTCCATCGGGTTCTCGGTGGTGGCGTCGTGGTACTGCAGGGCGCCGTCGAGCTTGACCGAGAAGCCGGCGACTTCCGGGAAGTCCAGGTGACCTTCGACGTTGTAGCCGTTGTAGTTGCTGACGCCGGCCGTGCCGCGGAAGCCGAACACGCCGCTCGGCTTGCGGGTGACCAGGCTGACCGCGCCGCCTTCGGTGTTACGACCGAACAGGGTGCCTTGCGGACCGCGCAGAACTTCGACGCGCTCCAGGTCCAGCATCGTGGCGTTCAGGCCCTGCTGCTTACCGAGGTAGACGCCGTCGAGGTAGATGCCGACGCCCTGCTCGCGGGCCGGCTGGTTGGCGTCGCCCGGGACGATGCCGCGGATGCCGACGGTCAGCGCGCTCTGGCGCGATTCAAAGGTCGAGACCCGCAGGCTGGGCAGCTGGCCGGCGATGTCGAGGAAGGACTCGACGTGGGCGTTTTCCAGCTGCTGGACGCCGACGACCGACACGGCGATCGGGGTGTCCTGGAGGTTGGTTTCGCGCTTGGTGGCGGTGATGATCACCTCGCCCACCGTCGGCTCGGCATCGGGGGCGTCGCCCTCGGCGTGCACACCAACCTGAACCTGGGCGAAGGACGGCGCGCCCATCACCATCGCAATCGAGAAGGCAGCGCCAGCCAGCAGCTGCTTGCGGAATTTCGTCATCGGCTCTTATCCCCAAGCCCCCGCTTTTCGGGGGATGGCAGCCGGTACGTCTGGATGATGACAGTTTGGCCTGCGACTCGATGACAGTTTTGTCGCAAACGCCCGAAAGCCGCCACGGCGTTGCAACGAGAGCGCAACGCCGTGGCTGATGGCTATTTGGCCGGATTGATCAGGTATTTCTCGCCCGTGGCCCGGCGGCTGTAGGCCTTCAGGGTGTCCGGGTTCAGCGCCTCGGCCAGGGAAATTTCGGCCGTATAGTGGCTGGCGAAGGTGGTCTTCAGCTCGGCTGCGACACGGGCGCGCAGGCGCCCCATCACCTCGGGACCGGCCTTCTGCAGGAAGTAGGTGAGCAGATAGCCGCCCGTGCCCCAGGACAGGCCGACATTGCGGCCGATCTCGGTCGGGCGCAGGTCGAGCGCGCCGTAGATATAGACCTGCTTGTGGGTGGCGTTGCCATAGCGGCTGTAGGCGCCGGCGGTGCGGTTCAGGGCCACCTCCATCGCCGCCAGGATGTCGCCGGCCAGCGGGCCGCCGCCGATGGCGTCGAAGCCGATGGTGGCGCCGGTCTCGGCCAGGGCATCGACGAGGTCGGCCTTGAAGGTCGGGGTCGTGCTGTCGAGCACATATTGCGCGCCCAGCCCCTTGAGCAGGGCCACCTGCTCGGCGCTGCGCACGATGTTGACCAGGGGAATGCCGTCAGCCTGACAGATCTTGACCAGCATCTGGCCGAGATTGGAGGCCGCCGCAGTGTGCACGATCGCCTTGTGCCCCTCCGCCCGCATGGTCTCGGGGAAGGACAGGGCGGTCAGCGGATTGACGAAGCAGGACGCCCCGTCAGCCGCCGTCGCATCGTCCGGCAGCAGCAGGCAGGCAGCGGCCGGCGCAACCTTGTGGGTGGCGTACATCGCGCCGCCCAGCGCGGCGACCTTCTTGCCCAGCAGGCCCTCGGCCCCCTCCCCGGCGGCGATCACCGTGCCGGCGCCCTCGTTGCCCACCTGCATCGACTGGTCGAAGCGGGCCGCGACCATCGGCAGTCGCTCGGGCGGCACGGTGGCGGTCAGGGTCGGCCGCTCGGCGGTCCCACCGGCGACCAGGGTGGAGAGATCGGCCGGACCGGTCAGCAGGCCCAGGTCCGACGGATTGAGGGGAGAGCCTTCGACCCGGATGACGACCTGCCCGGCCGCCGGCTCAGGCACAGCCACCTCTTCCAGCGACAGTTCGAGCTTGCCGCCCGAGGTGATCGTCGAGCGCAGTTCAAGTCCGGTGGTCATGTCTCTCTCCCGTTTGTCGTGGTGGTCAGGCGCCGGCCAGCCAGGCCAGGTAGGTGGGCGTCTGCAACAGGGCGTCTGAGTACGCCTGCGCCCGCCCATCGTCGCCGCAGATTTTCAGATCGAGGCCATAGGTTTCGAACCGCGTCGCCACGGGCGTGAAAAAGGCGTCGGCGATGCACCATTCCCCGAACAGGAAGGGCCCGCCCGAACGGTCCAGCAGGCCCAGCCACAGATCGACGATCCGGCGGACATCCTTTTCCACCTCGGCCGTCATGGCCTTTTCGATCCGCACGCCCAGGTCCATCGGATGTTCCCGCCGCAGGGCGCCGAAACCGCTGTGCATCTCGCTGGCGGCGGCGCGGGCCAGGGCGCGGTCGATGGGGTCCGCTGGCCACAGGCCGGGAAAGCGCTCAGCCAGGTATTCGCAGATGGCCAGGGAATCGACGATCACCACCCCCGCATCCTTCAGGGCTGGCACCAGGCCGGACGGCGAATGCTGGCGAATCGCCGCCGTCGAGGCTTCCGCCTCGCGCAGCTGGATCAGGGTCTCGACAAACGGCGCCCCCGTCGCCTTCAGCACCAGCCACGGCCGCATCGACCAGGTCGACCAGCGCTTGGTTCCGATGACCAGTTCCATGAGGCCCCTCGCAAAGTTGGAACGAACGGTATTGGCGCCGCCCCCTTTCCGGGCTCTAGTGCCGCAACGACATTAGAACAAGCGTTTGAGGAAATCGCCATGACCGACGCCGCTGTTCCGGCGCCGCCCGGGTCCAAACTCGTCGATCTCGCAGACGATGGTCCCGGCATCGAACCTCTGAGCAAAGGGTTCCGCCACTACGCGCTCTGGACCCTGATGATCATCTACACGCTGAACTTCCTGGATCGGCAGATCGTCAACATCCTGGCCGAGCCGATCAAGAAAGACCTGCACCTGGCCGACTGGCAGCTGGGCATGATGACCGGTCTGGCCTTCGCGCTGTTCTACACGGTCCTGGGCATTCCGATCGCCCGCAAGGCTGAGAAGTCCAACCGCCCGTTGATCATCGGGACCGCCCTGGCGGTGTGGAGCGGCTTCACCATGCTCTGCGGCTTTGCGCAGAACTTCTGGCATCTGGTCCTGGCCCGGATCGGCGTCGGCGTCGGCGAAGCCGGTTGCACCCCGCCGGCCCACTCCCTGATCACCGACTATGTTCCTCGGGAAAAGCGGGCCTCGGCCATCGCCTTCTATTCGATCGGCACCCCCCTGGGCAGCCTGATCGGCATGGCCATGGGCGGACTGATCGCGGACGCCTACGGCTGGCGAACGGCCTTCCTGGTGGCCGGAGCGCCGGGCATTTTCCTTGCCTTGCTGACCGTCTTCACCCTGCCCGAGCCCCGCAAGAAGCTGACCGCCGTCATGGCCGCCAAGGCCACGACCAGCGTGCCGCTGCGCGAGGCGATGCGCGTCCTGATCTCCAAGAAGACCTTCTGGCTGATCGCCTTCGCCGCCGCCATCAAGGCCTTCATCGGCTATGGCCACGCCCCGTTCACGGCCAGCTTCTTCTTCCGCAGCCACGCCGACCACATCAAGGACCTCTCGGCCTGGATCACCAGCGTGACCGGCTTCTCCATCGGCCAGACCGGCACCGTAGGCGTCGCCCTCAGCGTGGTCAGCGGCGTGGCGGGTGTGCTGGGCGTCTGGCTCGGCGGCGTGATCGCCGACAAGTTGGGGGCGAGGGACCTGCGGGCCTATGTAGTCGTCCCGGCCATCGCCTCTCTGATCACCATCCCGATCTTCATCACGGCGGTTTCGGTCCCGAGCGCCACGGTCGCCCTGATCCTCCTGGCCCTGCCGGCCATCATCGGCTCGCTCTGGTACGGCCCCGTCTACGCCACCGCCCAAAGCATCGTGCAGCCGCAGATGCGGGCCACCTGCGCGGCGGTCCTGCTGTTCATCATCAACCTGGTGGGTCTCGGCCTCGGGCCGCTGTTCGTCGGTATTCTCAGCGATCTTTGGGCCGGCGGCATCCTGCAGCAATCGGGCCTGGTCGCCGCTGACTGCCGCGAGGCCATGCTGGAGGCCAACAAGGCGGCCTGTGGCGTGGCTCAGGCCGAAGGCTTGCGCTGGGCCCTGATTATCTCCATGGGCTTCAACGTGCTCGCCTTCGCCCTCTTCTGGATGGCCCGCAAGACCATCCGTGAAGAGATGGTCAGCTGACCGTCGCGACGCCGACATCACAACAACGAACAACCGCCCAGCGGCGGAGAGGAAACCAATGAGCGAAGTCGTTGAAGGCCCGGCGCCCGCCGCCCCTGTGGAAAGCTATCAGGGCCAGGGGACCAAGCCCTACCGCGCCTATGTGCTTATGGCGCTGCTGACCGTCTACACCTTCAACTTCATCGACCGGGTGGTCGTCGCCATCCTGCAGGAGCCGATCAAGCAGGAGTTCGGCCTTTCGGACTTCCAGCTCGGCCTGCTCGGCGGTCCGGCCTTCGCCGTCCTCTACACCTTCCTCGGCATCCCGATCGCGCGGCTGGCCGAGAAGCACAACCGGATGACTATCCTGGCGCTCTGCGTCGCCATCTGGAGCGGCATGACCGCCGCCTGCGGCATCGCCACCTCCTACGCCACCCTGCTGCTGGCGCGGGTCGGGGTCAGCGTCGGCGAGGCCGGCTGCACCCCCTCGGCCCAGTCCGTCATCAGCGACTATTTCCCGGCCGAGAGCCGCGCCACGGCCATTTCCATCTACGCCCTGGGCGTGCCGGTGGGCTCGATGCTGGCCGCGATCGGCGGCGGCCTGATGATGGAATACTTCGGCTGGCGCGAGGCTTTCCTGGTGCTGGGCCTGCCCGGCCTGCTGCTGGCCATCGTCATCAAGCTGACGGTCAAGGAACCGGAACGGGGCGGCGTCGGCGCCGCCAAGGTCGAAGCGCCCGGGTTCGGCGCGGCCTTCAGCATCCTCATGAAAAAGCCCACCTTCTGGCACGTGGCGATGGGCTCAGCCGTGGCGTCGTTCGTCGGCTATGGCGTCGGACAGTACCTCAACTCCTTCCTGATGCGGACGCATGAGCTGACCGGCCTGCAGGCCTCGCAACTGTCGGGCGTCGTGCTCGGCGTGGCGGCGGCTTTCGGCACCTTCTTCGCCGGCTGGCTGGCCGACCGGATGATCAAGCGCCACCCCAATGCCCTGGCCTGGCTGCCGGCCCTGGGCTTCCTGATCGCCACCCCCTTCTATCTGGTCGGCTACTCCGTCCCGAACCTGTGGATCGGCGTGCCGTTCATGGTGGTCGGGGCCATTACCCACTACTTCTACCTGGGCTGCATGTACGCCTCGGTGCAGGGCATCGTCGCGCCCCGTATGCGGGCCACCTCGACCGCCATCCTGCTCTTCATCGTCAACCTGCTGGGCTACGGCCTGGGGCCGCCGGCCATCGGCGCGCTCAGCGACTTCCTCGCCAGCACCAACCTGAAAGCCGCCGGCCTGACCATGGCCGACTGCGGCAAGACCATGCTCGCGGCCAACAAGGCGGCCTGCGCCGTCGGTTCGGAGTTCGGCCTGCGCTGGTCGATCTTCATCGGCCTGTTCGGCTATCTGTGGGCCGCCCTGCACTTCCTGCTGGCCTGGAAGACCCTGCGGCGCGACTGGGTCGGTTGACACGGGGCCTCATGGGAGCCATCAGGCGCCCATGATCCCGCGCTATTCACGCCCCGAAGCGGCGGCCATCTGGTCGCCGCAGACCCGCTATTCGATCTGGTTCGAGATCGAGGCCCACGCCGCCGACGCCATGGCCGAACTGGGGGTCATTCCCAAGTCGGCCGCCAAGGCCATCTGGGAGGGCGGCAAGGACAAGATCTGGGACGCCGACCGCATCGACGAGATCGAGCGCACCACCAAGCACGACGTCATCGCCTTCCTGACCCATGTGGCCGAAGTCGTCGGCCCCGAGGCCCGCTTCCTGCACCAGGGCATGACCAGCAGCGACGTGCTCGACACCTGCCTGTCGGTGCAGATGGTCCGGGCCACCGACCTGTTGCTTGAAGACGTCGACCTGGTGCTGGCCGCCCTCAAGCGCCGCGCGCTGGAACACAAGCTGACCCCCTGCACCGGCCGCAGCCACGGCATCCACGCCGAGCCGACCACCTTCGGCCTAAAGCTGGCCGGCCACTACGCCGAGTTCGTCCGGGCCAAAGAGCGCCTCGCCATGGCCCGCTTCGAGATCGCCACCTGCGCCATCTCCGGCGCCGTCGGCACCTTCGCCAACGTCGATCCGCGCGTTGAGGAACACGTCGCCGAAAAGATGGGCCTGGTCGTCGAGCCCGTCTCGACCCAGGTCATCCCCCGCGACCGCCACGCCGCCTGGTTCGCCGCCCTGGCTGTTGTCGCCAGCAGCATCGAGCGCCTCGCGGTCGAGATTCGCCATCTGCAGCGCACCGAGGTGCTGGAAGCCGAAGAGCCCTTCGATCCCGGCCAGAAGGGCAGCTCGGCCATGCCCCACAAGCGCAACCCGATCCTGACCGAGAACCTCACGGGCCTGGCCCGCCTGGTCCGCTCGGCCGTGGTCCCGGCCCTGGAGAACGTCGCCCTCTGGCATGAGCGCGACATCAGCCACTCCTCCGTCGAGCGCGGCATCGCCCCAGACGCCTCCATCCACCTCGACTTCGCCCTGCGCCGTCTGGCCGGGGTGGTCGAGCGGTTGGTCATCTACCCTGAGAACATGCTGAAGAACCTCGACCGCCTCGGCGGCCTGGTTCACAGCCAGCGGGTCATGCTGGCCCTGACCCAGAAGGACGTCAGCCGCGAGGAGGCCTATGCGGCCGTCCAGTCGAACGCCATGAAGGTCTGGCGCGGCGAGGGCCGGTTCATCGATTTCCTGAAGGCCGACCCCTTTGTCTCGGCCAACATGAGCGACGCCGAGCTCGAGGCCCTGTTCGACAACGGCTACCACTTCAAGCACGTCGACACGATCTTCGCCCGCGTGTTCGGGCAAGGCTGAGGCGCGTGTCCGACCTGGTCCTCAGGCTCAACCCGGCGCTGGACCCCGCGGCCTTCCGCGAGGCCTTCGAGCGGGATGGGCATGTCCAGGTCCACAATATCTTCGAGCCGGCCATCGCCGACGCCCTGGCCGGGATCCTCGAAAAGGCCACCCCCTGGGACCTCGCGGTCTCCACCCCGGCCGGCCGCGAGGAAGTGTTCACCCAGGCCCAGCTGGCGACGATGAGCCGCGAGGCCATCGGCGAGAAGATCAAGGGCGCCGCCCAGCGCGCCGCAGAGGGCTTTGCCTTCGTCTATCTCTGCTACCCCATGATCGCCGCCTATCTGGCCGGCCGCGATCCCGGCCATCCGCTGCATCAGCTGACCGAGTTCCTCAACAGCCCGGAGTTCCTGGGCTTCGGATCCGCCGTCTCCGGCGCCGTCGGCATCACCAAGGTCGACGCCCAGGCCAGCTTCTATCGCCCCGGCGACTTCCTCAGCCTGCACGACGACACCGGCCCCTCGGACGAGCGCCGGGTGGCCTACACCCTGGGCTTCACGCGGCGCTGGCGACCGGACTGGGGCGGCCAGCTCTTGTTCCATGACGAGGCGGGCGACGTCACCCGGGGCCTCGCCCCCGGCTTCAATGTCCTCAGCCTGTTCAAGGTGCCGCGCTGGCATTCGGTGGCCCCGGTCGCGCCGTATGCCGCCGGCCGCCGGCTGCAGGTCGTCGGCTGGCTGCGCGACGATCCCCCGTCCCGGCCCGCCGCGTGAGCCTGAAGGTCGGCCTGGCGCCCATCTGGCGCGAGGACGCCCGCCTGCTGCTGCTGGGCAGTCTTCCCGGTGACGCCTCCCTCGCCCGGGCACGCTACTACGGCCACCCCAGGAACGGCTTCTGGCGACTGATGGGCGGCGTCACCGGCATCGCCCTGCCGGATATGGACTACGAGGCGCGCACCGCCGCCCTCACGGGCGCCGGCGTCGCCCTCTGGGACGTCATCGCCCAGGCCCATCGGCCGGGCAGCCTGGACAGCGCCATCCGCGACGAGCAGGGCAATGATCTTGCGGGTCTGATCAGCGCCCTGCCCCGCCTGCAGGCCATCGCCTTCAACGGCGGCAAGGCGGCCAAGGCCGGCGCAAGGGCGCTGGCCGGCGTCCGGCCCGACATCCCGCGAATCGCCCTGCCGTCGTCCAGCCCGGCCTACGCGGCCATGAGCTTCGAACGCAAAGCGGCCGCCTGGGCTGAGCTCAGGCGGCCGCTGGGTCTTTCAGACTGACGGGCGTGTTCAGCCGGCGGTCTTGATCTGCTCGCGCGCCTGGGCGAGCAGCTCGTCCATCTTCATGCGCACTTCGCCCTCGGTGGTTTCCAGGCCCGACCCCTTCAGGTCGCCCCACACCTTGCGCAGCACGTCTTCGTCGCCCGGCATCTCGAAGTCGGACTTCACGACAGCGCGGACATATTCCTCGGTCGATTCCAGGCCCATCAGGCCGGCGGCCCACTCGCCAAGCATCCGGTTGCGCCGGGCGGTGGCCTTGAATTCCTGTTCGGCGTCCAGGGCGAACTTGCGCTCGAAGCCCTTTTCGCGCTCGTCGAAGGTGGTCATAGAAATCCCAAAACCTGTTTTGCGGCGCGGTGCATAGCGCGCGCCGGGCCGGGCCGCAATCACAACCGGAACATCTAGGGTGAACGGCGGTACCGCTATCGGAGACGTGATCGGCGAAACCGAGCCCTCTCGATCATCCGGGACAACGCACCGCCCGGCCTTTCATTGCCGGCGCTTTGAGAGTATTGACCGGGCCGACCACCCATCCTCGCGATGCGAGTCGGATCCTCGCGCGCTGGCCTACCGCCCGCGCGCGATTTTCGTTCCGCCGCACCGCACATCACCCCATCGGGGGAGCGTGAATGACCAGCCGCCGCAAGAAGATCTACGAAGGCAAGGCCAAGATTCTGTACGAGGGTCCCGAGCCCGGCACCCTGATCCAGTATTTCAAGGACGACGCCACCGCCTTCAACGCCCAGAAAAAGGCGGTGCTGGAGGGCAAGGGGGTCATCAACAACCGCATCAGCGAGTTCGTGATGACCAAGCTGAACGCGATCGGCGTCCACAACCACTTCCTCAAGCGCCTGAACCATCGCGAGCAGCTGATCAAGGAAGTCGAGATCATCCCGCTCGAGGTCATCTGCCGCAACATCGCCGCCGGCAGCATCGCCAAGCGGCTCGGCCTGGAAGAGGGCGCCCCCCTCCCCCGCTCGATCATCGAGTTCTGCTACAAGAATGACGCCCTCGAAGACCCGCTGGTCACCGAAGAGCACATCACCGCCTTCAACTGGGCCACCACCCAGGACATCGACGACATCATGGCGATGACCCTGCGCATCAACGACTTCCTGACCGGGATGTTCGGCGCCGTCGGCATCACCCTGGTCGATTTCAAGATCGAGTTCGGCCGCGTCTGGGAAGGCGACTTCTCGCGGATCATCCTGGCCGATGAGATCAGCCCCGACAGCTGCCGCCTGTGGGACTCGACGACGAACGAAAAGCTCGACAAGGACCGGTTCCGCCGCGACCTGGGCAACGTGATCGAAAGCTACACCGAGGTGGCTCGCCGCCTCGGGATCATGAAAGACATGCCGACCGTCATCCAGGGGGGACTGCACTAGTGAAGGCCACCGTCCACGTTTTCCTCAAACCCGGCGTCCTCGACGTGCAGGGCAAGGCGATCGAGAACGCCCTCCACGGCCTGGGTTGGGCCGATGTCTCCGGCGTGCGCGTCGGCCGCGTGCTCGAATTCGAGGTCGGCGGCGACAAGGCCACGGCCGAGGCGCAGGTCAAAGCCATGTGCGACAAGCTGCTGGCGAACACGGTGATCGAAAGCTACCGGGTCGAGATCGCCTGACCATGCGGCTGGCGGCAGTCATAGCCGTCGCCCTGTCCCTGACGGCCGGTTGCGCCCGCGCACAAGGGGTTGAGGACGCAGAGGCGCTGTTGCAGCGCCACAGGCAGGCGTTCCTTGGCGGGGCGTCCGAACTCGCCGGCTGCCGGCCGGGTTGGGGCCTGGTCCGGGTCAGGGAGGGCGCCGTCAAAGGTTGCGACCGCCGGATCGCGCTGCGGATCGCCGAGCGCTTCAAGAGGCTGCCGGTCGAAGAGATCGACTGGAGCGACGATGAGGCCGCCTTCCTGTTGACCTGGAACCCGGCGAGCCCGGACATGAAGCGGTCCTGGCTCGTGCATCGGCCCGCTGGCGCGCCGGCGGGCGGTATTCGCCTGTCCAGCCCCGGCTGGTTCTATGTGCGCCGCGACTGCACCACCCGGCTCGCATCTCCAAGCAGACTCTGTTAGAGGCCCGCGCCATGAAAGCCGCCGTCATCGTCTTCCCGGGGTCCAACTGCGACCGTGACTGCAAGGTCGCCGTCGAGCGTTCGACCGGCGCCCATGTCGACATGGTCTGGCACGGCGACACCCAGCTGCCGGACAACCTCGACCTGATCGTCCTGCCCGGCGGCTTCTCCTACGGCGACTACCTGCGCTGCGGGGCCATGGCCTCGCTCTCGCCGATCATGACCGAGGTGAAGGCGGCCGTGGAACGTGGCGTCGCCACCGTCGGCATCTGCAACGGCTTCCAGGTGCTGTGCGAGGCCGGCCTGCTGCCGGGCGCCCTGCTCCGCAACGCCGGCCTGAAATACGTCTGCAAGCAGGTCGCCCTCGACATCGTCAACGGCCAGACCCGCTTCACCGCCGCCTACCAGGGCCGCCGCGAGGCGGTGATGACGGTCGGCAACGGCGAAGGGAACTACTTCGCCGACGAGGCCACCCTCGACCGGCTGGAGGGTGAGGGCCAGGTGGTCTTCCGCTACAAGGACAATCCCAACGGCTCGGCCCGCGACATCGCCGGCATCATCAACCCGGCCGGCAACGTCATCGGCCTGATGCCCCACCCCGACCGCGCCTTCGAGGCCGAACTGGGCTCGGCCGACGGCGCCCTGCTGTTCCAGAGCGCCCTCGCCTCCGCGTAGGATGGCCAGCGCCTAACGCGTTGAAAATACTCGCTTCTTGAGCGCCCCCCCCTGAATATGTCTAGACATATTCAGGCGCAAAATCGCCTCGACCGGCCATTGAGCGCGCTCCGCTCTCGCGACGTTGGCATGCCGGCTCACCTTGCCATCAACATTTCCCGAGCCGGCGCCTACGGCCTGTCAACGCTGGCGCCTACGTTCACCGCCTCCGCGCCAACAGCAATCTCACGCAAAAACAAGACCTTGGCGCGGACAGGCCTCTTCCCATGTCGGCGCCGTGGTATAATCGTAGTCCGCTTCGGTAAGGCGGGGTTTCATCGCTTGCGCTTGATCGGCCCCTTCTTGTGGGCCTCTTCTCGCGCGCGCAGCTTGACGATCTTGCCGATGAGTTCAGTCGGCACGGGCTCGTCGAGCGGGAACTTGATCGTGCTCTTGTCGATCTCCAGCCCGGCCAGTTCATCGCCCAGGGTCTCCAGCACCAGCTTGCCGACCGGATAGAGCGAATAGTGCCGCTTCCAGGCGGCGAAATGGATCACGGTGCGCAGGCCGATCCGATAGGTCGGCATGTCATAGGCGATCACCTCTTCGGCCTCCGGCAGGGCCGACAGGACCGCCTCCCGCACCTCTTCCATCAAGGGCACGACCTTGGCCGGCAGCAGGGCGAAGTAGTCCTCCACCGTGTCGATCCGATATTTCACCATCGCTTGCCATACCTGCGTGAGCGCGAATTAACTTGGCCGTCCGGCGGCTTGGCCCCACCTTCGCCGACCGAACGGGGGAAGACCATGGATTTCAGTCAGGTGGAATGGCTCTATGTCGCCGGCGGCATCTCGGGCGTCCTGCTGATCGCCTGGGTTATCGCGCTGTTCCGAGGGCGCACGGGCTTCATCGGCGCGGTCGTCGGCTTCGCCCACCTCTTCGTCGCCGCCATCAGCAGCGCAGCCCCGCTGAGCAACGCGCTTGATCCGGACAACATGAGCTACAGTTTCGGCCTGCTGCAGGGCGGAAAAGGCCTCCCCGCCGCCGCCATGGCCATCGCCGTCCTCGCCACCGCCCTGGTCGGCGCCTTCAGCGCCCTGCGCGGCTCTCGCGAAGCCACCCTGCTGACGGCGGTCACCAGCGCCCTGTTCCTGGTGGTTCTGGGCTGGCCCTGGCTGCAGGACACGCTCGGCGGCAAGCATATGGCCCTCCAGGTGGTCGAGGGTTTCACCCTGCCGGGCCTGGGCTGGGCGGCGGTCATCTTCCTGGTCA
>VYMF01000221.1_pt1 | contig 12971 bp, 10 predicted proteins | sample 5115271 | NCBI WGS metagenome assembly VYMF01 (sample SAMN12291778, study PRJNA351875) | freshwater metagenome | isolation source: freshwater lake | place: USA: Michigan, Wintergreen Lake | collected 2013-08-08
GACGTGGAAAATCGGGGCCTGAACCATCAGGGCGACGTCAGACGGATAGGGCGAGGAACGGCTGTTCCGCGGGCTGGTCGTGAAGCCGATCTGGTTGTTGACGACGAAATGCATCGTCCCGCCGGTGCGGTAACCCTTCAGCCCCATCAGGGCGAAGCATTCGGCCACCACGCCCTGGCCGGCGAAGGCGGCGTCGCCGTGGATCAGCAGCGGCATAACCTTGGAGCGGTCGAGGGACCAGGTCTCTTCCGGCTTGCCGGCGTTGGCAGCGCGGATGTCGAAGGCCTGTTTCGCCCGCGCCTTGCCCAGCACGACCGGATTGACGATCTCGAGGTGGGACGGGTTGGCCGTCAGCGACAGGTGGACGTTGTTGCCGTCGAACGCCCGGTCCGACGACGCGCCCATATGGTATTTGACGTCGCCCGAGCCCTCGATATCCGAAGGCACGGTCGAACCGCCCTGGAATTCGTGGAAAATGGCGCGATAGGGTTTGCCCATCACCGCCGCCAGGGTGTTCAGACGCCCGCGGTGGGCCATGCCCAGCACGATCTCGTCGACGCCCAGGGCACCGCCGCGCTTGATGATCTGCTCCAGCGCCGGAACCATGGCCTCGCCACCGTCCAGCCCGAACCGCTTGGTGCCGGGGAAGCGTTTGTGCAGGAAGCGCTCGAAGCCCTCGGCCTCGATCAGCTTGTAGAGGATGGCCAGCTTGCCCTCGCGGGTGAAGCCGTTCTGGGCGAATTTGTCTGCCCCCTCGAAGCGCGCCTGCAGCCAGTTCTTCTCGTCCGGCTCGGCGATATGCATGAACTGGATGCCGAGCGTGCCGCAGTAGGTGCGCTTGAGCAGGGCCAGGACCTCGCGGATCGTACCGGTCTGGAAGCCGAGCACGCCGTCGAGGAAGATCGGCCGGTCGAGGTCGGCCTCGCTGAAGCCGTAGAATTCCGGGGTCAGCTCGGGGTTGCTGGTCGGCTTTTCGATGCCCAGCGGGTCGAGGTTGGCCTGGAGGTGACCGCGGACGCGATAGCTGCGGATCAGCATCAGCGCCCGGATCGAATCATGGGCGGCGGCGCGGACGGCCTCGGCCAGGACGGTGGCGTCCGGAGCGGTCGCGGCAGGAGCGGGGGCCGGAGCCGGAGCCGGCGTGCCGGGCTTCTTCGGGTCGGGCTTCGGGGCCGGCCAGCGGCCGTCGAACACCCCGGTGGCCTCGGTCGGCTCGGTCGTGACCGGGCGACCCCAGGAACCGGCGGCTCCCGAAGCCTTCACACTCTCGGCATTATCCCGCAGCTGGTCGAAGAAGGCGCGCCATTCGACGGAAACAGACGCCGGATCGGCAGCCCATTTCTCGTGCAAATCCTCGATAAACGAGGCGTTTGAGCCATACAGGAAGCTGGTCTCGGCAAAGACCTGGTTCAGCCGACCGGCATCGTCCGCCATTGTTCTCGTCACGTCCCTGAGGCGGCGCGCGCACGCCTGCGCGCAACCGGCGCCGCTGATATAGGCGCTGTTTCCTTATGGGTCATGACCGAATGGGGGCGAAAGCGCCGAAATTCGCCGGAATTCGGATATTTTTGTCCCGCTACCGGGACAAAAATCAGCCCTTCAGCACGTCCACCAGGGTCGTTCCCAGCCGTGCCGGCGACGGCGAGACGCGGATGCCGGCAGCCTGCATGGCCGCGATCTTGGACTCCGCATCGCCCTTGCCGCCCGAGACGACGGCCCCGGCGTGGCCCATGGTCCGGCCCTTGGGCGCGGTGACGCCGGCGATGAAGCCGACCATCGGCTTCTTGCGGCCCTTCTTCGCTTCGTCGATCAGGAACTGGGCGGCATCTTCTTCAGCCCCGCCGCCGATCTCGCCGATCATGACGATCGACTGGGTCTCCGGGTCAGCGAGGAACAGCTCCAGCATGTCGATGAACTCGGTGCCCTTGACCGGGTCACCACCGATACCGACGGCCGTGGTCTGGCCAAGGCCCTCGTTCGAGGTCTGGAACACGGCCTCATAGGTCAGGGTGCCCGAGCGCGAGACGATGCCGACATTGCCCTTCTTGAAGATGGAGCCCGGCATGATGCCGATCTTGCACTCCTCGGGGGTCAGGATGCCGGGGCAGTTGGGACCCAGCAGGCGCGAGTTCGACCGGTCCAGACGAGCCTTGACCCGGACCATGTCCAGCACCGGAATGCCCTCGGTGATGCAGGTGATGAAGGGCACTTCGGCCTCGATGGCCTCGATGATGGCGTCCGCGGCACCTGCTGGCGGGACGTAGATGACCGAGGCGGTCGCGCCGGTGACCTCTTTCGCTTCGGCGACCGAGGCGAAGATCGGCAGGGTCTCGCCATGCGAGCCGGTCCAGGTCTGGCCGCCCTTGGCCGGGTGGACGCCGCCGACCATCTGGGTGCCGTAATAGGCCAGCGCCTGTTCGGTGTGGAAGCCGCCGGTCTTGCCGGTCAGGCCCTGGACGATAACCTTGGTGTTCTTGTCGACGAGGATGGACATGGGTCTGCTCTGATAATTCGTTCAGCGGGACGGTCGGTGGCGGGCCCGAAGGCTCAGCCGACCGCCGCGACGATCTTCTGGGCGGCGTCGTCAAGGTCGTCGGCCGCCGTGATGGCCAGACCCGATTCGTTGAGGATGCGCTTGCCCTCGGTGACATTGGTGCCTTCGAGGCGCACGACCAGCGGCACCTTCAGGCCCACTTCCTTCACGGCCGCGACCACGCCCTCGGCGATGACGTCACATTTCATGATGCCGCCGAAGATGTTGACCAGAATGCCCTGGACGGCCGGGTCGGCGGTGATGATCTTGAAGGCCGCTGCGACCTTTTCCTTGGAGGCCCCGCCGCCGACGTCACAGAAGTTGGCGGGCTCTTTGCCGTACAGCTTGATGATGTCCATGGTCGCCATGGCCAGGCCGGCACCGTTGACCATGCAGCCGATGTTGCCGTCGAGGGCGACATAGGCGAGGTCCCATTCCGAGGCCTCGATCTCCTTGGCGTCTTCCTCGGTCTCGTCGCGCAGCGCCTTCATGTCCTCGTGACGGAACAGGGCGTTGCCGTCGAAGCTGACCTTGGCGTCCAGCACCCGCAGATGGCCGTCCTTCATGACGATCAGCGGATTGACCTCAAGCATCGACATGTCCTTGTCGACGAAGGCCTTGTACAGGCTCGGGAACAGGCTCTCGCCGTCCCGGGCCGCATCACCGGTCAGGCCGTAGGCGGTGTTGATCTCGGTCACATTGGCGGGGGTGACGCCGGCTTCCGGATTGATGTCGATGGTCAGGATCTTCTCGGGCGTGTCGTGGGCGACCGCCTCGATGTCCATGCCGCCCTCGGTCGAAACCACGAACGACACCCGGCCGGTCGAACGGTCGACCAGCAGCGAGCAATAGAGTTCGCGCTCGATGTCGGCGCCGTCCTCGATATAGAGGCGATTCACCTGTTTGCCGGCCGGGCCGGTCTGGGCGGTGACCAGGGTGTTGCCCAGCATCTCTTTCGCGTGCTTGACCGCCTCCTCGATCGAGAAGGCCAGGCGGACGCCACCCTTGGCGTCCGGGCCGAGTTCCTTGAACTTGCCCTTGCCGCGGCCGCCGGCGTGGATCTGCGACTTCACCACATACAGCGGTCCGGGCAGCTGACGGGCCGCGGCCTCTGCCTGATCGGCGCTGGTGATGGCGACGCCTTCGGCGACCGGTGCGCCAAAGCTCTTCAGGACCTGTTTGGCCTGGTATTCGTGGATGTTCATGGTGAGGCGCCGCCGGACTGCTGGGAGGAGTTGCGGCGCTTATAGACAGGCGAGTGGCGAGTGGCGAGTGGCGAGTGGCGAGGAATTCGCGGGCGAGCGCTGCCCCGACGCCTGGCTCGCCACTAACCACTCGCCACTCGCCACCTTCTTCAGTCCACCCAGTCCTTCTTCAGGCTCCGCGCCGAGATGATCAGAAGGATGGCCGCCAGGGCGTAGAACCACTGGCCGACATAAAGCGAATAGCGCAGCGCCTCTTCCGCGAAGATCGGCGTCAGGGCCTTGGACACCGCCCCCAGCAGATAAATGCCGAGGCCGATGCCGACCAGGTTGTTGATCAACAGGAAGCTGGCCGAAGCGGTCGAACGCATATGCGCCGGCACCAGATGCTGCACAGCCGTGATCACCGGGCCCAGCCAAGCCAGGCTGAGCGCCTGGGGAATCAGGAACAGGGCGAAGGCCAGCCATTTGTCGTGGACGTTCATGGCCAGGAAAAACAGCGGCACCGCGATGAGGAATCCGATCGCGGGGACCAGCGGGTACCAGGACCGGTTCACACCCTTGCCGAGCTTGTCGGCAAGCCAGCCACCGAACCAGATGCCGACCGTGCCGCCGATGAAGGCGATGCCGGCGATGTAGACGGCGCGTTCGACCCCGGCCATGCCCAGGGAGCGTTCGAAGAAGCTGGGCAGCCAGAAGGCCGAGCCGTAGCCGTAAACCGAGGAGCAGGCCGCCCCGAAGGCCAGAAACCAGAAGCTGGGCTTCCTCAACAGGACCCCCCAGACCTCGCCGAAGCCGGCGGCCTTGGTCGGAACATGCGGCACCTCCGCCTCACCGGCGACCGGTTCGGCGCGGTCGAATCCGCCCCGGACCGGATCCTTGACGGTGAATTTCAGGAGAGGCGCGAGCAGGACGCCGACAAGGCCGACGACGATGAAGGCCATGCGCCAGTCGATCAGGGCCGCGAGGATACCGCCGAACAGATAGCCAAGGGCCGTGCCGATGGGCACGCCGAACGAATAGACCGCGAGGGCGCGGGCGCGTTGTGCCTTGGGGAAATAGTCGGCCACCAGGGAATAGGACGGCGCGACCCCGCCCGCCTCGCCGACGCCGACTCCCATCCGGGCCCCGAACAACGGCCAGAAGCTGGTGGTCAGACCGCAAAGGGCGGTGAACCCGCTCCACAAGGCCAGCGACACGCCGATGATCGAAACGCGGCTCATCCGGTCGGCCAGCCAGGCGATGGGCAGGGCCAGGGTTGAATAGACGACGGCGAAGGCCGGACCGCCCAGCAGCCCCATCATCTCGTCATCAAAGCCCATCTCGGCCTGAATGTAGGGTGCCAGGATGGCGAGGATCTGCCGGTCGATGAAGTTGAAGGTGTAAACCACCATCAGCAGCGCCAGCACATAGGCGCGATATCCGGGGTTGGCGGCGGGCCCGATGCCCTGATCCGTCATGCTCATGGCGTTTCCCTCGACTTGGTCTTCTTGTTGGGCGGAACGGTAGCGTCGCTTTCGGGCAGCGCCAAAGAAAAAGGGCGGCGGCTCACCAGAACCGCCGCCCATGATCAGATGCGATCAGGCTTCAGGAAAATCAGTAGCGGGCGGTCAGCTTGACCATGATCGTCTGCGGCGCGCCGAAATAGGCGGTGCGGATGCTGCCGACCGACGAGAACTCCTGTGCGTCGGTCTTGTAGACCTCATTCAACAGGTTCTGGCCGTAGACGCCCAGGCTGTAGCGACCCGAGGCGTCATTCGCGACAATACGGGCGTCAAACAGCCAGTATTCCTCCTGGAACATGCCCGGCAGTTCGACCCGGCTGTTGGTTGCCGTGTTGTCGACGGCCAGGGCCATGCGGTCCCGGTATTTGGCGACGGCACCGAAGGTGACGTTCATCCCGCTGGGGGCCTCCGCCACATAGGTCACGCCGTACCGCGCAGTCAGGCGCGGCGAGAAAGCCGGGGTCTGGAAGGCGCGGCTGCCGCCGGTGGAGGTGAAGCGTGCGTCGGCGAACACATCGTAGTTCGCGTCCAGAAGGCCGATCTGGGTGTCGAACGTCAGGGCATCGGTGACCTTCCAGGCGCCTTCGACCTCAAGACCCGAGATAGTCATCGCACCGGCGTTGATCACGCTGAGCTTGGCAGCCGGCAGATTGGTGATCGGGTCGATGTCCAGGCCGGAAACGCGGGCCTGGAAGTTCTGGTAGTCGGTCGTGAAGGCAGCGACGTTCAAACGCACAGTGTTGTCGTTCAGGCTGGCCTTGAAGCCGATTTCATAGCTGTCGGCCGTTTCCGGATCATACTCCGTCGCCTCGGCGGTCGAATTCGCCCGGCCGTTGTAGCCGCCCGATTTGAAGCCCTGCGAGAAGCGGGCGTACAGCATTACGTTGTCGTTCAGCTGATAGTCCGCCGACGCCATATAGGAGGTGTCGGTAAAGTTGGCGACCGGCGGGAGGAACGGGAATGTCGCGTTGAACGCCGGCAGGGCACCGAAGAAGGTCGAGGTCGTCCGGTCGTAGTCCTTGTCTTCCTCGGTGTAGCGAACGCCGCCCGAAACGCGGAAGCGGTCGGACAGGGCCCAGGTCAGGTTGCCATAGGCGGCCTTGGACGTGGTTTCGAGGGTGTCGTCGACAGTTCGGGTAAAGGTCGAGTTGAGGAAGGCCGGGCCGAGCAGGTCGTCGGCATAGGCCTCCTGGTGCGAGTCAATGTTTTCCAGAAGATAGAAGAGACCGCCGACCGCCGTGATCGGGCCGGACTCGAACGTGGCCTGCAGTTCCTGGCTGAACTGGTCCTGATCCACAGCGACGAGAGCGCTCGACACTTCGCGCGGCGTGCCGTCGAAGTCGATATAGTCGTCCGTGTTAAGCCTGCGATAGCCCGTGATGGACCGGATCGTCAGGGCGTCGCTGAGGTCAAGGGCGACGTTGAGCGCCACGCCTCGTGATTCCAGTCGGGTCTCGTTCGGCAGGGTCGGATCGACCACCGCCTGGAAGGCCCATGCGGGCGGCGGCGACGTCACAGCCACGATAGTCTGACCGCTGGAGCCGATCAGACTGTTCTGGGACTGGCCGACCGTCAGGCCGGCGTCGTCATTCGAATAGTCGGCGGTCAGATCGACGCGCAGATTGTCCGAAGGGTTCCAGGCCAGGGCGGCGCGGAAGGCGTTGGTATTCTTGTCGTTGTACTCGGCACCCGTAACCGGATTGGAGACGTAGCCGTCGCGCGAAGAGTGAAGGGCCGAAAAGCCAAGGGCGAGGGAGTCGCTGATCGGGCCCGAGACCGACCCCTGGACGTCGACCATGTTGTAGCTGCCGTAGGCGGCCGAAGCCCGGGCTCGGAAGTCCTGGCCGGGACGGCGCGACACCAGCTTCAGCGCACCACCGATGGTGTTTTTGCCGTAGAGGGTACCCTGAGGTCCGCGCAGAACCTCGACGCGTTCCAGGTCCAGCAGATCGAACTGGGTCCCGCGGATGCGGCTGTAATAGACGTCGTCGATATAAACGCCGACGGCGGGGTCGAAGGTCTGCAGGGCGTCAGGCTGGCCGACGCCGCGGATGTAAATGTTGGTGGCGTTGGACGAGGCCCGGCCCTGCACAATGTTCAGATTGGGAACGGCACCCTGGAGGTCGGTCGTCTGCGTGGCGCCGGTGCGCTCGAGTTGTTCGCCGGAGAAGGCGGACACGGCCAGTGGCGCGCGTTGCAGGGATTCCTCGGTACGTCGGGCAGTAACGACAACGTCGTCGAGTCCGGACGCGCCTTCCTGCGGCGCTTCCTGGGCGATGGCGAAGGTGGAGAGCGCGCTCCAGGCGGCTCCGGCAAGCAAGGCGGTCTTTACATAGCGGTTCATGGTAGCCCCAGTCCTGTGATTTCCAGCCCGATGACGCTTTTATTCAGCGTTCAATGATTTACCGGACCCTAATGGCTTTTGGCCGCCTGTCAAACGGCACGGCCTGCCCGGGCGCGGCCGCGGCTCAACCTGTGGCGCCGTTGCACAGGCATGGCGATGCGGCCTAGCTTCGCAGGCATGACCAAGCTCGATGCGCCGATCGCGAAACGGGGCCGTCCGCCCAAGGCCCGGGCCGCCGGAGCCTCTGACACGCGCGACCTGATCCTCGACGCTGCGGAGGACCTGTTCTCCAAACACGGCTTCTATGGCGTGACCATCCGCGAGGTTGCACGCGAGGCCGGCGTGGATACGGCCCTTGTGCACTATTATTTCGGGGCCAAACGCGGACTGTTCGACGCGGTCTTCCTGCGGCGGGCCGAGGTCTGGAACAATGAGCGCGTCGACGCCATCAACCGCTACGCCGCCGAAATGGGCGAGGGCATGACGCTCGAGGGCCTGTTCGAGGCGTTTCTCCGGCCGCCGTTCCAGTGGTCGATGAAGGGCGGGCCGGGCTGGAAACACTATTCGGCGCTCGTCGCCCAGACCAATGCCAATCCGACCTTCGGCGGCGAGACCATGGCCCGCTACTATGACCCGGCGATCCGGCGGCTGATCGAGCTGATCAAACGTGTCCTTCCGAACGCCCGGGAGGTCGATCTGTACTGGGCCTATCACAATCTTTCCGGTGCCCTGACCCTGACGCTCGGCGAGACCGGACGGCTGGACCGGCTGTCCGGCGGGCTTTGCCGGTCGGGGGATCTGGAAAGCGCCTGCGACTATATTGTCCGGTTCGCCGCGGCCGGGTTCCGGGCGGTCTGCGGCCCGGAACACGCCTAGCCGAAGAACACCGCCCACAGCAGGCGACCGGGCAGGAAGGTGAAGGCCCCGGCGACGATCAGTCCACCGACAAAGGTCCAGGTCATTCCGCTTGCGTGGCTGCGGACACGGCCCTTGCGGATGGCGAAGATCGCCATCGGCAGGGCGATCAGGGTCCAGCCGCTCAGGAGGTGGATCCAGGAAAATGCGCCGGGATTGATCTGGCGGATGAACAGGGAGCTGACCGCGACCGTCACCATGGCCACGACCCAGCTCCAGCCGATCAACCGGTGCACGCCCGTGCCCTTGATCCCCACCAGCTGGACCGTGCCGAGCAGCAGGGCGGCCAGGGCGGCGGCGATGTGGAGCCGGATCACCCACGGCTGGCGGGCGAGCAGGGCCCAGTCGGGAGCGTGGGCGACGGTCGCCAGTGCCGCCAACGCCAGGCCCACACCCACGGCGACCGCGACGAGCAGCCACAACCGGCGGGCAGGAAAGGTGGCGGAGGCGGCGGGGCTCTGGCTGGTCATGAGGGTCTCCGGTTCTGGCCCATGTCCGGAAGGGCGATGGCCTGTGGTGGACGGGTGGTCGGGAAGGCCGCGGCGTTCAAACCGATAGCCTCGCAGATACGGCCTTCATTCCGGGGTGATTTCGTGGTCTCAAGGAGCCCCACACAGACCACCCGGACAGAGGGCCGTCCAGCATGAGCGCGAGCGAGCCGACACAGGATGTCGTGCGCATCACGATCGACAGGACCCTGGTGCGCGGCGTCTCGATAGCGCTGGCGGCCGGTGCCCTGCTGGCCTTCACCGGCGCGTTCGGAATGACCGAACTGCCGCTGGTCGCGCGCCTGGCCTACTGGCTGCCGGTCATGCTGATCGGTGCCCTTTGGGGGAACGTCTGTTCGCGGCTGATCGAGCGGTACATCGACATGGACCAGCGCCCATGGCTGACCGTCGTGGCCCTGACCCTGGTGATATCCGGCCCGCTGTCGGCGGCGGTCTGGGCGATCACGGGCCTGTCTTTCAACGAAGGACAGACGCTTTTCCTCGCCCAGCTGCCTGAATTCTTTCTGCCGGTGGTGGTAGTGACCGGTGCCCTGAGCGCGCTGAACGTCTTCCTGGCGCGCACGCCGGTCCAGACCCATGCGGCACCGGCGGGGGCGAAGCCGGCGCGCTTCATCGACCGCCTGCCGGTCAGGCTGAGAGGCGCGGCCATCCGGGCGGTCCAGTCCGAGGACCACTATCTGCGGATCCATACCGAGCGAGGATCGGACCTGATCCTGATGCGGCTGTCCGATGCCCTGACCGAGCTCGAAGGTCTGGAAGGGGCGCAGACCCATCGCAGCTGGTGGGTGGCCAAAGACGCCGTCCGAGACGTCAGCCGCGGCGACGGCCGGGCGACCCTGACCCTCGAGGGCGGCGTCGAGGCCCCGGTCAGCCGGCGCTATGCCAGGGCCTTGCGCGACGCAGGCTGGTACTGATTTTGGCCTGACGCTCGCCGCGCCGCGGCTCGCTGCCTTGGACCTCATCCCGCCCACACACCATGGAAGCCCGCCGGCAGGGCGATGTCGGCGCGCCAGCTGGCCACCGGGCCGTCAGCGACGCGGGCGGCGTCGAAGGCGTGCAGTTCGGTCACGCCCTCCGCCAGATTGATCGAAGGCGCGACCAGCCATGCGTCGGTCTCGGCGGTCGCGTCGGCCTTCGGCACAAATACGGCCTCCTCCACGATCTGGGTGTCGCCGAACAGGAAGGCATCCGACCGGCCCGTATCCCAGTCCCAGGTGGCGAGGCCATTGGGCAGGGGACGGTCGGGGCGTTCGCCGGCGACATGGGCGGTCAGGTGACGCGGCAGGCCGGCGCGGCGCGGATCGCTTTTCGGGAATTCGGCGGTGACGCCCGAGGCGACCATTTCCGCGCGGCCGTCGGTGTGCAGGGTGATGAGGTTGAGCACGGCATGCTCGCCCGGCACCACGCCGCGCTGTTCGACCAGGATGCGGGCCCCGTCGATGGCGAAGGCCACGTCCTTGCCGGCGGCCACATCGAAGCGGATCGTGCCCGAGCCGTCCTCCCAAGCGTCGCCGAGGTGGAAATAGCTGAAGGTCGGCAGCTCGAAGATCCGGCGGCGCGAGAGGTCGGCCTTGTCGATGACCAGCACCCGGGTGCCCAGCTCCGGCCTCCAGGCGAACTGGCTGGCATAGGGCATGCCGCGATGGTCGAAGACCCAGGGCTGCAGCACGATGATCAGGTGCCGGGCCGTGGCGGTGAAGTCATGCATATAGCTGGCGCGCGGCAGGTCGATGACCTGGGCCGTGCGCAGGCTACGGTCCGCATTCAGGTGCCAGACGACGGCCTTGTCGCCGTTCAGGCCGATGTTCCAGACCGTGCCGTCGGGGTCGTACCGGGGGTGGGCCTGGAAGGGCATGCCCTTCAGGTCATCGCGCAGGGTCACAAACCGCTTCGTCGACAGGTCGGCGGCAGACATGGCCAGGGCGGCGCCGCCTTCCCACAGGGCCCAGACCTCGTCACCGGCGACCATGACAGCGGTGTTGGCGGCATTGGCGTCATCATTGGAGCCGATGCGGGCGCGGGCGTCACCGGCGGTGCCGAAGCCGGGGGTGACGACGGCGTCGATCTCGCTCTCCCAGCGGCGTTTGGGGGTGTCGGCGAACCGGGCCTCGAGGGTGACCTGTCCCTCATGGACGCGGAAGGCCCGCATCAGGCCGTCGCCGTCGAACCAGTGGGTGGCCGAACCGCCGGGGCGCCGGAACTTGCCGGGCCCGTTGCGGAACAGGGTCCCGGTCAGGCTCTCAGGAGCGCGGCCGTGAACCAGCCGCATCGCCCGGGGCGCGACATCGGCCTCGAGGTCGGCGGTGGCCAGGGCCCAGTCGGCCGTCGCCTGCAGGGCGGCCATGGCGCGGACGGTCTCGGGTGTGACCACGGCGGCTGACAGGGCGGCGGCGCCCATCAGGAAGTTTCGGCGGGAAGTGTGCATGGAAGTCTTTCCTGACGGGCGCTGCGAGGGTCGGTTCAGCGGATGCTGATGGTCTGGGCGGTCTCGCCGGAGACGGCGAAATGGGCGCGGTCCCAGCGGGCGGGGCCCATGTTGCCGACGGCATTGTTGGAGAAGGCATAGGGCTCGGTCGGCATGCCGAAGGGGTTGGTGTTCATCTGGCCGTCGCCGTTGACGTCATGGAACGCCTTCACCGCATAGTCGCCGGCGGGCAGGTTCTCGAAGGTGGCGACGACCCGGCCCTGGGCGCTGATGGCCGTGCGGGCCACGGCGCGGTTGGCGTCGGCGTCCGTGCCCTCGCCGTTGAAGGCGCGGGCCGAGTCATACAGGGCGATCATGACCAGGCCGGTCCGGGCCCCGGTCTCGAAGGTCAGGACGACCTTGTTGTCTGCGGTCTGGGCGAGAGCCGGGGCGGCGGAGAGCAGCAGGGCGGCGGCGGCGGTGGCGAGGCGCATCATGGCGAGGTCCTTCGTGTGAGGCCCGACGACCGGGCCGTTTCGATGGACGGACCGTGATACGCCGCCGGGCCCGCCGCCATGTCGTTTGCGGATTCGGGCGGCTGCCGTTCGCGAACGGGGCCGGGTGTTCATTCACGAAACGCGAGTGAACAGGTCGACCGACGTTCAGCCGCGCGGAGCTGCCTCGGCCAGCAGGGTTCCGGCCGGCGGCGGCACCAGCATCGCCTCCGCCGGACGCCGGTCGAACAGCCAGTCGGCCCAGAGGTCCGACGGAAGGGGGATGACCCCGCGCGTGTGATAGGGGGCGACGTCGGGGCCGGGCGCGGCGGTCAGCAGGGCGAAGGCATCGGGCTCGCCGTCACGGCCGGCGCGCCAGACGGCGGCCAGGGCCAGAAACCCGCCGTCGGCACCGCGCAGCCGCCAGCGGGTCTTGGGATATTTGTCGCCCGTGAACTCATAGAAGCCGGAAGCGGGGATCAGCGCCCGGCCACCGCTCTCGCCATTGCCGAAGCTGCGCCCCTCGGAGCAGAAATTGATCACCGGCGGCGGCTTGCTGCCCCCCGGCCGCACAGGCCCGCGAAAACCGAACCGCATGGGCACCAGTTCAGCGGCAGCAGACGAGGCACGGACCGCCCGGGCCATATCAGTGGGCCGCACCTCATCGACCGGCTCGATGTTCGGCAGGCCACCCGGAAAGGCCAGCGGCGCCCCGTGCCGGTCAAAGACCTCGACCAGCTGGGTGACGGAGAATTTGGCTTCGTAGGAGGCGCACATGAGAAAGGAGAATAGCGTGAGGTTGGCCGCCTGTCCTTCTCCCCCGCCCCTGCCTTGACCGCCGCCCTTCCCCTCCGGATCATGGCCGATGCCCAGACCCGTCGCCCTCTCACCTCATGATCCGCAATGGGCCGTCCGGGCAAAGGCACTGATCGGGGCCCTGCAGGCAGCCGCACCCGACGCCCTCACGGCCCTGCACCACATCGGCTCGACCGCCGTGCCCGGGCTGGCGGCCAAGCCGGTGATCGACCTGCTGGGCGAGACGGAAAGCCTTGCGGCGATGGGGGC
>VYMF01000364.1_pt1 | contig 12899 bp, 6 predicted proteins | sample 5115271 | NCBI WGS metagenome assembly VYMF01 (sample SAMN12291778, study PRJNA351875) | freshwater metagenome | isolation source: freshwater lake | place: USA: Michigan, Wintergreen Lake | collected 2013-08-08
TCCTTGGCCAGCAGTAGACGGCTCAGGGGCTCGTAGGCGATGCCTGCGACAACGAGCAGGGCTGCCATGACGGCGCTGGCGGCCAGGACCCGTGACAGGCGTGACAGGAAGGCCGGCGACGGCCGCCAGGCGTCCTCCCGCATCAGGGTGCCGGCCAGGAGGGAGACGTTGATCCAGGCTGACAGGCTCGTGGCGACGGCCAGACCCAGCACCCCGTCGACGCCGATCCGCGTAAGCCAGAAGAACAGGCCCGCCCCGACCAGGACCGTGAAGATCACGGCGGCCACGGCATAGATCATCGGACGGCGGGTGTCCTCGCGGGCGAAGAAGGGGGGAGTCAGCACCTTGGCCAGGACGAAGGCGGGCACACCCCAGGCGAATTGGCGCAGGACATCGGCGGTACGGGCCGCGTCCTCGCTGGTGAAAGCACCGCGAGTCACGGTCGCATCGATGATGAAAAAGGGAATGACGAACAGGGCCACGGCGGCCGGCAGGGTGAAGGCCATGGCCAGGGTGATGCCGTCGTCCAGTGTTTTTCGTCCGCCTTCGTGATCGTTTGTGACAAAGGCCCGGGTCAGGCGCGGCACCAGGGCCAGACCGATGGCGACCCCGATCAGGCCGAGCGGCAGCTGGTAAAGACGATCAGCGTTGTAGAGCACTGACCGGGCTCCTTCGTCCGATCCGGCCAGCATCTGGCTGACCACGGAGTTGACCTGCATGGCACCGCCCGCCAGGGCTCCGGGTACGGCGAGGGCGAGAGCCCGCTTCACATTCGGGGTCAAACGCGGCCAGGACAGGCGAATGGTGATGCCCAGCCGCTGCACGCCCCACCACAGAAGTCCGGCCTGGATCACGCCGGACGCGGTCACGGCTGCGGTGACCCACAGGAGGACGTCCGGCTGGCTGGCGGGCAGGACATAGGCGGCCAGGAGCGGGGCGAGGGTGCACAGGTTCAGGAAGACCGGTACCCCTGCCGACAGGGCGAACCGCCCGCCGGTGTTGAGCACGCCGGAAAGCAGCGAGGCCACGGTCATGCAGGCCAGATAGGGCATCGCCAGTTGGGTCGCCGTCACGGCAACCTGCATGATCTGCGGCTGACCCCGATAGGCCGACAGCAGCCACGGCATGATCCAGGGCATCAACACCTGGAGCACGATGCAGAAGGCCGCGACCACCGCCAGCATGAAGGACATGGCCTCGGAAGCTGTGACCGCGGCCGCCTCGTCGCCCTCGCGGGCGCGGACGCCGCCATAGACCGGCACAAACGCCTGGGCGAAGGCCCCTTCGGCGAACAGACGGCGGAACATGTTCGGCAGCATCAGGGCCGTGGTGAAGGCGTCCATCATCGGCCCTTGGCCGAAGCGGGCCGCCAGGGCCATGTCGCGGGCGAAGCCGAGCACACGACTGCCCAGGGTCAGGGTGGCTTGCACCAGGGTGTTGCGGGCGAGGCTCATCAGGGGCTCGGAGAGGGAGTTCGGATCAGCGCTTATCCTGCTTCCGGCGCGGGCGATACCGGGTCGGAGGCGGAACGTCGGCGTCCGACCTCGGAGACGTCGCGCAGGCTGGCCCGAACCGGCGCCGACAGACGTGTCCCGCCGCGGTCCGCGCGATCGAGCACGCGTTCAAGTTCGACCCGCAGTTGCTCCAGCTTCGGCCCCGGCTTCGGCTTCCGGCCCCGGGTGTCGGTGACGTAGAAGCTGTCGACCACCCGTTCGCCAAAGCCCGCAATATGGGCCGAACGGATCGAAAGGCCGTGGTCGGCGAGGGCCCGGGCGAGGTCGGCCAGCAGCCCCGGCCGGTCGGCACCCGACACCTCTACGACGGCGGCGTCGGGGCTTTCTTCCAGGTCGACGATGGCCGTGGGCCGGACGTCGAAGGCGGCACGGCGCGGACTGGGCACTGTCGGCGGCGCCGGCGCCATCCGGGCTCCACCGCGCGCTGCCGCCTCCAGCGTCGCAATCAGCCGGGTCAGGCGGCGCGGCTCCGCCTGGCCATAGGGAGCTCCGCCGCCGTCCTGAAGCTCGAACACGTCCAGCGCCGTTCCGTCCCCGGCGGTCGCCACCCGGGCTCCGACCACATCGGCCCCCGCAGCGGCAAGGGCTCCGGCCAGATCGACGAACAGTCCCGACCGGTCGCGGGCGGCAACGGCGACGCGGGTCGCCGCATGGTCCGCCGCGTCTTCGCGCGCGGTCAGCGCTTCGGCCGCCGCTCCTTTCAGCCGGGCGCGGGCGACGAGTTCGGGATAATCGTCCAGCGGATCCGCATGGGTGACGTCCTCACCGCGGAACACGCCTTCGGTGCGCTGGTAGAGGTCCCGGATCAGCCCGCCCTTCCAGGCATTCCAGACGCCGGGTCCGACCGCGCGGATATCGGCCACCGTCAGGATCAGCAGGGTCCGCAGCCGCTCAGGATCGCCGACCAGCCGGGTGAAGGCCTTGACCGTCGCCGGGTCTGACACGTCGCGTTTCTGGGCATAGTCCGACAGGGCCAGGTGGTTGCGAACCAGCCAGACCACGAACTCGGTCCGTCGCGGGTCGAGCCCCAGCCGGTCGCAGGCCCGTCTGGCGGCTATGGCCCCGTCCTCGAGCTGGCCACGGTCCCCGCCCTTGCCCACGTCATGCAGCAGCATGGCCAGCATCAGGGCTTCGAAATCGTCGATCCGGTGGACGATCTCGCTTGAGGACGGATGGTCGGCCTTCAGCTTGCCGCGCCAGATGTCATTGATGATGCCGATGGCCTGCAGCGTGTGCTCGTCGACCGTATAGGCGTGATACATGTTGAACTGGGTCTGGCCGACGATCCGGCCCCATTCGGGCAGGAACCGACCCAGCAAACCCGTCTCATTCATCAGGGTCAGGACCCGATAAGGGCGTTGTCCATGGGCCAGGATGTCGAGGAAGGCGCGGGTCGCCTCGGGATCACGACGCAGCGACGGGGTGACCAGCGACAGCGAACGGCTGACGGCCGAAAAGGCATCCGGGTGCAGGTCGAGGTCGTGCTCGTCCGCTGTTCGGAATAGCATCAGCAGTTTCTCGGGTGCGGCAGTGAAAATCTCGGGTCCGGTGACTGAAAGGCGGCCGGCCTCCTCGGTAAAGCCTTCCACCCCCAGCCTGCGTTTTCGCCCCGGGATCAGCCGCGACAGGCTCAATGTCGGCTTTTGCTGGCGTGCCTCCAGCTTGGCGGACAGGGCCCGGGTGAGAGCGCCGACGTCGCGGGCGACGAGGAAATAGCGACGCATGAACCGCTCGACCGCGGGCTCGTCCCCGCGGCCACGCCAGCCCATGCGCCGCGCCACCTCGGGCTGGAGGTCGAAGGTCAGCTTTTCCTCGGGTCGACCGGCCGTCAGATGCAGGTGGGCGCGGACCCGCCAAAGGAAGTCGAAGGACTCCTCGAAGGTTCGTCGCTCACGTGCGGTCAGCAAGCCGTCCATGACCCGGGCCCCCAGCGGGCTGTCCGGAGCCAGGGACCGGGCGCGGGCTGTCCGGAGCCAGGGACCGGGCGATCCAGAACAGGGTGTTGAGGTCGCGCAGGCCACCCTTGCCGTCCTTGACGTTGGGTTCGACCCGATAGCGAACGGCGCCGGATTTCTGGTGGCGGATGTCCCGCTCTTCGAGCTTGGCGGCGATGAAAGCGCGGGGGTCGGCCTTGACCACCTGGGCGCGGAACTTGGTGATGAAATCCCCGGCCAGCCGGTCGTCCCCGGCGAGGGGTCTGGCCTCCAGAAGGGCGGTGCGCACCGTCATGTCGGATTTCGCCAAAGCCAGGCATTCATCGACCGACCGCGCCGACTGCCCCACTTTCAGCCCCAGGTCCCAAAGGACGTAGAGCATGAATTCGATCACCTGTTCGGTGCGCGGGATCGGCTTCCAGGGCCGCAGGAACAGCAGGTCGAGGTCCGAGAAGGGGGCCAGAACGCCCCGCCCGTAGCCGCCGACGGCGATCAGGCTCAACCGTTCGGCCTCGCTGGGGTTGGCGGCCGGATAGAGGGTGTCGGTGGTAAAGCGCCAAAGGGCGGTCAGCAGATCGTCGGCGGCAGTGGAATAGAGGCGTGCCACCTCGACACCTTCACCGCCGGCGTCCAGCCGACGGGCGATGCGGACGCGGGCGGCCTGCCAGGAGTCCATGAGGATCACCGCCACGGCCTTGCGCACGTCGGGCGCCGATGCGGCCTCGATCAGCCGGTCGTCCAGTGCGTCGGTCACCGGCGGCCCAGACCCTTGAGCCGGTAGAGGGCTTCCAGCGCCTCGCGCGGTGACAGTTCGTCGGGCTCGATAGCCTCAAGGGCGTCCTCGACGGCTGACGACCGCGGCGGCGAAGGCGGCTCTGCCCAGCCCGGATTCTGGGCGAACAGGGGCAGGTCATCGAGACTGATGGCCGCCGCCTTCTCGCCTTCCAGCCGGTCCAGCACTTCGCGGGCGCGGCTGACGACGGCGGCCGGAACCCCGGCCAGTTTCGCGACCTGGACGCCATAGGAACGGTCAGCAGCGCCGGGCCGGGCCTCATGCAGGAAGACCAGGTCGCCGTTCCATTCCCGTGCCGCCATCGACAGGTTGCAGACGTGGTCCAGCCGCGTCTCCAGCCCTGCCAGCTCGTGATAGTGGGTGGCGAAAAGGGTGCGGGCGCGGTTGCGGTCGTGCAGGGCTTCGGCCACGGCCCAGGCGATAGCCAGGCCGTCATAGGTGGCGGTGCCGCGCCCGATCTCGTCAAGCACCACGAAGCTGCGGTCCGTGGCCTGGGTCAGGATGGCGGCGGTCTCGACCATCTCGGTCATGAAGGTGGAGCGGCCGCGCGCCAGGTCGTCGCCGGCACCGACGCGGCTGAACAGCCTGTCGACCACGCCCAGGCGCATGGTCCCGGCGGGCACGAAGGCCCCGGCCTGGGCGAGCACGACCAGCAGGGCGTTCTGGCGCAGGAAGGTCGACTTGCCGGCCATGTTCGGGCCTGTGACGATCGACAGTCGGGCGGCCGCCGCGCCCGATCCGTCCAGTCGGCAGTCATTGGGCGTATAGGGCGACCCTTGCGCCTTCACCGCCGCCTCGACCACCGGATGCCTTCCGGCGGTGATCTCGAAACAGGTGGTGTCGTCGATGGCGGGGCGGACGCCGCCGACCTCTTCGGCCCATTCCGCCAGGGCGGCATGGGCGTCGAGCTCGGCCAGGGCCTCGGCCACGGCCTGCAGCGACCGGGCCAGGGATTGAACTGTGGTCCGCCAGACCTCGAAGGTTTCGCCCTCAATGGCCAGGGCGCGATATCCCGCGTGGCTGATCTTCGCGTCCAGTTCCGACAGCTCGACGGTGGTGAAGCGAACCTGGTTGGCCAGGGTCTGGCGATGAATGAAGGGGCTTTCGCCGGTCGGCCGGAGCAGCGGCTCGGCGGCCTTGGCGCTGGTCTCGAGGAAATAGCCCAGCACGGCGTTGTGGCGGACCTTGAACGGCACGCCTGCTTCGGCCACGGCCCGGGCTTCGAGATCAGCGACCACGCGGCGACTGTCGTCGCGCAGGCGGCGGGCCTCTTCCAGTTCGGGGCGGTAGCCCGCCGCGACGAACCCGCCGTCGCGGGCCAGATGCGGCGGTTCGGCGACCAGGCCTTGCGCCAGATCGAGCAGCAGCCGGCCCAGATCGGGCGACAGGGTCAGCCGGTCGAGGCAGGCGGTGATCCATGCCGGTGGGGCGGACAGGGGCTCTCTCGCCGGGGGAAACAGGCCGGCGATGCCCTCGGCGATCGACAGGCCGTTGCGGATGGCGGCCAGATCACGCGGCCCTCCGCGGCCCAGAACCAGCCGCGACACAGCGCGGGCGACATCGGATGAAGCCCCCAGACCCTCGCGCAGGTCGCGGCGGAGGTCGCGGCGCTTCAGCAGCCATTCGACCGCATCGAGTCCATGATTGATTGCCGCCGGATCGCACAGCGGTCGGGCGACCCTTTCGGCGAGGGCCCGGGCACCGCCCGAGGTGACCGTGCGGTCGATACAGGCCAGCAGCGATCCCTCACGTTCGCCGCGCTGGGTGCGGTCGATTTCGAGGCTCAGCCGTGTGGCAGGGTCGATGGCCAGAAAGCCGCTGTCGCCCGATCGGCGCGGCGGGGACAGGGCGGGGATTTTTCCGGCCTGGGTCGTCTCCAGATAGGCCGCGATCAGGCCCAGCGCCGAGACTTCAGCCTCCTCAAACGCACCGAAGCCGTCCAGCGAGGCGACGCCGTACAGCCGCTCGACCCGCGCCCGGGCCCCGACCGGCTCGGCCAGAGCCTGGGGCAGGGCCTGGACCACGCCGCCCGAACCGTCGAGCGCAGCCCGTGTCGATTCGTCCGAAAACAGCCGGTCGGGCACCAGCACTTCCGACGGCCGGAAGGAGGCCAGGGTGGCCCCGAGATCCTCCAGCGAACAGGCCACAGCGTCGACCGAGCCGGCGGACAATTCGACCACGGCCACGGCGGCGCGACCCTTGCGCACCGAGACGGCTGCCAGACGATTGGCCCCGCGGGCGTCCAGCAGACTGTCCTCTGTCAGGGTTCCGGGGGTAACGACCCGGACGATGTCCCGGTGGACTACGGCCTTGGAGCCGCGTTTTCGGGCCTCGGACGGCGCTTCCAGCTGTTCGCAGATCGCGGCCTTGAACCCCTGCCGGATCAGCCGCGCCAGATAGCCGTCCAGGGCATGGACCGGCACCCCGGCCATGGGGATGTCCTCGCCCTGGTGTTTACCCCGTTTGGTCAGGGTGATGCCGAGAGCCCTGGACGCGATCTCGGCGTCCTTGAAGAACAATTCGTAGAAATCGCCCATGCGGAAGAAGACGATGGCGTCCGGCTGGCTGGCCTTGGCCGCCAGGAATTGCGCCATGACCGGCGTCGTCCCTTCGCTTGACGGGACGGCGTCGGCTGTCGGGGGATGGGCGAGGGGTGCGTTCATGGGACGGTGACAGGGTGAAGGATTGCGGGGATGCGCTCAAGCGGAATGGCGCGTCCTTGCACAGGCCCTGATGGCCTGCGACAAACCCGGCAGGCGGTTAAGGGAACGCGGTCAAACACCGCGGCTGTGCCCGCAACTGTAGGCGGCGAGATTGTCGTCCGATCCGGAAGTCCGCTTCCGGCGCCACTGGGCAACCGGGAAGGCGTGGACCTCGATTTTTGACCCGCAAGCCAGGAGACCTGGCCGCCGACGTCGCTCGTCCGCTGTCCGGGACCAGACAGAGGCGTGGGGCCAAACCTTCCGCTTGCGCGGAAAATTGTTCCGTCGAAGCGACCCGACCCAAGCGCCGCGCCCCTGTCCGGGGGTCGGGTCGGTCGCTTTCACATGCCGCCGCGCAGCGCCAGCGCGGGGCGACGGAGATCTGCGTCATGACGCGATCCATCTTTCATGCCACGGCCGCGGCCGTGCTTCTGCCCCTGCCTGCCTGGGCAGCTGCCGCCGACGATCCGGCCACCACCCTGCCCGAGGTGGTGGTCACAGCCACGCGCCTGCCGGCCATCGTCGCCGATACGCCGGGTGCGCGGGTGATCGACCGGCCTGCCCTGGACCAGCGCGGCGCTGTCTTCGCCGCGGATATACTGAGCGACGTGCCCGGTCTGTCGGTGGTGCGGTCCGGGGCCTTCGGCGGGGTGGCCCAGGTGCGGATGCGCGGGGCCGCCCCGGGCAAGACCCTGGTCCTCGTCGACGGCGTGCCGGTCAATGATCCGGCGGAGATCAACGGGGCCTTCGATTTTTCAGGCTTTGACCTGTCGGACGTTGAGCGGATCGAGGTGCTGTCGGGACCGCAGTCGTCCCTGTGGGGGTCGGACGCCATCGGCGGGGTCATCGCCTTTACCACCCGCGACCTCGACGGTCTCGCCGCCGAGCTGGAGGCGGGGTCGTTCAAGACGGTACGGGGCCGGCTGGCGGCGGGGGTCTCGACCGAAGGTTACGGTTTCGGGGCCTGGGTCTCGCGGTTTCGCACCGACGGTATTTCAGCGGCGGACGAGGCCGACGGCAATCGGGAGGCTGACGGCTTTGCCTCGACCGCGGCGGGGGTTCGCGGTCGTTACGCCTTCAGCCCGTCTGTGGCGGTGGATGCAGGGTTACGCTGGACCGACAGCGAGGCCGACATCGACGGCTTTCCGGCCCCGGCCTATGCCCTGGCCGATACGCTGGACAGCCAGTCCAGCCGGCAATGGTCGGGCTTCGGCCGACTGCGCCTGAAAGGAACGGGCCTCGCGCATCAGTTCAGCGTCTCGGCGTCGGATATTTTGCGAGAGACGGTCTCGGCCTTCCCTTCGACCTTTGAAGCGGATCGACGGGCCGTGCGGTGGCAGGCGGACGGCACCGTTGCGGGCCTGGACTTCGTCATCGGCGCCGAACGGGAGGAGACCCGGGGCAGTCTGTCGACAGGCCTGACCGAACAGCTGGGCACAAGCTCTGCCTTCGCCACGGGGCGGATCGAGCCGGTGAACGGGCTCAGCCTGACAGGGGCCCTGCGGTTCGATGACACCGACGATTTCGGTGCGAAGGTTACCGGCCGGGTCTCGGGGGCCCTGGACGCCGGCGGGGGGGTCATCCTGTCGGCGGCCTGGGGAACCGGATTCAAGGCCCCGTCGATCAGCCAGGCGGTGTGCGACTTCTGCGTCTCGTCCCTGCCGTTCCCGGTGCTGCGGCCCGAGACGGCGGAGGGCTATGAAGCCGCCATCGGCTGGGCCTCGGCGGACGGCGGGCTGGAGGGGCGGGCCACGGTCTATCGGCTCGGCGTGGATGATCAGATTACCTATGTCTTCGATCCTGCGACCTTCGACAGCGTCTATGTGAACCTGGCCCGGACCGCGACCGAGGGGGTCGAGCTGGAGGGGCGGGCGCGGCTGGGCGGGGGGTTCGATCTCAGCCTGGCCTGGGCCTGGACCGATGCGAGGGATGAGACGACGGGGACGCGGCTGCTGCGGGTGCCGGAGCGGGCGGGGTCGGCGACCCTGGGCTGGAGCGATGAACGGCTGTCAGGGGCGCTGACGGTGCGGGGCGAGGGTGATCAGGACGACGCCGGCGGGGTTCGTGCGGGGTTCGTCACGGCCGATCTGAACGGATCGTATGTTCTGAGCGACGGCGTGACGCTGACGGCGCGGATCGGGAATCTGGCGGACGAGCGGTACCAGCAGGTGTTCGGCTATGGCGAGCCGGGCCGGTCCGGTTTCGTGGGAATCAGGCTGCGCTACTGACGCGGCGGGAGTCGGCGGCGATGGTCGGCGGCTCAAGCTGCATGGAGGCCCAGTCGAGCGCGGGGGTCGGGGCGTGGGCGGCGGCGACCACGGCGCGCAGTTCGGCGGCCGAGGCGATGCTGGCGACAACGGCCGAGACCTCGGGCAGGCCCATGGCATAGGCGAGGGTCGCCTGCATCGGATCGACGCGGGCTTCGGCCAGCCGGCGGCGGATGCGCGACAGGGTCGGGCCGTGGCGGTGCATTTCAAGCGGCAGCGCCTCGCCGCTCATGAACAGCAGGCCGTCGGCGAAGACCGAGGCGGCGTGGATGGCCACGTCGAGGGCGGCGAGCTCGGAGAGGACGCCGGTGTGCTGGGCTCGCTGATCCAGCAGGTTGCAGCGCAGCTGGACGACATCGGGCTGGAAGCGCCGGGCCAGCAGGGCGGGGCCGTCCTCGATCGAGGCGCAGAAGCCGATCCGGCGGAACAGGCCGCGATCCTTGAGGGTCTGCAGCCGGTCCCAGAGGGCGCGGCCCTCGGCCCCGGCGAGATCGCCGGCGCTGGAGACCAGCAGCAGATCGGCCCGCGGCAGGCCGAGCCGTTCCAGCGAGCGGCGGGCGCGGGCCTCGACCCGGTCGACGCCGTCGCTGACCGGGACGGTGCGGACCGAGACCTGGAAGGGTGAGGGGAAGGGCCAGGCCTGTCCCAGCCAGCGTTCGCCGTCGCCGTCGGGCCTGGTGGCGACCCGGGCAATGCCGGAATCGGCGGCGGTCTGGAGCAGCAGGCGCAGCGATTCCTCGCGCGCACCGGCCGGCGCAGGAACGGCGCGCTCGGGCTGATGCACGACGGCCAGGGCCAGTTTGTCGACCGGGGATGGAGAACGGCTCGGGATCACCCCCGGACTGTGAAGACGAAAGTTTAAGGTGCCCCTTCCAAGACCTTGCACGGAGCTTAACCGGCGAACGATGGTCTTCGCTGTGATTGCCTTCCCCCGCTTGCGGGGGAAGTGTCGCGTCGAGCGCGTAGCGCTCCAGCGACGATGGGGGCTGGATCCATGAAGGAAGAAGAATTCCCTCATCGTCCCTGCTCGGGCTGCGCCCGAGGCCGGGACACTTCTCCCGTAACCGGGAGAAGGCTCAGCCTGCTGCACCGGCGGCGCGGGCGATTCTGTCGAGTACCGCGTCCATGTCCTCGAAGACGTCCCGGGCGGCGATACGCAGCGTCCGTATGCCCTTCTCAAGAAGAATCGCATCTCGCTGCCGGTCCTTCGCGATCCTGTCGGGATGCTCGTGTCCGATGCCGTCGATCTCGACCGCCAGCCGTGCCTCTGCGCAGTAGAAATCAATGATGAACGGCTCGACCGGGTGCTGCCGACGGAATTTCAGACCGCGTAGCTTGCGGCTGCTCAATCGCGGCCACAACTGGACTTCGGGGAGGCTCATCCCGCGTCGCAGGTCGCGGGCGCGATCAACGATGGTTTCCGGCCGGGCTTCGTCCTCGGGGTTCGGACCGAGTCGCAATGCCTCCAGCACGGCAGCGCCGTAGCGGTCGATTTTCGACTGCCCGACGCCCGAGATGCCCGCGAGGGTCGTCATGTCGCGCGGTTGCTTGATCGCAATCTCCAGCAGGGTCTTGTCCTGGAAGATCACATAGGGCGGGACGCGTTGTTCGGCGGCGCGGTCGCGGCGCCAGGCGCGCAGGGTCTCGAACCGGGCGCGGACGTCGGTGTCCAGGGTTTCCAGCGCGGCATTGCGGCCGGTCCGGGTGCGTTCGCGGGGGGCGAAGCCGGCGCGGGCGACAGGGGCGCGGACCTCGATGGTGCGTTCGCCGCGATAGACGGCGCGCACGGCCTCCGGGTCGCCCAGCCGGACCAGCGGCTTGCCCTCGTTGGGGTCCTCGACCAGCAGGCCCTCGAACATCAGATGGTCGATGATGTCGCGCCAGCTGTGCTGGCCCGTGTCGGCACCGATGGCCCAGGTCGAGAGGGCCGCCTCCCAGGGCTGGACGTCCTTGGTCCGGCCGAGGAGGTGGTCGATGACGCGGGTCTTGCCGAACCGCTCGCCCAGTCGTTGCACCGCGGCCAGGGCCTTCTGGGCCGGGACGGTGGCGTCGAAGACGGCGGGCGGATCGAGGCAGAGGTCGCAGACACCGCAGCGCTCGGCCCCCTCTTCCCCGAAATAGCGGCGCACCGTCTGCGCGCGGCAGGTCGCCCCGTCCAGCATGGCGAACAACTGGCGGGCCTTCTTCACCTGGACCGCCTTGACCTCCTCGGCCATCGGGCGGCCCTCGAGCCGTTTCAGGGTCCAGGCGATGTCGGAGGGGCCGTAGAGGGTGATGCCGTCGGCGGGCTCGCCGTCGCGACCGGCGCGGCCGATCTCCTGCCAATAGGCCTCCAGCGAGCCGGGCGGGTCGGCATGGATGACGAAGCGGACGTCGGCCTTGTCGACCCCCATGCCGAAGGCGATGGTCGCCACCATCACCGCCCCGTCCTCGGCGAGGAACCGCTCCAGCCGGCGGTCGCGGTCGCGGGCCTCCATGCCCGCGTGGTAGGCGATGGCATTGGTCCCGGCGGCGCGCAGGGCCTCGGCCACCCGTTCGCAGCCGTCGCGGCTGCCGCAATAGACCACGCCGGGCTTGCCGCGCCTCTGGCGGACCAGATCGATGACGGCGGCATCGGTCTTCGCCCGCGAGGCGCTCTCCTTGGGGATGGCCGAGAGCTGAAGATTGGGCCGGGCGAAGCTGTCGACGACGACCTTCGCATTCTCCAGCCGCAGCGAGCGGAGGATGTCGTCGCGGGTACGGGCGTCGGCCGTGGCGGTGACGGCGATGCGCGGCACGCCGGGAAACAGTTCGGCCAGTCGGCCCAGGGTCCTGTAATCCGGGCGGAAATCATGTCCCCACTGTGAGACACAGTGGGCTTCGTCGATGGCGATCAGCGAAAGCGGCAGGTCGTGCAGGCGGTCGATCAGATGCGGCTGCGCCAGTCCCTCAGGTGAGACATAGAGCAGGTCCAGCTCGCCCGCCCGCGCCTGCCGCCAAATGGCCGAGCGCTCGTCCATCGAGACACCCGAGTCGAGCCGGGCCGCCGCCACCCCCTGCTGTTTCAGCGCCTCGACCTGGTCGGTCATCAGGGCAATCAGGGGCGAGACGACGAGGCCGAGGCCGGGCCGCAGCATGGCCGGGATCTGGTAGCAGACCGACTTGCCCCCGCCGGTCGGCAGGACGGCGACGACGTCGCGCCCGGCGAGGATTTCGGTCACCACCTCGGCCTGACGCCCGCGGAAATCCGCATGGCCCCAGACCCGCTCCAGCGTCGCCCGTGCATCGGCCAGGGACGGCGCATCCGGCGACGGGGCAGGCGGGGAAAGGACCGAGTCGGCAAGCATCGCGGCCTTGTGCCTCATTTGTTCCGGGGAGAGAAGGCGTGGCTGGTGGCCGGGGGTTGGCCGCGGGTTGGCCGCGGGTTGTGCGACGGCGCTGACCGCGCTGCCCTTCCGCTGCCAGAGGGGCGGCATCACCAGCCACCTATCACCCATGACTCTTCGCCGCCTGTCTCCAGGCGGTGAGGGAAGGGCCGGCGGAGCGCCGGGCGCGAAGCCCGGAGACCGTGGGGAGATTGTGTTTCGGCTTCGCGACGTCGCTCCGCACGAGATGTCTGACCGGGAGCTGTCGGCCTGAATGTCTTCAGGACCAGCGGCGCTCTTGACGCCTTGCCGACATAGCCTCCGGCGGGCGGGTCGGAGCCTTGC
>VYMF01000541.1_pt1 | contig 12609 bp, 12 predicted proteins | sample 5115271 | NCBI WGS metagenome assembly VYMF01 (sample SAMN12291778, study PRJNA351875) | freshwater metagenome | isolation source: freshwater lake | place: USA: Michigan, Wintergreen Lake | collected 2013-08-08
CGCTCGGGGCCCGCGAAGGCCTGGTGCGCCAGCGCGTCGCCGCCTACCGCACCATGGCGGCGGCCGAGGGCGGGGTGGCCGGGGCCGGCGGCTTCCTGCTGGCGGCGGCCGACTTCCCCGTGCTGATCGGCTTCAAGATCAAGCTCTTGTTCGAGATCGCCGCCCTCTACGGCCATGACGGCGAAAGCTGGAACGAGCGGCTCTACATCCTGTCCATCTTCCAGCTGGCCTTCTCCAACGCCGACCATCGCCAGGCTGTGCTGAAAACCCTGGAGACCTGGGACACGACCCCGCACCCGGCCTCGCCGAACGACTTCGACTGGCGCACCTTCCAGCAGCAGTACCGCGACTACATCGACCTGGCGAAACTGGCCCAGCTGATCCCCGTCGTCGGGGCCCCCATCGGCGCCTTCGTCAACTTCCGCCTCCTCGACCAGCTGGGCGTGGTGGCGATGAACGCCTATCGCCTGCGGTGGCTGCGAGGGCGAACCTGAGCGCTCGTGCGTCCTTCGACCCGTCCGCTGCGCGGACTGCTCAGGATGACCAGGACGAGTGCGGGTCAATACAGATAGTCATGCTGAGCAGCGGCCACGGGCCGCGTGTCGAAGCACGCACCTTGGTTCAGCCGCCTTCCGGCGCCACTATCCCCAAAGCCCTCTATCCCCAAACCAAGGAGAACCCCATGGCCCGCGACGACGACACGCCCCCCGGCATCGCCCCCGACGCCCGGATCTCGCGCCGTGGCTTTGGCCTGGCCTCCCTCGCCGTCGGCTCGGCGGTCGCCGCCCCGGCCCTGGCCGAGGACGGCATCATGGAAATGGACGTCAGCGTCCCCACCCCCGACGGGACCTGCGACGCCGCCTTCTTCCACGGCAAGAAGAAGGCTCCGGGCGTCGTCATCATCCCGGACATCGTCGGCCTGCGCCCGGCCTTCCGCCGCATGGGTCGGCGGCTGGCGGCGGCCGGCTACAGTGTGCTGGTCATCAACCCCTACTACCGCAACGCCAAGGCCCCGGTCGCGCCCGAGACCTTCGACTTCGCCAAGCCCGAGGACCGCGCCCTGGTCTTCGGCCTGCGCTCCAAAATGACCAACCAGACCATCGACACAGACACCGCCGCGTTCGTCGACTGGCTGGACAAGAACCACCACGTCTCCAAGGCGAAGATCGGCTTCACCGGCTATTGCATGGGCGGCGCCATCGTCATGCGCGCCGCCGCCATTCGTCCTGACCGCGTCGGCGCCGGCGCCAGCTGGCACGGCGGCGGCCTGACCACGACCGCGCCCGACAGCCCCCACCTGCTGGCCCCGAAGATCAAGGCCGAAATGACGTTTGGCGTGGCCCAGGACGACGACGCCAAACAGCCCGACAGCAAGACCATCCTCAAGAAGGCCATGGACGACGCCGGCGTGAAGGCCAAGGTCGAGGTCTACAAGGCCAACCACGGCTGGTGCGTCCCGGGCTCGGCCGCCTACAACGAGCCAGAGGCCGAACGGGCCTGGGCCGAACTTCTGGCCCTGTACAAACGCGCGCTGGTCTAGGGTCACCGCGCCCCTTCGCTCTTTTCTGTCATCCTCCGGCCGGCGAAGCCGGACCGGGGGACCCATTTGTCCGCGTGAACGCGGCCAGGAGTCCTTCCAGAGCAGCCCTGGGTCCCCCGGTTCCCGCTTCGCAGGCCCGGAGGATGACAGCTATTTTGATGGAGAAGGTGACCTCCCCCCGTCGGACCAGCGACCCTCCGCCATCGTCGCCGCCTCTGTGAGGCCTCGCCGATTTCGTCCGCCAACGTTCTGGTGATTGAAGCTTAACGCGCCGCCGGTCACGCTATGCCGAAGGTCGATTCGGGAGGACTCCCCATGTTCAAGACACTGCTTGCCGCCGCCGCGCTGGCCATCGCCGCCACGCCCGCCCTGGCCCAGACAGCGCCCGCGCAGGCGCCCTGCCAGGAGACCGAGCGGCGGCAGTTCGACTTCTGGGTCGGCGACTGGGACGTCTACAATACCGGCCAGGATGTGCTGGTCGCTCGCAGCACCATCGAGAAGCTCTACGGCGGCTGCGCCGTGCGCGAGAACTGGAAACCGCTCAAGGGCGCCGGCGGCGGAAGCCTGAACGCCTTCGTCCCCGGCGACCGCACCTGGCGCCAGACCTGGGCCGACTCGAGCGGAACCTGGGCCGAGTTCAAGGGCGCCTGGGACGGCAAGGCCATGGTCATCCAGGGCGACTGGGGCGGCCAGCTGACCCGCATGAGCTACAGCCCCCTGCCCGACGGCACGGTGCGCCAGTTCGGCGAGACCTCCGCCGACGGCGGCAAGAGCTGGAAGATGACCTTCGACCTGACCTATCGTCGGGTCCGATAGCTCAGACGACCGCCTCGGCGATGATGAACGAGGGCTCGTCCACGAAGCCCATGAACTGGCCCATGATCGACTGCACGACATCGCCGGGCATGTCCTCGGACGCAAACCCGGCCAGGTCCGGGATGTCGAACACCTCGATGTAGTCGGCGGCGGGCTTGCCCTCGCCGATCAGCAGGCCGGTGGTCCTGTAGGTGACGAAGCTGGCGACGCGGCGCAGGCCGCGCATCCCCGGATAGTCGGTGGATTTGATCCACGCCTCATAGTCTTCCTGTGCAGTGCCGGGTTTCAGCTTGTAGGTCAGGAACAAGGTCGCCATATCAAAGCCCTTCCGAGAATGAGCGAGCAGACCTAGACCCGATCCTGGCGGAACAAACCGCCCGAAAAGGGGGCCTTAAGCGGCCTGCAGGTTTCCTCGCCTTGCTTGGGGGCGTTCGGGGGCGTATCGCTCCCGGCCTTGCACTTTAGGAGACTATCGATGGGCTACCGAGTGGCCGTCGTCGGCGCCACGGGCAACGTGGGTCGCGAACTGTTCAACATCCTCGAGGAACTGGAATTTCCGGTCGACGAGATCCATGCGATCGCGTCCCGCAAATCCATTGGCATTGAGGTCTCCTACAAAGAGCAGATTCTCAAATGCAAGGATCTGGAACAGTTCGACTTCTCGACCGTCGATCTGGTGCTGATGAGCGCCGGCGGCTCGGTGTCCAAGGCCTGGGGTGAGAAGATCGGCCGCGCCGGTCCCGTCGTCATCGATAACTCGAGCCACTTCCGCATGGACCCGGACGTGCCGCTGATCATCCCGGAAGTGAACCCCGACGCCGTTGAGGGTTTCCGGAAGAAGAACATCATCGCCAACCCCAACTGCACCACCGCCGGCCTGCTGGTGGCGCTGAAGCCGCTGCATGACGCGGCCAAGGTGAAGCGGATCGTCGTCACGACCCTCCAGTCGGTGTCCGGCACCGGCAAGGCGGCCATGGACGAGCTGTGGGAACAGACCAAGGGCGTCTTCGTCCTCGGCGCCCCACCGCCCAAGGTCTACCACAAGCAGATCGCCTTCAACGTGATCCCCCAGTGCGACGTCTTCCTCGACGACGACTCGGGCGACACCAAGGAAGAGCGCAAGATGCAGGACGAGACTCACAAGATGCTCGATCCGAACATCAAGGTCTCAGTGACCTGCGTCCGCGTGCCGGTCTTCGTCGGCCACAGCGAAGCGATCAACATCGAGTTCGAGAACGCCCTCGACGCCGACGAGGCCCGTGAAATCCTGCGTGGGGCCCCGGGCCTCGTCGTCATCGACAAGCGCGAGGACGGCGGCTACGCCACGGCCAAGGAAGTCCAGGGCGAGTTCCCGGTCTACGTCAGCCGCATCCGCAACGACCCGACCGTCGAGCACGGCCTGTCAATCTGGGTGGTGTCGGACAACCTGCGCAAGGGCGCCGCCCTCAACGCCGTCCAGATCGCCCAGCTGCTGCACGAGCGTGGCCTGATCAATCAGAAGGCCCTGGCTTAGTCGATACGTCCGCAACCAGCGGAGAGCATCGAGAGGCCCGGGACCCCACGGTCCCGGGCCTCTTCCCTTTTTGGAGTGTGTGCCCTTGCCCAAACCTCAGAACGAAGGCCGGGCCGCCCTGTTCGCCGGGCTCGGGGCCTACGGCATCTGGGGCTTCCTGCCCCTCTACTTCCACCTGCTGGGCAACCTCGGGGTCGGCACGGCCGAGATGATCGCCCACCGCACGGTCTGGAGCGTCTTCTGGGCCGCCGCCCTGGTCTGGCTCTCTCGGCAAGGGGGCGATGTGCGGCGGGTGCTGACTGAACCCAAGACCCTCGGCCTGCTGGCCCTCTCGACCCTCGCCATCTTCCTCAACTGGACGATCTATGTGGTGGCCGTAAACCACCAGAAGGTCATCGAGGCCAGCCTCGGCTACTACATCAACCCCCTGCTCAACATGGCCGTCGGGGCGCTGTTCTTCCGCGAGCGGATGCCGCTGACCGGCAAGATCGCCATCGTCCTGGCCACCATCGGCGTCGGGGTCCAGACCGTCGCGCTCGGCCACCTGCCGCTGATCTCGCTCGGCCTTGGCATCAGCTTCTGCGCCTATGGGGTGATCCGCAAACAGGTGAAGGCCGACGCCCAGACGGGCCTCTTCTTCGAATGCGCCTACCTGTCGCTGCCGGGCCTGGCCTATGTCCTGTGGCTGCAGTCGACCGGGGCCGGCCACTTCCTGGGTGGTTGGAACATTGTCCTGTTGTTGTTGGCCGCCGGGCCCGCCACGGTGGCGCCCCTGGCCCTGTTTGCCTGGTCCGCCAGACGCCTTTCCCTCACCGCCCTTGGCTTCCTGCAGTTCGTCGCCCCGACCCTGCAGTTCTTCGTCGGCCTGGCCCTGGGCGAGGCCTTCACCCCGCTCCGCGCCTTGAGCTTCGCCTTCATCTGGGCCGGCGTCGCCGTCTTCGCCTGGGGCGCCTGGCAGGCCTCGCGCAGGACGGTGGTCGCTTCTGCCCAATAGCGTTTATGCTGCCCCCTCAACGGAGGCCCCGAGCGTGATTTCCAGACGGACCCTGATGGCGACGGCCGCCGCCGCCGCCGCTGCCCCCGCCTTCGCACAGGACGACCCCTTCAGCCGCCTGCTGACCGGCGCCGGCGATCCCAAGCGCGCCGTCCCCGGCTATGCCGCCATCGCCTTCCGCAAGGCCGACCAGACCGCCGTTCTGGCCAAGGCCGGCGGCTACGCCGTCGATGGCCTCGAGGCAGGTCGGATCATGCGCACAGAGTCCCCCATGCGCATCGCCAGCATCTCCAAGCTGGTCACCGCCATCGGCTTCATGATGCTGCAGCAACAGGACCGTATCGGCCTCGACGAGGACGCCTCCGACCTCCTGCGGTTCAAGCTCCGCCACCCCCACTTCCCCGACACCCCCATCACCCCGCGCATGCTGCTCAGCCACACCAGCGGCCTGCGCAATGGTCCAAGCTTCCCGGTCGGCCTCGGCCGCCAGCTGTCCGACGCCCTGATCCCCGGCGGCAAGCAGTGGGATGGCGGCGCCTGGTTTGGTCCGGCCGACCAGCCTCCAGGCCAGTATTTCGCCTACGCAGACGTCAACTTCGCCGTCATCGCCCAGCTGATTTCGCCGTCATCGCCCAGCTGATCGAGCGGATGATCGGCATGCGCTTCGACCTCTACATGACCCGCCGGGTGTTCGAGCCGCTGGGTCTGCAGTGCGGTTACAACTGGTCGGGCGTGCCGCAGGCCCTGCGCAACTACGGCGCCGCCCTCTACCGCAAGGCGCCCTCCGAAGAGGGCCCGTGGAACGCCGCCGGTCCCTGGATCGCCCAGTTCGACGCGGCTATTCCAAAATACCCGGAGATTACCGTCATCCGCTCTCCGGAGGGCGAGGTGCTCCGCCTGCAGCCCGACGAATACGACGGCGGCAACGGCTTCGTCTTCTCGCCCCACGGCGGCCTTCGGGCCAGCGCCCGCGACTTGGAAGTGATCGCCCGGCTGATCGCCGGCGGCGGCCAGGTTGACGGCGTCCGCCTGCTGCGGCCCGAGACCGTCAGCCTGATGGCCACCCCGGTCTGGCGCTACGACGCCGCCCGTCAGAACGGCGATACGCACGACGGGGCGATCCTCGCCTACGGCCTGGGTATGCAGATCCTGACCGGCGGCGCCGGGGACAACCTGTTCCCGGGGTGCGCCGGCTGGGTCGGCCATCCGGGGGTAGCCTACGGCCTGGTAGCGGGTCTGTGGGTGCAGCCCTCGAGCGGGCGCGGTCTGGTCTATCTGGTCAACGGCTCGGCCGCGCCCTTCGACACCCTTCAGGGCCGGTCCCGGTTCCTGGCCGTCGAGGAACAGATCGCCGGCGTCCTGGCGACCGCCTAGAGGCTGTCGTAGGCCGCGTTGATCAGCCGCCGGCTGCGCGGATCGCCGATCAGGTAGATGTCCTGCCGGTTCATCACGTAAGCCCCCGCCAGCTTCGCCTCCGGATCGGCGAAGGCGCAGCTGCCGCCCCATCCGCTGTGGCCGAAGGTCTCCACGCCGGGGCCGAAGAACATGTTGGGCGGGTTGCGCATGTAACCGGCCCCCCAGCTGAGCGTGAAGGGCAGCACCAGGTCCTGGCCCTTGATGCGCTGGGCCCGCGCCTCGTCCCGCACCCTCGGCGGCAGCAGGTGGACGCCGTCGATGGCCCCATCGCCCGCCAGCGCCCCCATGAACCTGGCCAGGGCCTGCGCCGTGGCATGGCCATTGGCCGACGGGACCTCCAGCTTTCGCCACTCCGGACCGCGCCCGTTCGGCGCCGCCCAGGGGCTCAGGAAGGCCGCGCGCTTCGGATCAGTGATCTCGCCAAACGCCGGCAGGGCGGTCGGCGGCTTGAACTCGGCGACCCGGTCGTGCTCGCTCTCGGGCAGGCCGATCCACAGGTCCAGGCCAGCCGGGTCGCAGATGTCGGCCTTCAGCGCCGTCCCCATGCTGCGCCCGTCGGCCCGCCGGAAGATCTCGGCCGTCAGGTAGCCCACCGTCAGGGCGTGGTAGCCGCTGGCGCTGCCCGGCGCCCACATCGGGGCCATGGCGGCCAGCTTCGCCGCGATCGCCGGCGGATCGAACCACAGGGCCGCATCCATCGGCTCGACAAAACCCGGCAGGCCCGCCTGGTGCGACAGCACCTGCGCCACCGTGATCGCACCCTTGCCGTTCGCCGCGAACTCCGGCCACAACTCGGCGACCGGCTGGTCGTAGGTGAGTTTCCCCTGCTCGACCAGGCGGGCGATCATCGTCGCCGCCACCGCCTTGGTGGTCGAATAGACCATGGTCAGGGTGCGCTCGTCGAAGGCCCGCGTCTGGGCCTTGTCGGCATGGCCGGCCCACAGATCGACGACCAGTTCGCCCTCGCAGACCAGGCTGAACCGCGCCCCCAACTCCTGCCCTTCGGCGAAGTTGGCCTCAAAGGCTTCCCAGACGGCCGAAAAGGCGACGTCGCAATAGCCATGGATATCGGGTGTCACGCCAGGCGCTCCATGCGGACGGTCGGGCTGGCGTTCTTGATCTTGGCGCCCATGGCCACGATGGGCAGCTCGGGCGACTGCCAGATACCGGCCGCCGCCACCGTCTCGGCCAGACCGCCCACGGCCCGCGCCAGGCCGTAGGACGGGGTCTGCCCCTCCAGCATCGCCGCTGCGAACAGGGCGGCCAGCAGGTCGCCGGTGCCGCTGGGCACATTGTCCGCCTTCTGGTGCGCGGCCAGCCAGGCCTCGCGCTTATCGGCGAACACCACGCCGATCTCGGCCCCGCGCATCACCGACGACACCAGCGTCGGCCGCCCCATGCTGCGCGCCGCCCGCACGGCCGAGGCCGGGTCGCGCACGTCCAGCGCCGACATCCGCTGCAACTCCCAGGCATTGGGGGTGATCAGGTCGGCCAGCGGGACCAGGTCGTCCTGGATGGCCCGCGCCACATCGGCGCCGACATACAATCCCTTGCCGGCGTCGCCCATCACCGGATCAACGACGATGTAGGGCTTGCGGGCATAGGCCCCCTCGCGAGGGGCCGCGCGCACGGCTTCAATGGCCCGGCCGGCGGCGCGGACCTGCTCGACCGAGGCGAAATAGCCGGTGATGACCAGATCGGTCAGGCCGAACAGCCCGTTGGCCTCGACCCCGTCCAGCATCCCCTCGAACGCCTCGATCGGCACCTGCGCCCCGCCTGGCGCGCCCCAGCCGGGGTGTCGGCCATAGAGCACGGTGGGCACATGCACCGGATCGATCTTAAAATTAGCCAACGCCAGCGCCTGGGCCGAGCCGCCGACGCGGCTGCCTGCAACGTGGCTGGAAAGAAGGAGCGCCATGGGCATGGCGTCCGGCTTAGCGGAGGGCGTCGGCGCGCGCTATGCCCAAATGGGGGCGGAGTAAAATCAACCAGTGCAAGGCCGCCTCGAGGAGCGGCGTGACTACCAACCCGGCCCAGCCGCCACAGTTGGAAAGTTCTGGACCGAAATCAGTTCGATGCGGTCATCGTCATCCAGCGTTTCAGGCCCGGTTGCAATTGCCACGCCCTTGAGCGGGGGATCCTCCGCGTAAAAGAGCTCGTCGCCCTCGTCCCACTCCCAGTGGCTAAGCGCCTTTGCCTCCGCGCCCTTTGACCCCACCCGAAGACCTCCGGGCGCGGCCCCGGTGTACCCCTCGCGAAGGAAAATCCAACAAAGCTGGCCCGCGGCATTGAACCGAAAGTCGATGGCGTCATCCACCGCGGTGATAGAGCCCACGCTGCGGATGCCATCGCGCACCCGATTCCACCCCCAACCCCAGGCCCCCTTGCGGGCAGCCTGCTGCCTGAGATCATTGCTTGAGGGTCCGCCAGACTGCCATGGCAGCATGTCCGCCAGCAGAACCGGCCCGATCTCGGTGAGAAATGCAGTGATCGACTGTCCGATGGCAAACCCGCCCGCCCCAATACCGGGTCGGATTGGCAAGGTCAGGCGCTCTGCGTAGGTCGAATACATCTGGTGACGCTAGCATCAGCGCTGCAACATGAAAAAGGGCGGAAACTCGCGCCTCCGCCCCGTTCACTATCTGGCCCGCGACGAACTCTAGTACCGGTAGTGATCCGGCTTGAAGGGGCCGGCTTCCGGCACGCCGATGTAGTCGGCCTGTTCCTTGCGCAGGGTGGTCAGCTTGGCGCCCAGCTTGGCCAGGTGGAGCATGGCCACCTTCTCGTCCAGGTGCTTGGGCAGGGTGTAGACGCTGTTTTCGTACTTCGACCGGTTGGTCCACAGTTCGATCTGGGCCAGCGTCTGGTTGGTGAAGCTGGCGCTCATCACGAAGCTGGGGTGACCCGTGGCGTTGCCGAGGTTCACCAGACGGCCTTCCGACAGCAGGATGATCTTCTTGCCGTCCGGGAATTCCACATGGTGGACCTGCGGCTTGATCTCGTCCCACTTGAAGTTCTTCAGGCCGGCGACCTGAATTTCCGAGTCGAAGTGGCCGATGTTGCAGACGATGGCGTTGTTCTTCATCGCCCGCATGTGGTCGACGGTGATGACGTCCTTGTTCCCCGTCGCGGTGACGAAGATGTCGGCGCGGCCGGCGCTGTCGTCCAGGGTCTGGACTTCATAGCCTTCCATCGCCGCCTGCAGGGCGCAGATCGGGTCGATCTCGGTGACGATGACGCGGGCGCCGCCTTGGCGTAGCGAAGCGGCCGAGCCCTTGCCGACGTCGCCGTAGCCGCAGACCACCGCCACCTTGCCCGACAGCATCACGTCGGTGCCCCGGCGGATGGCATCGACCAGGCTTTCGCGGCAGCCGTACAGGTTGTCGAACTTCGACTTGGTGACGCTGTCGTTGACGTTGATGGCCGGGAACGGCAGGTCGCCGGCGGCGGCCATCTGGTAGAGGCGGTGCACGCCCGTGGTGGTTTCTTCCGACACGCCGGTGACGCTGTCACGGATGGCCGAATAGAAGCCCGGCTTCTCGGCCAGGTACTTCTTCATCACCGCATAGAGGGCTTCCTCTTCCTCGTTCTGCGGGTTGTTGAGGACCGACGGGTCCTTCTCGGCCTTGGGGCCCAGCACGCAGAGCAGGGTGGCGTCGCCGCCGTCATCGAGGATCAGGTTCGGGTAGCCGCCGTCATGCCACTCGAAGATCTTGTGGGCGTATTCCCAGTACTCGACCAGGGTCTCACCCTTCAGGGCGAAGACCGGGGTGCCGGTGGCGGCGATGGCCGCGGCGGCGTGGTCCTGGGTGGAGAAGATGTTGCAGCTGGCCCAGCGCACTTCGGCGCCCAGCGCCTGCAGGGTCTCGATCAGCACCGCCGTCTGGATGGTCATGTGCAGGCTGCCGGCGATGCGGGCGCCCTTCAGCGGCTGGTCCTTGCCGAACTCCTCGCGCACGGCCATCAGACCGGGCATTTCGGTCTCGGCGATGGCGATTTCCTTGCGGCCGAAGTCGGCCAGCGCGATGTCGCGCACGATATAGTCGGCCACGGAATGCTCCTTGAGGCGAAGAGATGATTGCCGCCGTCTATACCGGCGACGCCCTCCAGTAGCAACCGGATATAAAGATATCCTTATATGCCGCCGGACATCCGTTTGCGGCAGGCCTCCTTCGCAGCGGCGTCCATGTTCGACCTCAGCACCACCTGGCGCAGAACATAGGTTCCCTCGCCGACAGGCCGATAGGTGATCTTCCGTTGGCCGGCCTCGTCCCTGACGCCCACCACGAAGTCCTGACGCTCGTCCCCGGTCACGCCGGCGCTCTTGCCCAGCAGCACCATGCCGTCGCGGATACCTGCCTTCCAGGCATTGCTGCCCGGCCGAACCTTGTCGAACACGTATCCACCGCCGCTGACCGCCTTTGCCGTCCATCCCTGCTCGAACACGCCGCGCGTCTCGCGGCTGACCTGCGCGCAATCGCCGAACAGCCCGTCGGGCAGCTCGAATCCTTCCCCGTCTTCGACCAGCCGCTTCAGATCATCGGCGATATCGATGCCGGCCACGTCGCGCATGGCCAGCCCGAACGCCTCCCGCACCAGTAACTTCTGTCCAGGCTCTTTTGCCCGATTGCGCATCGCCAGCATGACGTCATCGAGATCCTTTGCGCCGCCCGTCCTGACCCGGATCATCTGGTCCCAACGGTAGGCCAACAGCATGCCGCGCCGGTAAGGCAGCCGCTGCGCCACCTTGTCGGTCCAGAAGGCCTCGGCGAGACGGCTGTTGGACCAGTTCCGGGCCGGCGAAGCGTCATGCGCCGCCAGCTCCTCGTTCAGCTTGTCGACATAGGCCTCCAGGCTCCAACCGCCCGAGTGGAGCAAGGTGCGGAGCGCGTAGAAGTCCGTGAACCCCTCACTGAACCAGTAGTCCATCTGCTCGACGGGCGGCATCCGCCCAAGCCTGGCCGGAACCCAGCTGTGAGTATGCTCATGGGCCACGAGGTACCGCAGCCCCCCTGTGGCGTTTCGGGTCGAAAACAACGCAAAGCCGTCCCCTCGGCCGGCGCCTCCGGCTGATCGCCAGTCTCCCGCCGCCGCAATCGGCGTCATGCTGACGAAAAACGGCCCGTTGGCATCGCCCCAGAACCGCCGCTGGGCGCTGACGATGCTGGCCAGTTCATCCGCGAAGCCGCTGGTCCTGAAATCCCATTCGCCCAGCACAGCGAACCTTAGTCGCCCGCCCTCGATCTCCCGCTCGTGGATGCTCAGCGCCGTGCCGCCGATCGAAACACTGTCGATCAGCTCCTGTGATCGCAACGTCCGGCCCATCTCGCCATGGTCGAGGTCCGAGGCATGCCGCCAGGCCTTGGGCCAGCCGGTCCAGCGTACCCGAACCGGCGCCTCCTGCCGACCTTCGACCTCGATGAAGGCGGCATCGCCGATCAGCTGGAACCAGGTCGGCCGGATGACCGGCCGATAGGGATTGCCCATCCCCGGCGCCGGATCACCTCCATAGCCGTTGACCAGCCGGTAGCGCACGGTCAGCGGCGCGCCGGGCCGATGGCTGATAACACGCCGTGTCGGTCCCGGCTCCTCCACTGTCCCGCCAATCACGGTAACGGCCTCGAGGTGCTTCCACAGCCCATCGTTCCCGGCCCACTCGTCCGGTATGACCAGCCGGGTCTCCCCGTCTGCGTCCCCGGCGAACCGGATTTCCACGGCGATGGCCTTCAACGCCCCGCCATCGAAGACAGGCGAAAGGGCGTATCTCACCGCCGGCGCGGGCGCGGCGCCCATCAGCGGGACAGCGGCAAGAAGGGCGGCCAGGCCAAGAGCGAGCTTCATGCGCCCAGTCGTAGCAACGGTCCGCCCGGGCGCCTGCTTAAATCCTCGCAACCTTTCCCCTCCCCAGCGTCAGGGTTCCCCTGTCGGCTTCCCCACACTACAACGTCGCCGCTCGTCCCCAGCTTGAGGCCCGCCCATGAACGCCCCCGTCCAGTTCGTTGACCCCGCCCTGCCCCGCCACGACTGGCGCAAGGACGAGATCGAGGCGCTGTTCGAGCTGCCCTTCATGGAGCTGGTCTTCCAGGCCGCCCAGGTTCACCGCCGCTGGTTCGATCCCTCCGAGCTGCAGCTGTCCCAGTTGCTCAGCGTCAAGACCGGCGGCTGCGCCGAGAACTGCGGCTACTGCAGCCAGTCGGCCAGCTTCAAGACCGGCCTGCAGGCCTCCAAGCTGATGGACGCCGACACCGTCATCGCCGCCGCCAAGGCGGCGCAAGCCGGAGGAGCCCAGCGCTTCTGCATGGGCGCCGCCTGGCGCGACCTGAAGGATCG
>VYMF01000227.1_pt1 | contig 12599 bp, 12 predicted proteins | sample 5115271 | NCBI WGS metagenome assembly VYMF01 (sample SAMN12291778, study PRJNA351875) | freshwater metagenome | isolation source: freshwater lake | place: USA: Michigan, Wintergreen Lake | collected 2013-08-08
AGCGCCCAAACCCGGGGAGCCGCATGGCGATTGCCAAAGCCGACAGACATGCGGGGGCGCCCGATGCCGATGACGGCGACTGGGCAGGCGCGATCCTTCAGCGGCGCAAGTCCCTGTTGCAACGGCTCGGACTCGCCGCTGCCCTTGCCCTGATTTTCGGTCCGGCCCTGAGCTGGTCCCTGAGCTTCGGCTGGCTTGCCGGCTATTTCGCACTCCAGCTGCTCGACCTGTGGATCTTTGCGCCGATCACGTCGGGCAAGGCCAAGCGCTTGTATGGGCCCCGGCAGTTCGCAGGCTCGATCTCCCTGATCATCAACGCCGCCTATTTCTGTGGCCTGTCCGTGCCGCTCTGGCTCGTCGGTGGACCCGCCGGCGGCGTCTGCGCGATCCTGCTCCTGGCAGGGGCCTCCGTATATGCGGTGGGCAATGCCTCAAGTTCCAAATCGGCCATGCTGCAGACCACCTCATTCCCCTTGCTGTACATGGCGATGACCCCCGCCTTTATGGCCTCGCAGGGGGCGACTTCCGGCATGCTCACCATCGCCACCTTCTCCGCCGCTGCCTTTGTTGTCTTCTCCCTGTCGACCTGGAGGCGCATGAACCATGCGCATCAGTCAGAGCGCGCAGCCGGCATCGAGGCCCAGACCAAACGGTTTGAGGCCGAGCGTATCATGGCCGGCCGAAGTGCCTTCCTCGCTACGATCGGACACGACCTGCGCACCCCGATCAGCGCCATTCTGACCGGTGCGGCGGAGCTGGAGCGAGGCGCGACCGACGCCGCCGCCCGGTCCCAGGCTCATCTGATCACTGACGCCGGCCTCATGATGAAGGCCTTGCTCGACGACCTGCTGGACCACGCCAAGCTGGACGCGGGCCATATGACGGTCGATCAGGTCGACTTCAATCTCCGCGAACTGCTGAGCCAGACCCTCCTCCTGTGGCGCGGGCCGGCGCGGGCCAAGGGCCTGAAATTGCGGGTCGAGGGAGCCGCAACGATGCCGTCGGCGGTCCGGGGCGATCCGATGCGCGTCCGTCAGGTCCTGAACAACCTGATTTCCAATGCGATGAAATTCACCGAGACGGGGTCCATCACCCTGCGTCTCAACGCCTGGAGCGAGGAGCCCGGCGGCCATGCGGTCCTGCTCTCCGTCGAGGACACCGGACCGGGGATGTCGGTCGACCAGGTCGCCCGGCTGTTCACGCCTTTCGACCAGACCATGGCGGGCATCAGCGCGGCACACGGCGGCACAGGGCTCGGCCTGGCCATCAGCCGTCAGATGGCGGAACTGATGGGAGGGCGGGTCACGGTACGCACCCGTCCGGGTGAAGGCTCCAGCTTTACCCTGTCGCTGACGCTTCCGCAGGGGCAGGCCGTGGTGGCCGCCCCGCAGTCTCTGGACCAGCAAAGCCGCGATGCCGTCGCCCGCGCCCTCTCCGGCCACATGTCGGGCACAACCGCCACGGCCCCGCTGCCGGCAAAGGTCGAGGTGGACCCGGTGGTCGCCGAAAAAGCCGATCCGATGCAGGACGAGACCGGGGAGACCGGGGAGACCGACAACCGGCCGATGCGGGTGCTGGTGGTCGACGACCACGACATCAACCGCCGCGCCATCCAGCTGATCCTGCAGCCGCTGGGCTGCGACATCTCCACCGCCCCGGACGGTCTGCAGGCGCTGAAGATCTGTGAGAACACCGTCTTCGACCTGATCTTCATGGATGTGCGGATGCCCGAGCTGGATGGTCGCGAGACCGCGCGTCGCATCCGGACCGGGAGCGGCCCCAACGCCGCGGTGCCGATCATCGCCGTCACGGCTGATACGGCGCAGGAGGACATCGCCGCCTGCACCGAGGCCGGCATGACCTATTTCGTGCCCAAGCCGATCACACCGCCGATGCTGCTGGGGGCCATCACCCATGTGATGAGCATGGGGCCGGCGGATGAGGTCCCCGGGGCGGAAACCGTCGCGGCCTGAGCAAGGCGGTTCATCGCCTGGGTCCTTACCCGGCGATGGCAGGTTCATCACAACGGGCACAACGAGACCCGGGAGCATGCCCGAACCTGCGCGAAAGCTCTGATCAATGCGGCGTAAGCCGCGATTTCGGCGCAAACACACAGGACACAGACCTCGACAGGGCTCCGGCCCCGTCGTGTTCGTTGTGGCCTTCGTTGTGTGCGTTGTGACGAACCTGACCGCCGCCACACCTCAACAAGGGGTGCGGCGGCGTAGCCAATGGTGGCGGGCCTAGAGCTGCGCCAGCAGGTGCTCGGCCGAGGAGACGCGGAATTCGCCGGGCTGTTCGACGTTCAGCTGGCTGACCACGCCGTCCTTGACGATCATGGAGTAGCGCTGCGAGCGCTCGCCCATGCCGAAGCCCTTGGCGTCCATGGTCAGGCCGAGCTGGCGGGTGAAGTCGCCGTTGCCGTCGCCCAGCATGACGATCTCGTCCTTGCCGATGCCCTGGCTGTCGGCCCAGGCACCCATGACGAAGGCGTCATTGACCGAGACGCAGGCGATGGTGTCGACGCCCTTGGCGGTCATTTCCTCGCGGTGATCCTTGAAGCCCGGCAGGTGGCGGGCCGAGCAGGTCGGGGTGAAGGCCCCGGGGACGGCGAAGATGGCCACGGTCTTGCCGGCGAAGATCTCGTCGGTGGTGACGGGCCGGGGGCCGTCGTCGGTGGCGCGGGTCAGGTTGGCCGAGGGGATGCGGTCGCCGATCTGGACGGTCATGGGGAGCTCCGGGGGGTGTGAGGACGCAACGTCTTCGCCCAGATAGGGGTTGCAGGCCGCCTCGCCAACCGTGTCGTGCCCATCTGTCGCCTTGCGTCAGCGGGCCGCCGTCCCGATGATAGCCCCATGGACCATTTCCAATCTTTGGTCGGACGGCTGCTGGTGGCCATGCCGGGCATCAGCGACAGCCGGTTCGAACACGCCGTCATCCTGATCTGCGCCCACCGGCCGGACCACGCCATGGGCCTGCGGCTGGACCGGCCTGCGCCCGGGGTGAACCTGAAGAAGGTGCTGGACAAGCTGAAGACCGAGGCCCCGGAAGAGGCGGCCGGGCGGCTGGTGCTGATCGGCGGGCCGGTGGAGCGGGAGCGCGGCTTTGTGCTGCACACCGACGACTGGCTGATCGACGACGCCTCCCTGGCCTTTGCCGAAGGCCTGGCCATGACAGGCACGCGCGAGGCCCTGGCGGCCATGGTCGACCCGGCGGCGGGACCGCACCGGTCGGTGCTGCTGCTCGGCTATGCCGGCTGGGGCGAAGGCCAGCTGGAGGATGAGCTGGGCGAGAACGTCTGGCTGACCGCCGACGCCGACCCGGAGCTGATCTTCGACGTCGACTACGACGGCAAATGGGCCAAGGCGCTGGCGGGCCTGGGCATCGATCCGGCGCAGCTGTCCGGGCAGAGCGGGCGGGCCTAGGCCGACCGCGCCTTGATCGGGGCCGTCCCGTCGGCCAGCGACTCGTTGAGATAGACCTCGGCCTCCTGGGCCGGCAGGGCCGGGGCGTAGCCGAAGCCCTGGCCGTAGTGGCACTGGGCGTCGAGCAGGAGTTTGGCGAGGCCGGCGTTCTCCACGCCCTCCGCGACGACTTCCAGCGACAGGTCGCGGCCCAGATTGACCACGGATTTGACGATCTTGGCCGAGCCCTCGTCCTTGTCCATGGTCAGAACGAAATAGCGGTCGATCTTCAGCGTATCGAACGGCAGCTTGGCCAGCCAGGTCAGGGAGCTGAAACCGGTGCCGAAGTCATCAAGCGCCAGCGAGGCACCCGCCGCGCGCAGCCGGGTCAGGGTTTCGGCGGCGCGGGTGGTGTCGCGCATGATGTCGCCCTCGGTGACCTCCAGCTTCAGCGCGCCCCTGGGCAGGCCGGCTTCGGCGATGATGCGGGTGACGTCCTCGACCAGATTGGGTCGTTCGATTTCGCCGACCGACAGGTTGACGCTGCAGAACAGCTTGCCCGCCGACGGATGCCGCGTGAGCCACTCGGCCAGCTGGCGCGAGGCCGAGGTCATCATCAGCAGGCCGAGGTCGTTCATCAGGCCCATTTCGTCGGCCAGGCCCAGGAATTCGTCCGGCGGGACCAGACCGCGCTTGGGGTGGCGCCAGCGGGCCAGGGCCTCGAACCCGGCCACGGCACCGGTCAGCAGGTTGACGACCGGCTGGTAGAAGGGCTCGATCTCGCCGCGCAGGAAGGCGTTGCGCAGGTCGGCTTCCAGCGCCAGCCGGGACAGGCTGTCGCTCTCCAGGGCCCGGCCATAGGCCGCGACGCCGCCGCGGCCCGCGGTCTTGGCCTGTTCCACTGCCAGTTCGACGCGGCGCAGCAGTTCGGCGACATCGGGCGCGTCGGGGCCGCCCTCGGCCTGGGCCGAGCCGATCGAGACGGTCGGATAGATATCGAAGCCGGCGACGCGCAGCGGCTGTTCCAGCGCCTCACGGACGCGCTCGGCCACCGTCCCGGACCCGCGCGGGGCGAGGACGGCGAATTCGTCCTCGCCGATGCGGGCGGCGTTGGCCTCATGGGCGAAGGCGGCGTTGAGGCGCGATCCCAGGGCGGCCAGCACCAGATCTGTGCGCTCATGGCCGAGGGCCTCATTGAGGCGGCGCAGGCGGTCGACGTCGGCGACGACCAACTCAAAGTCGCCGGGCTGGGTCAGCTGTTCTCCGGCCCGGACGAGGAAGGTGCGGCGGTCCAGCAGACCGGTCAGATGATCGCGGTGCGAGGCGGCGAATTTGGTCTCAAGAGCCACGACCCCGGCGGCGCGCAGGCCGTCCTCCAGCCAGACGCCGCGCCAGATGCAGGTCTCGGCATCGCGCATGCGCAGGCGGACGGCGACCTCGGTGCCCTCTTCCTGCGGCTTGAGGATTTTTTCGGCCAGGGCCCGGTCCTGCGGAATGGCCACGGCGGTGAAGGCGGCACCCGAACACTCCGGTGCCAGCGGCCCAAGGCCAAGCGCCCGGGTCGCGCCGGTAAAGCGCATCTGGTCATCGGACGGAGTCCAGATCCACAGGGCGGTGTCCGCGGCGGCCAGCGCCTCGATGGCGGTCGTCGCGTCCCAGGCCAAACTTCTGGAGCGAGTGTTCAAACGCCTGAAGGGTCCCGACAGGACGGCCCAAATCAGCCGCCGCGCCCGGCCCCGTCATTAACGACGCCGAACAGGAGATGATCTGCCCAATTGCCGTTAATTTTGAGATAAGCCCGGGCCCTTCCCTCGAGCTGAAAGCCAGCCTTTTCAAGCACCCGGCGCGAGGCGGCGTTTTCCGGCACACAGGCCGCCTCGACCCTGTGCAGGTTCAGGTCATCGAAGGCCCAGGCGACCATGGCACCGACGGCCGCAGTGGCGAAACCCCGGCCGGCCACAGGCTCGCCGATCCAGTAGCCGAGGGTGCCGGTCTCGGCCACGCCGCGCCGGACATTGGACAGGGTGATCGCCCCGACCAGGGCCCGGTCTGAATTGGCAAATATGAAGAAGGGCCAGGCGTTGCCGGCCTCCATCTCGCGCCCGTAGATCGCCAGACGGCGTTTGAAGGCGGCGCGGGTCAGGTCGTCCTCCGGCCAGAGCGGCTCCCACGGCTGCAGATAGGCGTAGGAAGCGCTGCGGAGGGCGGCCCAGGGCTCGTGATCGACGGCGCGGGGCGGACGCAGTGTTACCCCCGGGCCCTTCAATACCGGCCCGCTCGCGTCGTTGATCCAGTCCAGCAGGGCCATGGGCTACGATAGCGGGCCGGCGATCAGCCGAAAAGGGCTTCCCGAAAGGCCATGCCGGCCGGGGCGGCCGCCTTGGGCCCCAGCACAGCAGAGGCGCAGCGACCCTCGGCCAGCGAGACAGCGGCGGCGTTGCGCACCGTATCGACGGTCTGGGCCAGTGTGCGTTCCGACATGGTCCGGGACGGGATCAGGGTGCCGAAGATCAGCACCTGGGCGGCGGCGCGGCCGGCGCGGGCAGCGGGGCTTTCGTCGGACATCCAAAGACCGGCATTGAGCACGGCCTTGGCACGCGACAGTTCCCCCGCGGTCGGACCGGTTTCAGCCAGGGCCTTCAGCTCGGCCGCGCAGACCTGGGCCAGTTCGACGGCCCGGTCGGCGGCCGCCCCGGCATAGATGCCCAGCAGGCCCGCGTCCTCATAGGGCTCGTGATAGGCGTCGATGGCATAGGCCAGGCCACGCTCCTCGCGCGCGCTCTGGAACAGGCGCGACGCCATGCCGCCACCGAGGATCTCGGTCATCAGCCGGGTCGCAGCATAGGCCGGGTCTGCCGCAGATGGCGCAGGCAGCTGGAAGACAATGTTGGCCTGTTCGATCCGCCGGGTCAGGGCCGCCTCGCCGCCGGTGAAGCGGGGTGTGTCCGGGACCTGTGCCGGTGTCGCGGTCGCTGCACCGAACCAGCGCTCGGCCAGGGCCAGAAGCTCGGTCTCATCGACCGCGCCCGCAACGGCCACGACCATCCGGTCGGGTGAATACAGGCGGGCGCGCCAGTCGCCGATGGAGGCCCGGGTGATGGGCTTCAGGCTCTTGACCGACCCAAGGATCGGCCGGCCCAGCGGCTGGCCCTCAAAGGCGCGGGTCTGGGCCATTTCGAAGACATGGTCGTCAGGCGTGTCGAAGGCCTCGGCGATCTCCTGGGCCACCACGTCCTTCTCACGCTCGATCTCGGCGGGGTCGAGGGTGGGGCGGAAGACGAGGTCGGACACCACCTGCATGGCCAGCGGCAGGGAGCCTTGCAGGGCCCGGATCTCGAAACTGGTGCGCTCATAGCCGGTCGAAGCGTTCAGCGAGCCGCCCTCGGCCTCGATCCTCTCCACGATCTCGCGCGCGCCCATGCCGCCGGCACCCTTGAACACCAGATGTTCGAGGCAGTGGGACCAGCCGGAGGTGGCCTCCGTCTCCCATTTCGCCCCGCCGCGCACGGCGACCGTCAGGGCCAGGGTGCGCAGGCCGGGCATGGGATCGCAGACGACGCGTACGCCGTTGGACAGGGTGTGCAGGGTGGCGGTCAGGAGGTGAGCTTCCTACGGAGCAGGACGATGTAGAAACCGACCAGTGCCAGCGCCAGTCCGAACCAGGTCAGGGCATAGCCCAGATGGTTGTTCGAGAAGGCGGCAGGCGGGGCGGACGGCTGGAGCGCCGGCAAATCGGGGTTGGACGAGGTCAGGGCGAACAGGGTGTTCGGATCGGGGTCGGCCACGCCCAGCGCCCTGGCCATGCCGGCCATGTCCCGCGCGAAGAACCGGCCGTTGTCGACGGGCAGGGCCATCGGTCCGGGCGGCGGCGTCTCGCGCACTTCCGCCACCAGCGGGAACGGCACCGTCGAGGCCATGACAGGCGGGCGGGCGGAAGTCGCCTCGGCGATAAAGCCCCGGTCGATCAGGAAGACCGCCGGGAAGCCAGCGGGGCGACAGGCCGAGATCAGCCGCACTCCCGGCTCGCCGTCATGGATGGTCTGAAGCTCTACCCAGGGGGCCGTGGCCAGCCCCGGGCAGTCGATGACCACCTTGCGGAAAGCGGGATCGTGCAGGGCCATCACCGAAGCGAGCGGCGCGGGCGCAACGGCGGCGGCGGCCTCGGCCTGGTCGATCAAGCCATTTTTCCACTGCATCCTCTGCACCTGCCAGACGCCGAGGCCGCAGAGCAGGGCAAGGGCCAGAAGAGCGGCGAGGGTCAGGCCGAACGGAAAGCGGGCGCGGGTCGCCTCAACTGTCATGGCGCGACTGCCCCGACTTGTTACGCATCTGCAGGGCGATCATCACGCCCTTGCCGGGCCGCATCAGCCCCATGGACAGGCCGGCGACCAGCGGCAGGGCGATGGCCAGCATGGCCCAGATCGGCGGGTTGTAGGCCACCTGTACGAACAGGGCCCCGAAGACCACGATGCCGCCGGCGATCTGCATGATGAAGATGGCGGCGCCGTCGCCGGTGTTCAGCCGGGTGAAGTCGAAGCCGCAGACGGCGCAGCGGTCGACCACCTTGAGAAAGCCGCTGAACAGCGGGCCCTTCCCGCAGTGGGGACAGCGACAAAGAAGTCCGGCGCGGATCGGGTTGATCCGCGCCGGCTCAAGGTCACGCCCTGCGGGGCCGTCCGTCACCCGAAAGTGACGTAGACAAAGGCGAAGAGGAACAGCCAGACCACGTCCACGAAATGCCAGTACCAGGCCGCCGCCTCGAAGCCGAAATGCTTCTGCGGGGTCATCTGGCCGGCCATCAGGCGCAGCAGGCAGACCAGCAGGAAGATGGTGCCGAGCAGGACGTGGAAACCGTGGAAGCCGGTCGCCATGAAGAAGATCGAGCCATAGAGCCCCGAGTTCGCAGCTTCTTCGTTGAAGAACAGGTTCTCGTGGAGAATGTGGTCGTACTCATAGACCTGCACCGCAGTGAACAGGGCACCGAGCAGGACGGTGATGATCAGGCCGGTCTGGGCCGCCTTGCGGTCGCCGACCTGAAGCGCATGGTGGGCCCAGGTCACCGTCGTGCCGCTGAGCAGCAGGATGACCGTGTTCAGCAGGGGCAGTTGCCAGGCGTCGAGCGTCTCGATGCCCTTGGGCGGCCAGGTGGACCAGGCCGCCGCAGTCTCGGCCCAGCCGCTGACTTCCGGAATATGGGCGCGAGCCTCGTTGAAGACGGCCATCTCGAAGAAGATCCAGAAGAAGGCCGCGAAGAACATCACCTCAGAGGCGATGAACATGATCATGCCGTAGCGCAGGCCGATCGAGACGACCGGGGTGTGATCGCCGGCCTTGCTTTCCTTGATCACGTCAGCCCACCAGGCGAACGCGGCCAGCAGAACGCCGGCCAGACCTGCGAAGAACAGCGCAACCTTGCCTTCTCCCAGCAGGGCCGTGGCGATCGGCCCGGCGTCCGGTCCGACCAGACCCTTCATCCACACGACAGCGCCGACGAACATGATCGTCGCGGCCATCGAGCCGACCAGCGGCCAGGGACTGGGGTTCACCAGGTGATAGTCGTGATGCGGAGTGGCGTGTGCGTCGGCCATCAGGGTCTCTTGCAACAGTCTGGAGTCGTATGGGGCAGGCTATAGCGTCGGCTATCCCGCCGCGCCAGAGCCTTGGGCAATTGGGGCAGCGTCCGTGTTTGCGGCCTGTTCGAAGCCCTGGGTCGGATAGAAGGTATAGCTGAGGGTGATCTCCTCGACGCCGCGGCTCTCACGGTCGGTCGCCATCTCGGGTGCCACGAAATACTGGACCGGGAATTTCATCGTCTGGCCGGGCTGAATGGTCTGACCCTCGAAACAGAAACACTGGAGTTTCTGGAAATAGGGTCCTGCCCGCTCCGGGACGACGTTATAGCCGGCCGTGGCGTGGATCGGCCGATCGGACGTGTTGGTCACATCGAAATAGGCGATGCCCGTCTCGCCGATTCGCACCCTCTGGGTGACCTGTTCCGCCCAGAAGGTCATGGGCAGGCCGCGCACATTGGTGTCGAAGCGAATCAGTACCGTCTGGTCCAGTTGCACATCCGGGGCCTTGTCCGCCTTGCGGACCGTGCCGTCAAAGCCGGTGACCTGACAGAAGAGCTGGTACAGGGGCACGGCAGCGAAGGCCGCGCCGGTCATGAACATGACGCCGCCCGCGCAGGCAATCGCCACCATGGCGTTGGCGGTCGGCTTCTTCACCGGGCGTACTCCACGGGCGCGCCGGCCGCCAGGGCCTCCTTGCGGGCGTCGATGTTGCGCTTGAGGTTCAGAACGGTGACGGCGAACACCAGCACGATGAAGCCGACCAGGGCACCGGCGATGGCCAGGTTGCGCTTGTTGCGGGCGGACGTCTCTTCGGGTGTCAGGCGGCGCATGATGATTACAGTCCGGGAAGGGCGGTGACGCTCTCGACCAGCAAGGCCGCGAACAGCGCCATCAGATACAGGATCGAGAAGGCGAACAGGTTGCGGGCCGGTTTGGCCTCGGCGCGGACATCATACAATGCGGCCTCTCGTCCCACGGCCTCGGCCTTGTCGGGCTGGTCGCCGGCGCGACTGCGCCACAGGCGGGCGGCAAGCAGCAGGAAGCCGAGGCCGCCGCCGATTGAAACCGCCAGATACAGGGGCCCGCCGAGCCCGACGAAGCCCGGTGCCACGGCCACCGGCACGAAGACCAGGCTGTAGATCAGGATCTGCAGCCGGGTGCTCTTCGCCCCGCGCACCACCGGCATCATGGGAATCCCGGCGCGGGCGTAGTCGCCGGCCGAATACAGGGCCAGGGCCCAGCTGTGCGGCGGGGTCCACAGGAAGATGATCAGGAACAGCAGCCAGGCCTGCCAGGGAGCCTCACCGGTCGCTGCGGCCCAGCCGATCACGGGCGGAAAGGCCCCTGCGGCGCCGCCGATGACGATGTTCTGGGGGGTCCGCCGCTTCAGCAGCAGGGTGTAGAAGACCGCATAGTAGAGGATGGTCATCAGCAGCAGGCCGCCGGCCAGCCAGTTGGTCGTCATGCCCAGCAGCATGACCGAGAAGATCGACAGGATGACGCCGAAGGCCATGGCGTCGTTCCTGTTGACCCGCCCGGCCGCTACCGGCCGTCCACGAGTGCGCCGCATCAGGGCGTCGGTCTCGCCCTCCAGCGCCATGTTCAGCGCGCCCGCCGCGCCGGCGCCCACGGCCACGCACAGGATGGCGATGGCCGCAGAGAGCCAGTCAAGGTCGCCGCCCGCCACGACCAGACCGGTCGCGGCGGTGAAGATCACCAGCGACATCACGCGCGGCTTCAGCAGTTGGAAAAAGTCTTCCGGCTGGGCCGTCGAGACGCTGACTGTGGCGGGATCGGTCATGGGGCTTTCAACGCTTGAGGGCCGCCCCCTTGTTGAAGGAGCGGCCCCCGATTTTCGCGGTCCGGACAGTCCGGACTAGTGCTGATCGTCCTTGACCACCGGCAGTTCGTTGAACTGGTGGTGGGGCGGGGGCGAGGACAGGGTCCACTCCAGGGTCGTGGCGCCTTCACCCCAGGGGTTGGCGACGCCCGGACGACGCCGGATGGCGGCCTCGGCCAGCATGACCAGGAACACCACCACCCCGACCAGGGTGATCAGGTAGCCCATCGAGGAGACGTAGTTCCAGTAGGCGTAGCCGTCCGAATAATCGACGTAGCGGCGCGGCATGCCCTGCAGGCCGAGGAAATGCTGCGGGAAGAAGACGAGGTTCACGCCGATGAACATGATCCAGAAGTGCAGGCAGCCGAGGAACTCGTTGTACTTCACGCCGAACATCTTCTCGAACCAGTAGTAGAAGCCCGCGAAGATGGCGAAGACGGCGCCGAGCGACAGCACATAGTGGAAGTGGGCCACGACATAGTAGGTGTCGTGCAGGCTGTAATCGATGCCCGCATTGGACAGGACCACGCCGGTCACACCGCCGACGGTGAACAGGAAGATGAAGCCGATCGCCCAGAGCATGGGCGTCTTGAAGCTGATGGAACCGCCCCACATGGTCGCGATCCAGCTGAAGATCTTCACGCCCGTGGGCACGGCGATGATCATGGTCGCGGCGATGAAATAGGCGCGCAGATTCACGCCCATGCCCACCGTATACATGTGGTGCGCCCAGACGATGAAGCCGACGAAGCCGATGGCGACCATGGCGTAGGCCATGGCGAGGTAGCCGAAGATCGGCTTCTTCGAGAAGGTCGAGACGATGTGGCTGATGATGCCGAAGCCCGGCAGGATCAGGATGTAGACCTCGGGGTGACCGAAGAACCAGAACAGGTGCTGGAACATCACCGGGTCGCCGCCGCCGGCCGGGTCGAAGAAGCTGGTGTCGAAGTTGCGGTCGGCCAGCAGCATGGTGATGGCGCCGGCCAGAACAGGCAGCGACAGCAGCAGCAGGAAGGCGGTGATCAGCACCGACCAGGCGAACAGCGGCATCCGGTGCAGGGTCATGCCCGGCGCGCGCATGTTGAAGATGGTCGTGATGAAGTTGATGGCACCGAGGATCGAGCTGGCGCCCGCGACGTGCAGCGAGAAGATGGCCAGATCCATGGCAGGACCGGGGTGCCCGCTGGTCGAGAGCGGCGGATAAATGGTCCAGCCACCGCCGAAGCCGAGGCCGCCGCCGGGCTCACCCGGAACGAACAGGGAGATGATCAACAGGATCCAGGCCGCAACCAGCAGCCAGAAGGAGATGTTGTTCATGCGCGGGAAGGCCATGTCCGGCGCACCGATCATGATCGGCACGAACCAGTTGCCGAAGCCGCCGATCATGGCGGGCATGACCATGAAGAAGATCATGATCAGGGCGTGGCCGGTGACCACGACATTGTAGCCGTGCTTGGTCTGCTCGACGAGGCCGAGCAGGCTCACGCCCGAGCCTTCGGTGAAGATCTGGATGCCCGGCTGTGCCAGTTCCCAGCGGATCAGGCCGGACAGGGCCCCGCCGACCAGGCCCGCCATGATGGCGAACAGCAGGTACAGGGTGCCGATGTCCTTGTGATTGGTCGACAGGAACCAGCGGGTGAAGAAACCCGGCTTGTGGTCATGATGCCCGTCGTGGTCATGGGCGACGTGTTCGGCTGCGGTGGCCATAGCTGTGGGGCTCTCGCGGTTCGTTACTGGGCGGCCGGAGCGACGGCGGGGGCGGTGGCGGGCGCAGCGGGTTGA
>VYMF01000524.1_pt1 | contig 12473 bp, 11 predicted proteins | sample 5115271 | NCBI WGS metagenome assembly VYMF01 (sample SAMN12291778, study PRJNA351875) | freshwater metagenome | isolation source: freshwater lake | place: USA: Michigan, Wintergreen Lake | collected 2013-08-08
CCTATTTGTGCCGTAAGTGTCTCCCTGTATAGATTTCAGCTACTTTTAGGCGTAGGCAGTCTCATCGAATTTTATTTTAAGTTAATTATTCGCATAACAATTACCGAAGAGCCTCACATTTTAGCATATATTTGGTAAATGCGCTAGTATTTAACGGTAAAGCCGTCGTAGAACGACGGGGTTTCAGACCCAAAATTTTCGATGAGAAAAAAGCGCATACCAAACTACACTAATAAGTAGGGTTTGCTGAATAAATCTAAAAACCTTGTTGGATAAGACTTTTAGACTTTTTTCCCCTCAAAAAGTGCCAGCCATTGGGGTGATCGGGGGGAAAATTCAGGTACTTTTTCCCTGAAAATTAGGTAGTTGACCCTCTGAAAACGGGTAAAACCCTACACCCTACACCCCACACCCCACACCCTACCACCACCGAAAAACTTTTTCAGCATACCCTAACTAAGATTTCTACTACAAAAATCTGCCTAAATCGAATTCCGTTGTGGCAGTAATTTCTCGAAAACGTTCTTGACTGATAATTAACAATAATCTTTCAGTATAATCCACCGCACCGCGCAATTCTCGTTCTAATCTTGCTAAACCAGCGTTGGCATATTCCTCGAAAATTGTCACTCGCAAAGCTTCCGAATCTACCCGATGAGGAGAAAGAATTTTCGTGTCTTGGAATTCATTGACTGCCAATAATTTGATTAGGGTATCGTAGCCACGAGAAATAAAAATTTCTAGGTTAATAGGTGAGGGTTCCTTCGCTACATTTTCTATCGCCACCCTCTCCTGATATTTTACCCCTAAAGCCGCCGCAAAAGCGATGACATCAGCATAGGTTTGAAAGGGTCCAATTCCCTGATTAAAATTAACTAAGGACTGGACAAATTCCCCTTTATCTCTAGCAATACGCACTCGATGAATGGACATATTTATCAAGTAAAAAGTAAAAAAGGTTACAAAATTCAGGAGATAGGAACCCGCTAATAAATGATAACTGCTTTAAGGATAAGTTTTAATTAGTCCTTTAGCTTGGTAAACATGAAATTGTTCGATGGCGACACCACCGCGCTTGATCGGAATGACAGCTACTTTAGTTATATCTTGGAAATAGGGACGGTAGCGATCGATTATTTCCGGTCTTTCTAGAGAACTATTCGTAGTAATTAATAAACCATTTTTACCGATCCATTCTTGAGGATTAAACCAAATTTGATAACCCCTTTGATCATTGTTAAAACAGGTGACGGGAATAGGAACTAGGGGATAAAGGGCCATATCTAGCCATGCGGTCACATAAAAATTATGGGTAAAAACGAAGCTAGAATCTTTTAAGAGTGCTAATAATTCGGGAGAATTAGCAAAGCCTTGGCGCAGTTGATCGATATCGACAATTTCCCGAGAAGGGTCCTGTTCTGGGGCAATAATTCCCCCAAAAATTGCGTATTGACTAGGTTTTTGGAAAGTGCCAAAAGTAACGTGAAGCATTGCTATAGATAAAACAGTAACGATAAAAATTCCTGACCCCCATAACCATCTTTTTACCCAGATTCGAGAAGATTGCTGCCAAGTAGTGGCCTTTTCTCCTAATAAAATTGTGCAGGACCAGAACCCGGGTAAAATCCAACTAGGGGCGAGATAATGGGAAGCACCCACATAAAGCATTCCCAGGATTAAAGGCAGAGAAACCGAGAGAATTAACCATTTTTTTAGTGATTCTTCTTCTCGATGAAAAAATCTTTTTTTCGAGATAAAATTAGGAATTTGTTCGGCAAAGCTTTTAAATGTCACCCACCACATCGGCAGACCGAAAGGTGGAAACATCGTGGCGATACTAATGCCAACAACCGAGAGAATACCGAGAATATTAAAGGTTTTCGGTTCTCCAGAAAAACGGTCTTCTAAATGAAAGCGAAAGGAAATCCAATTATGGTTAATATTCCAGTAAATAATCGGCAATAAAGTTATCAAAAAGAGAATAAATCCTAATCCCAACCAGGGAGATCTAAATACAGGCCAATAGCGGGGAGTGGTCAGACAAAATAAAACTAAACCAAAGCCCAAAATAAAGCCGTGATATTTACTTAAAACCGCCAATCCTACGGCAAGTCCAATATAAGCGAGACGATAGCTAGGATGATAGTTTTTTTCCCGAATTGGCCAGAATTCTTGGGCAGCTAAATAGACTGTTAATGACCAAAAAAAGATTAAAGGACTATCTGGCTGCGAAAGAATCCCGAAGACGATCCCATAGATGGGGATAAGAGTGGCGATCGCTAAAGTCATTCTGGCGACCGGCAGACTGAACAATTTTAAAGCGGTCAGATATAGCAAGCAGAGGCTGCCAGTATAGAGGAGGAGAGTACCGAAGCGAATCGTAAATTGATTGACTAATCCCGTGATCCAAGTCCCAAAACCCGTGGAAATCGCTACTATTGGCGGATGATCGAAATAACTCCAATCCAGATTATGGCTGTAAACATAATAATAGGCTTCATCGTAACCGGGATAAAGCCCCAAGGCGATGATTATTCTAAACAGGAGTCCACCGATGAGCAGATAAACGGCAATGCGATCGTTAGCCCTTGGCTATCAGCAAACTCTCCCTAGTCGTTGCTGATTTGCGATCTGAAAGAGGATTAAGAGAACGGGGAACGGGGAACAGGGAACAGGGAACAGGGAACGATAAGGGTTATCTGCTTTTTAGCTAATTTAACAATACCCAGTTTAAATGCGTCTTAGCTTATCACCAAGGATGATCAACTTAGATGGGGTAGAATCACCATGACTTTTAGATAATCGATTGACTTCCGAATAGACGGATTAATTATATCTTTATATAAAAAACCTTTCTTAAAAATATCTAATGTTGTCTTACTAATTGGCTTAAAATAGAACTTTTTATCACCGACGATGATGGGATCGGTTTGACGAATTAATTTCCCATTTTTTTCCTGTAATAAAATAATCTCAGATGTCTGAAGATGGCGCTCAAGTTCCCAAGGATGAAAGTAGAAATAAACCACACCATTATTACTGTCCAATGTCAGGATTCCCTGATCATCAATTTTATTTTGCCAGTTAGGGTTGAGCCTATAGAGCTTAGGTATAAATTCCCAATCTTGAGGAAACTGATAAATTTGTCCCAATACATATTGCATGAGTCCATGAATGGGATGCAACTGTCTTCCCCAAGACATACTGGGAGCATCCACTAAAATTACAGTACCCTCGGTGATATCTGAGGCCAATCGAGTTACATCAGTCCAAAAAGCTTGTTGATATTGCCAACAACGTTGATTGTCATGCTGCACGATCAATCCAAATCCGACTAATAAGGTAAAGTATCCTGCTAAGATCGTAGCAGCTAGATTCTTTTGCCGATAGGTTGCGGCTAGATAAACAATGAGGTGACAGACAATTCCAGCGAGAAGAGAAGCTCCTAAGACCGCAGCAGTATGCACCCTGGAATCGCGCCCACTAATTTGAGTAGCATGGACGGTGAAGGTGAGGGGATAGGCTAAAAATAATAAGATCAGACTTAGTAATACAAGCTGCCTAATCGAGAAAGAATTTTCAGAATTGTTGCCAAAAGGCATTTCGCTTGTACTTACTGTCGTTGCATCAATTCGATTTACCTTCAATTGTAATAAAAACCAAGTCAAGAGAGCAAATGTTATGGGAAGCAAGAAAAGTAATTCCCCTTTAAGATTGACTAGAACTTGCCAAGGACGAGAAAAGAAGGTACTCAAGCTGATAAAAGGTCCGATTAAAGTTTGACGCAGAGGAGTTAAAACAGCCGTGAGGATATCCAAATCATTAACTCTGCTATCCCCAGTTAGTTTGCGAAGCATGAGCACTCCCAGGAAGATGAACCCCAATACTAGGGCATTTCTGATAAATTCTTTTAATAGCTTTCCATTCCACTTGTTTTTGAAGAGTGGAGCGGCAAGAAAAAGGGGGAAACAGGTTTCATAGGAGAGGAGAGCGGCTAAAATGAATAAATAGGAGATGATCCTCTTCTGGGAAAAATAGCAGAGAAAAGCTATCAAGATAAAGGTCACAGATGGTAAAACATGAATGTGAGTCAGAAAAGCTCTGGTATTGTCAGCGGGAAACAGAGCAAAGGACAAAGTTCCGCAGATGACGAAAAAAGGCTGATCCCAAAGGCGTTTAAGGAAGATATAAAAAAGAATGTTATTGGTTAATACCCATAGATAAGCTATTCCATAAACCAGTTTTAATCCTCCTAAATGTCCCCCAATAAATGCCGATAAAAGAACGATATTAAAACCAACGATACGCCCTTGAAAAAAATATAAATTTATTCTTTTTATAAAGTCGAAAAATTCTAGAAGGTTCATCCTTATGGGTTCGCCGACATAGAAGTAGTCATCTTCATATAAACCCAAGCCGCCAAAGTGCCAAAAATGAGCAGTCCAAGTAACTATGGCAAGTATCCCAATAAAGCTCAATGATTCCTTGGTTTTGAGACGGGTAATCCACTGATGCTGCTGAAATTTCATCTTTTCTATCCTGAAGTAATATAGCACTTCTCTCTTGGGTGAAGTACAGATTCCTAAGTTTTAGGGAGTTTCCATTCCGACTAATTTCTAAGCGCTAGAAAAAAGCCGTTGTTGTCAAGGTACAAACTACTTGGGTATAAATTTGTTGGGCAGTAGTTTCCATTTGATCATCTGAAAAAGCACTCGCATCTTACCCATTCAACGGGTTGTTTGCACAGAATTAGAACTAGCTAATTTTTCCTCAATCCAGCCTTTGACAATAGCTTGTCACGGTAAATCACGACGCTGACTTTCTTGCTCAAGAGCCTCTATTATCCATGATGGAAACTGAAAGGCAATTGTTTGTTCCTCGCAATTAGAACGTTTAATTTTAGTTAAATCCAAATATTCGATGATATTTTCTCCATCATCAAATTTGCGGTCAAAATCTTCAGCTTTCATAAATTTGTACCTCTTCAGGTCTAGTTCGTTTCCGTGGCTGCATCTCAATTTTATCGAAATAACTCCAATCTAGATTATGGCTGTAAACATAATAATAGGCTTCATCGTAACCGGGATAAAGCCCCAAGGCGATGATTATTCTAAACAGGAGTCCACCGATGAGCAGATAAACGGCAATGCGATCGTTATTTACTATATCACCAACTCTGTCATCTCTTAGCCCTTGGCTATCAGCAAACTCTCCCTAGTCGTTGCTGATTTGCGATCTGAAAGTAAGATTAAGGGAACAGGTAACGGTAAACTTAGATAACGAAGGCAGGAGGAGAGGGCAGGAGGCAGTTTTTGTAACGGGGATTTATGCCCCGCTCCCAAAACTTTTCGCCTTAAGGCGAAGTTTTCGACCCAATTTTTTCGATAAAAGTGATGTTAAGTAAGTGTTTGTAATTAAATATAACAATTTAGCCATTGACGAGAACCGGCTCGCTCCAGAGCTGCGAAAATTTATCCCTGAAATTCCGTCAAAACCCCATAGATGGCCCAGATAGCCATGGCGCGTAAATAATGACAGGCGCGGAAAGTTCCCACCGATGTAATCGCTTCTGGAGTGCGAAATTGTAAGCCATTTTCATAGACTTGTTTCACCACCGCTTCTGTAATTTGCCATCCTTGCTTTTCCATTCCCATTTGCATCAAAAAAGCCACCAACCCAAAATTAATTCCTACCCAAACTTCTAAGGGATGAGTTGCCTCGGGATTTTCGGGAGTACCATCGGGTTTTAACCCATTTGCCGCCCCAAATTTTCCCCCATGAAACTTGAGAAAACAAGCCTGATAAATCTTACTTAAAGCTGATTGCGTGTATTGATTTTCTACCACATCTGGTAAAGCCAATAAACGGGCATAAAATTGACCACATAATTGGTCAGTCATCACCACATCAGAACCACTACCACTATCTAAATTATAATATTCTCCATTCCAGAGAGTCTGATGATAAATAGCGCGAGATTGTTGTAACCAACTGGCAAAAATTGCCGTATCTTCCCCAAGAATTGCACCAATTTTAATCGCCGCTTCTAGCGCCGCTATCCACAAACCACCGCAATAGGCACTAATTCCCTGTAAACGCCAATCATCAAAGGTTTGGTCTGGCGCGCCAGAATTTTCGGGGATGCCATCGTTATCAAGGTCAAAAGTTTTTAAATATTGCAAAGTTAGGACGATAGACGGCCAACATTCTCGCAGAAAATCCTCATCTTTTGAACCGGTTAATAAATAATCCCGATAGACTAATAAAACAAAATCACTGCCTAAATCTTTCCAGAGATTACAGTCTTGATAACTGGTGTAATTACTCTTTTGCCAAGGGTGTTCATTGGGCGCACCTAAATCGTGGGGAGTGGCATTTTTGGCCTTACGAATGGCACTAGCTTGGTTATAACCGATAATCCGAGGAGTGTCGTCGTGGGTGGGAATTGCCCTTGCAAAAGCTTCCATCACAGCCTTTTCTAAGCGCGGCCATAACATCAATAACCCAAAGGAACCATAGAGACGCACATCGAGACTTTCATACCAACGATAATCAATACATTCTAACACTCCGAATTGACCGATCGCATCCTGTTCCGTGGCTGCCGTCCAGAGAGTGCCGCCGTCCGTTAACAGGTATAATTCATTAAATAAAGCCATTTTAAACCAATCGGCCAGATTAGTGCGTTCTAGGATCGGTTTTTGCCAGTTAATAATATTTTCTCGCCATGTATCGCCGTGTTTTAAAGCCGTGCGTACCATCGCCCAAGCATTTTGACCATTGCGACCGAAAAAGTCCGTATAACGACGATAATAGTTAATTCCTTGGGCAAATTCGGTGACTGGTAAATCCCAAGCTAAAATAAAAGGAATTTTGCGAGTTTTCCCCGGACGAATGGTAAAACGAATCGCCATGGCCGTGGCCGTTTCTTCCCCTTTTTGGGCGGGGGTTTCGTCCTCAATATCCGGTAAAGAGCCATTCATGGCGAAATAGTCCCAAACTTCGCCCCCATCGCCCGCAGGGTTCCATTTACCCAGATAAAATACCTCTAGACTCGGATTAGTGATACTAGCAATCGCCATCTGTCCATCCCCTTCCCCGGGGTTTTCGTAATCCCGACGCATTAGACAGCCAACGCGGAAATTATCGACAATCCATTGATTATAATTACCCTCACTTTCCCCCCATTTTGATTGATATTCATAGACGGGACTACCATCATCTCTCACCTTAACCACTGGGGATTTAATCGCGTTAGTAAACCAACCGATTGTATTTTGCCAAGTCAGCATAATACTAATAGTAATCGGTTTATCGGTGGGATTATGAGCCGTCCATTCAAATAGGGCAATAGGATAACTACTTTCTTGATAATTATGCGCCCAAACCGGTGAGAATTGTTCGCAAATTAATTGAGTCTGAAAAACATCTTTGTACTCGTACCAACTGCGGGGATAAAGGGACCAATAGGTTCCCTTTTCGGCTGGATACCACGACCAGCGCGATAATGTTCCATCCGTCGGGCTTTCCGTCGCCATAGCGTAGGCTTGGGCGCTTCCGTCTTCTGTTTGTTCAAAAATGCTAAATTGACAGGCTGCAAGGCTATTAAAACTGTGTTCACCGCCGTCCAGATGCCAGAGGTTAAAGTCACCTTTGGGGGAACGTCCGATGCAACCGGCCCCAAATCCTCCCAGGGGCATCCCATGCCAAGGACCATCATCTAAATTGCTGGCATAGCGGACGCTGTAGGGTTTTTCCCAACCTTTGCCCAGAGGACGTTTCCAAGCAGCGGCGGGAATTTCTGGAAGGGAGATGAGATTAAGCATAGATGTTTTTAACTGGGGTGTGGGGTGTGGGGTGTGGGGAGATGGGAGAATAAATAAAAATAATCTCCTGATTACTGATTACTGATTACTGACTCCACCAAGAAACTTTTTCAGTAAACCCTAATTATTCGCTAAAGAGATAATTGCTGCGATCGCTAATTGGCCAATCTTGATTTTCTCCACCGATAATTAAACGTTTAATATCGACAAAATCCTTACTTAATTGGGTCAAGGCATTGATTAAAATATCTAAAGCAATAAGATCGCTAGTACCAAGGTCAAACCAACAACGTCCCCAAGTACCTAAGTATTCAAAATCGGTCATATTGTGCATCGGTGACATAAAGGCATTTTCGGCCATATCTGGATCGTATTCCATATAACTAATATCGACTCCCACCTCCTGTACCTGTAGGTTTTCGGCATTGAAAGCCCCTAATTTACCCAAATAAAACCAAGAGGCAAAAACTTCTTCTACATATTGCTGTTCCATATTCGAGGGAACCGTCGAAAATTCCAGCCAAAACCAGACATCAAAAGGATTAAATTCGCGAAATTGTACTTCCATATTTTTTATAGGAGACAGGAGTAGGGAGTAGTCACTGATTACTGATTACTGATTACTGATCACTGATTACTGATTACTGATTACTGATTACTGATTACTGATCACTGATTACTGATTACTGATCACTGATTACTGATTACTGATCACTGATAACTTCCCCACTGATAACTGATAACTGATTACTGATTACTGATAACTGATAACTGATTACTGATAACTGATTACTGATTACTGATTACTATGCTGTAATTTCCAGAGAAAACTAGCGAGGAGATTGGTGATAATATGAGCGAGGATCGGGATTAATAAATTACCGGTGATGATGACGGTATAACCGAGGGCAAAACCGACAACAGTTGCCCAGATAACATAGGGCCATTGTTGGGAACCGCTAAAATGGAGGATACCAAAAATCAGACTAGAAACGGTTAAACCAAAGATATTTAAGCCCAAAGCCGGCAAAATCACCCCGCGAAATAATAATTCTTCACTTAACCCCGGCAGTAATCCAATCCAAATTAAATCGGGCCAAGCTAAAGGTTTAATGACTAATTCTAAGTAAGCGTTAGCACTATGGCGATAACTAGACCAAAAACGATATAGAAGCCCACTAATTCCACTAATCGCCCCCGCTAAGGCTAATCCGAACAGGAAATCCGGGAGAGTCAAGCGAATTGCGGGAATAGCGATCGCACCGAAATATTGCCAAACTTTGGCGACTACCAGCAAGATAATCGCCGTTACCGCCATAATGGTGAGGACTTGTGTGCGTGTCAGGGGATCAAATTCGGAATTAGGGGAATTAGTCACGGATTCTCGGATAAACAGCGTAAAGAGTGTAAATTAGGGCGAAGAGATGCTAGGCTAACCCCGGCCCGTTGACAAACGATCGCACCGATCGCCTCTGTATATGAGTGTACCCTAATTGCTTTCACCCCTAGAGGTTCCGGGGCCACCTTCATTCTTGTACTATTTTCCTGTACAGCAATCAGTACAGTTTTTTCTTGACAAAAACCCAAAACTGTGCTGGAGCCGCAGGCACTGGCGGGAACGATCAGCGCGTCCACCTCCCGGCGCCAAATAGCATCGGGACAGGGCTGCTTGACCAATTGGGGGGCGCGACTTAAACCCACCAAAACGCAGGGTAAAAAAGTATAACCGATTTCTTCGGCTGCGGCCTTGGGGGAAAGTTGCGGATCGAGGGGCAGCGGACTTAAAGCGGGAGCGTGGGCCGCCGGTATTTGGAATTGTCGGACTACTAGATGGGAAATCACCGCTTCGGCCCCAGCAAGGGGGTCCACCCCCTGACCATGGCGATAATTAGCCAGGGCAATACTATCGGTATCGTCGGGAAAACGGGCAACAATGGCGATCGCTTCTGCCTGGCCCTGGTTAATCAGTTTTTCTGCCCCCCGCAGCAAGCTGTCGGGATTGCCAATTGTTCCCCAACTGGCCCCAGAGGCTGCCTCTCGCAACTGCACATTTAAGGGGGCATCGGTGATAACGTAATCGGTGATATCTAAGCCCAGGGTAGCCCGGACAGCATCGGCAGCCTGAAGGTGTCTTTGCAAGAGGTCAAATTCAATGGCGCGATCGAATAGTAACCCGATGCGATTTTGATGGACGGGACTTAACCCCCAATCCCCCCGGGCAAAACGATCTAAAGCGTAACCCTCCACATAATAGGTGTTGTCCAGAGGCCAGTACAGTTGTGCGCCATTGAGGACATTGGGATGGGTAATTAGGCGATCGCAAACTTGAGTGATCGCTTTGGCCACGGGAATGCCATCCCCAGCATAACCGCCAATCGCTGCCCCGATGCCGGTGGGAATAATTAGTACGGCGGTATAGGGACGAGAATTCACGAGGCAGTGGTGACAATCGCTTCGACTTTTACCTGATTATTCTCGGTATCCACTTCTGTGATTGCCCAACGCAAGGGTTCACCGCGTTTGGCCAATTCTTTTTCGATTTCTTGCTGCAGTTGTTGCGGGGTTTCCTGTAGGTCGATTTCGGCACTAATAAAGTGAGTGGTCATGGGGATTGTCTGGGATAGTTATCCCCTCAGTCTATCAAGATTTTGCCCTCTTGCGCTGGCTTATCGGCTCTCTGGGTCAGGAATCACAAAGACACAAAGGACACAAAGATTGATCGCTATGTAAGTTAAACTGATCACACAAAGAATAAGAGAGCCAAAGCCATTCTCGTACTATAATTGATACTAGGCTTTCCCCTAGAGATTATGATCGCAGTTCCCAACTACATCAGTCCCCAAGAATATCTCGCTATCGAGCGCCAGAGTCAGATCCGTCATGAATACCGACGTGGTTTGGTTTATGCGATGGCCGGCGGTACGGATAATCACGATCGCATTGCCCTTAATCTACTCGCTCTGGTTAACCTGCATTTCGGCGACTCTACAGACTGTCGGTTTTACTCGGGTAATGTCAAGGTTAACTATCAAGATCAGTTTTATTACTATCCCGATGCTTTTGTTACCTGCGATCCTCGCGATCGCCAAGATCGTTATCTGAAACGCTATCCGAAACTGATCGCGGAAGTGCTTTCCCCCAGTACGAACGCTTTTGACAAGGGCGAAAAATTCCAAGATTATCAACAGATAGAAACGTTAGAAGAATATGTATTAATTTCCCAAGAAATCCAGCGCGTGGAATGCCGTCGCCGTAATTCTCTGGGGATATGGGAAACGACTATTTACGAGACAGGCGATCGGGTGATCCTGCAAAGTATTAACCTAGAGTTAGCCATCACAGATCTCTACCGCGGAATAGATTAAAGTGTGAACTACTCTCAACCGAGTTGAGAGCTTCCTGCTTCAAATGGGAATGGATAGATCGCATTTAGTTGCTTTGTACTAACTTGCTCGGCAATTTTCCAGCCATTGTTCTAAATCTTGTAGTGACTGAAAATCTAACAAAGCCTCTCCCAAGTTTTCTAACTGTTCTAGGTCAAGACTGCGAATATTGGGCAATAATTCGGGAGAAATGTCCCCTATCCGCCGATTTAATAGACGTAAAACTAGGTTAGCTTCTCCTTCTTGTCGTCCTTCTTGTCGTCCCTCTTGTAAACCCTCCGACCAGATTTCTTGATAGATAACTGATTCTTTCATGATGTCTTTCCTCAATAATCGTTGAATGATGTCTTTCTCTAATACTAACCCGGCTAGAATAGCGGTAGATGCAGCCAGATTACTTTGTTCTCGACTATCGCTGATTTGCTCGATTTCTTGGGCAATTTGCCGCAGTAAGTTTTCTTGTTTCTCAGCTTGAGCGAGTATGGCAAAAGGAAACAGTCCGGGGGCCTTTAATAAGGGTTCGGAGGGTTGTTCCCAGAGTCTAATCACTTCAAATTGATGAGAGGTTTTCCCTTGTTTATAATCATTTTGTTGGACTGTGGGGGAGTCACTTTTCCTCAGATAAATAACCACTTGATGGATAGGTTTGCGGGGATAGCGTTGATAGAGTCTGGTGGCATAATCTAGCATTCTATAGGGAATATCTTCTTTAGGGTCGGTTTGGAACTCGATATGTAAGATTAATTCTTCCGACTCCAAAAAGATCAAAGTATCGGCTCTAATCGGCTCTAGGGATAATTCCGAGGGTTTAATTTCTGTTAATTCTAAGGGTTTACCCAGTAACCAAGTGGCTAAGTCTCTCGAATATTCAAGGGCGATAAATTTACAGGTAGAATCATACATTTTCAATTCAATTATAGGTTAAGCTGTTCGTAATTTAAATTGCTTGTTGAGACGAGGCAAGAGGCAAGAGGCACTCTTGCAAGAGGCAACACCCCCCACCTGACAGGTGTAGGTTTATTACAAAGAGGTGAGCAGTCACACACTCAAGGTGAGAAAATCAAGCTAGAGATTTAGAGGAGCATCGTGAAAGGCAATGCTGAAAAACAAATATCTCAAGCAGTGGTCGTGCATGGTTTCAGAGCATCTACCCCATTTGTCAATACCGCAAGCTATCGGATTGGCAACTTGGAGCTTCGGGATGGTCATGACCAAATCGAGCAGTTTGACTCAGGTGTCGAGGTTGATTGCGGCAGTCAATGAG
>VYMF01000693.1_pt1 | contig 12466 bp, 12 predicted proteins | sample 5115271 | NCBI WGS metagenome assembly VYMF01 (sample SAMN12291778, study PRJNA351875) | freshwater metagenome | isolation source: freshwater lake | place: USA: Michigan, Wintergreen Lake | collected 2013-08-08
GGTCGCGCTTGGAGGCGTCGGTCAGGCGGACCATGGCCGAGTCGTTGAACTCTTCCAGCTCGTCTTCCGGCTGCCAGTCATCGGCCACGATGGTGACGTGACGGGTCAGGGCCATTTCGCCCGACTTGATGTCGATCTTGGCGCGGATGTCGTGATGGGCACCGTAGCGCGACTTGGCACCCTTCTGGATCGCTTCCTCGATCGCCTCGACGACGATCTCCTTGTCGATGTTCTTTTCGCGCGCGACCGCATCGGCGATCGTCAGCAGTTCGAGTCGGTTCGCGGAAACGCCGGCTACAGCCATGGTCTAGTCCTCGGTCTCTTCGGAGTTGTCATTACGGGCGGCGCGCTTTTCAGCCCCCGCCTTCATCAGTTCGTCGGTCAGCACCAGTTTGGCATCGACCAGCCAGGCGAAGGGAATGAGGGCAGTGTCCTCCTCCCCTTCCAGATCCATGGCGACATGGTCGCCGTCGGTCCCGGCGATCATGCCCTTGAACCGCTTGCGGCCCTCGATCATGCGATCGCTTTCCAGCCGCGCCTCAAAGCCTTCGAACAGGTCGAAGTCGGACAGGCGGGTCAGGGGGCGGTCGACGCCGGGCGAGGACACTTCCAGCAGATATTCGCCCGCGATCGGGTCGGCGGCGTCGAACACCTCCGACACGGCGCGGCTCAGGCGGGCGCATTCCTCGACGGCGATGTCGTGATCGCTGGGCCGCTCGGCCATGATCTGCAGCCGCCGGCGCAGGGTCCCGCCCATCAGGCGCACGCGCACGATGTCGAGCCCCAGGCTCTCGGCCACGGGTTCGATCAGCTCCAGCAGCTGGCGGTCTTCGGCGGTCTTGGCCTTCAACGGGGCGCGGTCCAATAAAAAAGCGGCGGGCCATCCGGGGCCGCCGCTCAAACGGCGCCGTTGGACGCCGGTCTAACGATGTGGGAGGCCGTATAGGCCAAAGACGCGAGGGTGGGAAGTCCCTCCCGGCCCGGCGGTCTGATCGCAACCCGCGCCGCCTGCCCGCCGTATCTCGTCCGCGACACCGTCGGTGGATTGCCTTCCCTTCGGCGGCCCGCCAGAAGAGGGCAACATGAAAATCCACTGGATCGGCCTCGAAACCCCCGGGCGTCTGGGCATTTCGCGAAGGCCCGACGGCGGCGAGGCGCTGGACGGGCAGATGGCCAAACTGGCCCACGGCATGGTCGACCATGTCGTCAGCCTGCTCGAGCCGGCCGAGGCCGCCGATCTCGGCCTGGCCGATGAGGGCGGGGCGGCCGAACGCCATGGCATCGGCTTCTACAATTTCCCGATTACCGATCATGGCGTCCCGGCGGATGTGGTCCACTACCGGCGCCTGGCCAATGCCGTCGAGCGTCGGCTCCATGCCGGTCAGGCCATCGTCATCCATTGCCGTGCCGGGCTGGGCCGGGCCCCGTCGCTGGCTATCGCGGCCCTGATCGAGAGCGGCCTCCATCCGGATGAGGCCATATTGCGGGTCGGCAAGGCCCGCGGCCGACCGGTGCCGGAGACCGATGAACAGCTGGCCTTCCTGCGCGACTTCGCCGCCGGCCTCGGCCGCCCCTGAAGCCGGGTCGGCTCAGATCCTGTCCAGCTGACCCAGGAAGTCCCGCTTGCCCAGGGCGACCCCGGCATGGCGCAGGATCGCGTAGGCCATCGACAGGTGGAAATAGAAATTCGGCAGAGCGAAACTGGTCAGATAGCCCTGTCCCTCGAAATTCAGTTCGACGCCGGGGAAGCGCAGTTCGATCCGCCGGGTCTCGCCGCCGGCGAAGGCTGCCGCCTCGGCCCCCTCGATGAAGGCGATCGACAGGGCGACCGTGGCCTTGAGTTCGGCGAGGCTGGCCTCGGTGTCGTCGGTCTTCGGCCAGGGCTGGTCGGTCAGGCGGGCGATGCAGCTGCGGGCCGAGAAACTGGCCATGCGGATCTGGTCGGGGAAGGGCCGCATGTCCGGCGCCAGCCGCGCCTCCATCAGGGTCGCCTCGTCCAGTCCCGACTCCGCCGCCCGGTCGATCAGTCCTGACAGGACGTTCAGACCGCGCAGGAACATGGAGGTCGAAAGGGTGTCGAGGGGGAGGCTCATGCGAGGGGTCCTTCGGGTTCAGGTGCGCAGGAAGTCGAGGAAGATCGGTGCCGTATCGCCCAGCTTCTTCTCTTCATAGCGGGTGACCACATGGTCGGCCGGGGCGAGGCGCCAGTCGTCGGCGGCCTCGGCCTGCCAGAGCAGACCGGGGGTGTGCTCGAACTTCTCCAGCGCCCAGTCGGCATAGTCCTTCCAGTCGGTGACGAACCGCAGCCCGCCGCCGGGCTTGAGCAGGCGCGCGATCCCGGCCGCCGTCTCGACCTGCACCAGCCGGCGCTTGTTGTGCCGCGCCTTGTGCCAGGGGTCGGGGAACAGGATCATCACCCGGTCCAGCGAGGCGTCGGGCAGGGCGGTCATCACGTCGCGCGCATCGTCCGCATGCAGCCGCGTTCAGGAAGGGCTCGCAGCCGATCATCAGAGTGTCAGGGTGGCGCGCCGCCTGGGCCGCCAGATGCTCGCCGCCACCAAAGCCGATCTCCAGCCAGACCGCTTTCGCCTCGGGCATCAGGGCGAGCGGATCGATCGGCCCGGCCTTGGGATCCGGCAGGGCGATGCCGGGCAGCAGGGTGTCGAACAGGGCCGCCTGACGCGGCTTGATCGCGCGCGACTTGATGCGGCCGAACGAGCGGAGCGGGGGATGGGTGGGTTGGTCGGAAGGAGGCATGGGCGGCCTTTAGAGGGGCGAGGGTCGAGGGTCGAGGGACGTCCAGCCCTTTTCGCCCTCGACCCTCGACCCTGACCTCAGACCAGCGCCTTCAGCTGATCGACCAGATCGGTCTTCTCCCAGCTGAACCCGCCGTCGGCATCCGGCGCGCGGCCGAAATGGCCATAGGCGGCGGTGCGGGCATAGATCGGCTTGTTCAGGCCCAGGTGTTCGCGAATGGCGCGCGGGGTGGCACCGCCGATCAGGTCGAGGATGTTGGCCTCCAGCACCGCCTCGGTGATGGCGCCCTTGCCGGTGCCGTGCAGGTCGACGTGGATCGACTGGGGTTTGGCCACACCGATGGCGTAGGAAATCTGGATGGTGCAGCGGTCGGCCAGACCGGCGGCGACGATGTTCTTGGCCAGGTAGCGGCAGGCATAGGCGGCCGAGCGGTCGACCTTGGTCGGATCCTTGCCCGAGAAGGCACCGCCGCCGTGCGGGGCCGCGCCGCCGTAGGTGTCGACGATGATCTTGCGGCCGGTCACACCGGCGTCGCCGTCCGGTCCGCCGATCTCGAAGATGCCGGTCGGATTGATGTGCCAGACGGTGGTCTCGTCGGTGAAGCCTGCGGGCAGGACGTCGAGAATGATCGGTTTGACGATCGCGGCGACCTCGGCCTGGGTCAGGCCCCCGGCATGCTGGGTCGACAGGACGATCGAGGTGGCGCGCACCGGCACACCGTCCTCATACTGGATGGTGACCTGCGACTTGGCGTCGGGCTCCAGACGCCTGTCGCCTGCGTGGCGGACCTCGGCCAGCCGCTTCAGGATGTTGTGGCTGTGCTGCAGGGTCGCCGGCATGAGCTCCGGCGTCTCGTTCGAGGCATAGCCGAACATGATGCCCTGGTCGCCCGCGCCTTCGTCCTTGTCGCCGGCGGCGTCGACGCCGACCGCGATGTCGGCCGACTGGGCATGCAGGTGGCAGGCATAGTCAGCATCCCGCCAGTGAAAGCCAAACTGTTCATAGCCGATCTCGCGCACAGCGGCGCGGACCAGCGGCTCCAGACTGTCGATGATCTTCTGGGTATATGCCTCGTTACGGGCCTTGAAGGCGTCCGGATTCGTTTCCCGATTGTCAGGGTCGGTCGCCCGGACCTCGCCCGCCAGAATGATCCGGTTGGTCGTGACCAGGGTCTCGCACGCCACACGGGCCTCCGGGTCGTGCGCTAGGAAAGCGTCCACGACGGTGTCCGAGATTCGGTCCGCGACCTTGTCGGGATGGCCCTCGGACACGCTTTCCGAGGTGAAGAGGAAGGAGGAACGGGACAAGGACAGGCTCCGGACGGCGGGATGGCCGACAGACATATAAAGATATGTTTATATGTTCAAGTCGCGCGCTGTCGCAGGCTCCCACGCCGCCGGGCCGGACAACGGGTGCACACGGGCCTGTTTCCCCGGCCGCGCCGCCGACCACGCCGGACGTCCACCCCGGTCCGACGATTCGGAGCGGGCCGTGGGGATCAACGGGTCCTTGGAGTGGCTCTGGAGTGATGGTGCGCCTGGGTGACTCGAATACCTGACCCCCGCATTACGAAGGCTAGTCCAGGCCCGGCGGGAAAGCCTTGCGGACAAAAGATTTGTGCCGGTTTTTGACGAGGTCCGACGTGCCAGCCCGGCCTCAGATGGCTTCATACCGAATACCTGGATTTCCGATTTCTTGTTTCGAACCGCTCTGTCTATGGATTTAACTCTCAGATACGTCGAACTTGAAACCAAATTATATGCCGAGGCCAAGTATTTGGGAAAATTATTCGGTTATAAGGTATGTTATATTGTCGTTGTCTGTGTTGTCATTTGACTTGACGTCATATTCTTAATAGTCCAGAAAATTATCTAAATAAGATTCAAAAATTAGATTGCCTGTATAGTCGTGCGTTGGCGCTACAGGCTCCGCAGGAGCAAAAATGCGCTGGATCGTGATGATTGTGGATGATCATCCTCTGGTGGGCGAGGCTTTCGAAATATACATACGGGCGGCCTATCCCCATATGGACGTCGGACGCGTGACGTCGACTGCGGAGGCAGAGGCCTACGCCAAGTTCAATGCCGCCCGGATCAAGCTCGTCTTGCTGGACCTGATGCTGCCGGACGCCACCGGCTTCAGCGCGCTGTTGCGGTTGCAACATCTCCTGCCCGGGCGGCCGATCGCGATCGTCTCGTCACGCGCGGACGCTCACTCGATCGCCTTGGCGCGGACCTTCGGCGTCGCAGCCTATCTGAGCAAATCCGCGCCGGTCAGCGAATTGGTCGATGCCGTCGGAGGCATCCTCAGGGGCGAGGCATCATTCCCCGAGTCCGCCGGACCAGCGACCGCCGAAGCCAGCTTCCATCAACAGATCTCCAGCCTGTCGGCGGCCCAGATGCGCATACTTCTCGCCTCGGCCGACGGGCGCCTCAACAAGCAGATTGCAGCAGAGCTCAGCCTCACCGAGGGAACGGTGAAAAAGCACCTGTCCGCCATTTTCCGAAAGCTGGGCGTCAAGAACCGCACCCAGGCCATCCTCGCGGTTCGACCCTACCTGAATGACCTGGACCGCCGAGACTAGTCTTTGACCGCCTCTTCCAGGTGCCTGAGCAGTTGCTCCATCTGGACTGCGTCAGGGCGATCTCCCGCTACGAGGCGATCGTTGATCTCAAGCGCAACCGCGCTCAGGCCCGTAAAGCCAAACACACCGGCCGCGCCGGCGATGTCATGGATGACTGAGGCAACCTCCGGCGATGCCGGATATTCCGCCCACAGGCGGGTCAGCCGGTCGAGGTCAGCAGCCGCCTTCGCACGGAATAGCGGCCTGAGCGCCGACAGGGGGTCACTCACGCGCCAGCCCGGACAGGCCCTGACTGGCCGGGACGACGTCGTCCGGATCCTGCAGGCCCGCGCAAGCGACCTCGGAGCCGCCGTGACGAAGGACCTTGATGCTCGCGCCCTGTGACCTCAAAAGCTTGCCTGAGATCACGCCGATGCTCTCGGCGACGAGTGGCCCGAGAGTCTGTCTGAAGACGTCGCCGGGGTGATGGCGTTTGTTCATGGGCCATTGGTACCGGGCCGGACAGCGTGCCGCAATCTTCACCGGCCATCAGTAATCAGCGCACCGGAAGCGGGGTCATGTGACCTTTGAAGTTCCCGATCAGACTTCCATAGCCGGATGAAAGCGGGGTCATCTCACATGCTTAAGCCGCCCCAGCCCGGACCCACGCGCCGACCCAGCTTAGCGGCACTTCCGCCGCTCGCCCGCCGATGTCCAAGTTAGAGTGTGATTAGAGAGGTGGTGCGCCTAGGTGACTCGAACACCTGACCCCCGCATTACGAAGGCTAGTCCAGGCCCGGCCTGAAAGCCTTGCGGACAAGGGCTTTGGGCCGGTTTTTGACGAGGTCAGGCGCGCCAACCCAGCCTCTTCCCAGTTTGGGCTGAGGCGTCGGGGAAGCGGTTTCCTGATTCACGCGCTTTAACGTGGGAAACGCGGAAATTGTCACCTGCGCCATACCTGCGAGCCCGCTGCGGGACCCAGCCGGCACCATGCCTGTCAGATGCCTCCGGCGGCGTCGCGGCGGTGATCAAGCAGTTCGCCGAGAATCCGGATCACGCCGATCAGGATGTTGAGCCGACGGTCGTGGAAGCGATTGCGCAGCTCCGGCTCGTCGGAAAACTCCATGGTTCGGCTTTGTCGACGCGTTGAACCCAACCAAGCCGGTTCGCCGGCGGGTTCCGGGCGGCCGGTCCGGGCGAAAGCCAGCCAGTAGGCGTTCATGCGCTCGGCCATAAGGTCATCCGCCGGGGTATGGATGTCCCGGTAGGCGGGGGTCTCGTCCAGCGTGCCGAGAACAAAGGCGATCTCCCCGCCGTGAGGAACGCCAGGCTCGACGCCCTGTAGCGACTCGGGAAGGTAGCTGAAATGATAGCGCCATGCCGGCGCGCGCTGCGCATGCAGGTCGGCGATCCGCTTGCCGAATGCGCTGAATACGGAATCGCGCACGACCAGACGCGCAAGATCGGCGTCGTCGGTGGCTTCCGGAAACAGAAGCCTGACACCGATCTTTGCGGCTCCCAGTTTTTGAACAAGGCTGGCCGGATCAATGCCGAACAGTTCGGCGACCGAAGCTTCATTGCTGTTGTTGCCGATTATCAGTGGCAAGGCGGCCGACTGCCTCTGCTCGAACCGGTCGAGGATGGGGGCCGGCAGGGCGGCGTCGCCAAAGACGAGGCTTGGCGCAAGGGATCGACCGCGGCCGCTGATGTTGGCAAAGGCCTCCGCCGGGACCCCACGCAACGCCGCGAGGGAAGCGTTTTCCCCATCGAGATCGAGGGCGTTGGCCACTTCAATCCCGACCGTCCGGGCTTCTGCCCGGTTGTGGCTCGGGATGCCGTATGGGCTCTGGGCGATGCCCTTGTGAAACAGCCCCCGGGCGAGGGGCGAGGCGAAGAGGGCCAGGACGCTTTGCGCGCCCGCAGATTCACCGAGAATGGTGACATTGCCGGGGTCCCCGCCGAACGAGCCGATGTTTTCCCGGACCCATTGCAGCGCCGCAATCTGGTCCAGCAGGCCGAAATTGACCGGACCGTCCGGCGTGTCCTGATCCAGGGCCGGATGGGCAAAGAACCCCAGGGCTCCGAGCCGGTAGTTCAGCGTGACGACGACGGCTCCCTGTTCGGCCAGTGTCGCACCATCGTAGGCGGGAAGGCTTCCCGCGCCCGAAACGAACCCTCCACCATGGATCCAGACCATGACCGGAAGGCCGGTGCCGGGAGCCGGTGTGGGGGTCCAGACGTTGAGCGTGAGACAGTCTTCTGACTGGGCTCCGATCGGTCCGAAGGCGGCGTCCTGGGCTACAGAGACAGGCTGGATACAGGCGGGACCAAAGGCCTTGGCGACCAGACGGTCCCGGGTTGCCGGTGGCTGAGGCTCGCGCCATCGCAGAGGCCCGACCGGAGGGGCGGCGTAGGGGATACCCCTGAAGACCGATAGTGGCCCGGCCTCTGACCCGACCACTTCGCCCGTCAGGGTTTGGACAACCGGATCAGCAATGGCGGAGGTTGCTGAAATCGCCAGCCAGACCAGACCGATCACGCCGCCGCTCAGCAGGCTTCCGGGACGTCCGGGCGGCTTCATTGGAAACGCGCCTCGCCGGCGAGCCAGGTGGAATGGACGCGGATCGACCTCAGTGTGTCCGGCGATGCGGTCGTCGGGTCGCGTTCCAGAACGACCAGGTCGGCGGCCTTGCCGACTTCGAGACTGCCGCAGGTATCATCGAGATGGCATTGCCAGGCGGCGTCAATGGTGACCGCCCGAAGGGCCTGGATCGGAGAGATGCACTCGTTCGGGTTCAGGATGCCGCCCCCCTCGTTCATGTCTCGAAGGACGGCATTCTCGACACAGCGCAGTGGATCGATCGGGGTCACATTGTAGTCGGAGTGCAACGAGATCCGCAGGCCGCCGGCAAGGGCCGAGCGGCAGGGGTCAAGCCTGTCGGCACGCTCCGGCCCGAGCAGGCGATCGCGGAAGGCCCGCCCCCAGTAGTGGACGTGGCCGATCAGGAAGGACGGCGAGATGGTGCTGACAGGTTAACTCCGCCAAGTCGGAAGCCCCCTACCCTGCCCGAAATCAGGCGACCGCGGTCGCCCAGACAGAAGCCGCTTCGGCGCGGAAACGCCGAAAAGTGGGTCTGGGTGGTGAGGAATCTCTGGGCTGAGGCTTGGGATTTGAACCGCTGCTGTTGCCGTTCTCGTCTTCGGATCGGCAGGTGGGAGTTCTCAACCCGGTTGTTCTCCCGGAGCCGGCCCGGCCGGTGCAGATGCCTCAGACCCAGCTGATCCATAGCTGCTCCGTACGACGCCAGGCCGTCGGTTGTGATCGTCTCGGGGTCGACCGGCTGATTGTGCAGGAGGCGCTTCAGAAGTCTGAGCGCAGCCTCTGTGTCCCGCCGGCGCTGGACCACAAGGTCCAGGACTTCGCCTTCATCATCGACCGCCCGCCAAAGGTACGCCCGCTTGCCGCCGATCCAGCAGACCATCTCGTCCAGGTGCCAGCGCGGCGACGGGGCCCCTCGCCGCTTCTTCAGCCGCTTGGCGATCAGGGGGCCAAACTTGATGGTCCAGCACCGGATGGTCTCGTAGCTGACCTCGATCCCCCGTTGCGCCAGCAGCTCCTCGACGTCCCGAAAACTGAGGCTGAACCTGAAGTACAGCCACACGGCGTGGCGGATCACGTCCGCCGGAAACCGGTGGCGCTCAAACGAAATAGGCTTCACGAAACATCATCCCCGTCAGCGGTTTAGGCCGCCCTGAGTGGAGACAAGTTAGCGTTAGACTGACAGCACCCAAAGCGCACCCAGGTGCTGACAGGTTAACTGCGCCAAGTCGAAATCCGCCCTACTTGCCTGAAATCAATCAGCGCCGGCCGCCCAAGCTGTCTCCGCTTCGATCCGGAAAGCGGAAAGTTGGGCCTGCTGATCAGATGTCGTCGGATGTTTACCGTGTTGCAGATCGCTGTGTGGGCGGTGAGGAATCTCTGGGCTGAGACTGCGGATCTTGAGCTCTGCTTCTGTCGCTCGCGTTGTCGGATCGGGATGTGGAAGTTCTCCGACCGATTGTTTCCCCAAAGCCAGCCGGGTCGATGCAGGAGCCTCAGATCCGGCGGATCCGCCAGGAGCGGACGTTCCGAACTGCCGCCTTGAGTCATCTCGGGTCGATTGCTAGCACGCCATTCAACGTCCGCTTTGGGTCGAAAGCGGCCCTTGGCTTCAGTGCGGAAAGCGGACCCTTGATGTGAGGTCCCGGCATCATCGCTAAGCCCTTCCTTGCGGAAGGCCACCCAGCCCGGACCCACTCGGCTTCCCAGCGTTACGGCACTTCCGCCGCTCGCCCGCCCATGTCCAAGTTAGAGTGTCATTAGAGTGGTGGTGCCGCCTAGGTGACTCGAACACCTGACCCCCGCATTACGAAGGCTACTCCAGGTCCGGCCTGAAAGCCTTGCGGACAAAGGCTTTGGGCAGGTTTTTACTGAGCTCCAGCGCCCCAACCCAGCCTCTTCCCAGTTTGGCCTGAGGGGGTATTGAGGGCGTTTCCCAAGTTACGCGACTTAACGTGGGAAACGCGGAAATTGTCACCTACGCCATACCTGCAGACTTGGTGCCGGAGCGCAGCGGCAACCCTGTCGCCGCAGCCGTTTGGCGGGCCTGATGCCGCAACACGACTGTCCGTTTGAATCCCGCTCTCACCACCACTCCCCATGCCCAACCTGCGACCAGCCAGCACAAGCTGGCACCAGCCTGAAAGCACCCGGGGCAGGTGTCGCGCGAAAGCGACTAGGGAGAACGACCCCGGCGCCAGCCGCAGAGGCTGCAGACGAGTTGCCGCAGGACTGGCTGCGCCGCGCTGCGCGGCTGGATCAACCCGGTGAACAGACCTTTTCGGCCGCAGCGAATGAAGCGTTGCGCCTTTTGGTAACCGGTGTCATTTCTTCCCCGCCACCCTTCGGGAACCAGCCGTGACACAGCCTCTTCATCTTCACCCGGACCGACTTTTTCCCTCGGACCCTGATACCCGCGCGGTCGCTAGACGGCTGCATGCGGAAATTCGCGATCTGCCGATCATCAGCCCCCACGGGCATACGGATCCGTCGTGGTTCGCGAACAATGAGCCCTTCGCCAATCCCGCCGAACTGCTGATCACGCCTGACCACTACGTCTTCCGGATGCTTTTCAGCCAGGGCGTGGCAATGGAGGATCTGGGTGTGCCGCGCGCCGATGGCGGACCGGTCGAGACCGACAGCCGCGCCATCTGGCGGCGCTTCGCCGAACGATACCACCTGTTCCACGGCACCCCCTCCCGCATCTGGCACGACTGGGTTTACGCCGAAGCATTCGGGATCGACGTCCGGCTCAGCGCCGAAACGGCGAACCACTATTACGATGTGATCGACGCCGCGCTGAAGACCGAGGCCTTCCGCCCCCGCGCCCTGTTCGAACGCCACAACATCGAGGTCCTGACGACGACCGAAAGCCCGATCGACACCCTGGAGCATCATCAGACGATCCGCGGCTCGGGCTGGAAGGGTCGCGTCCTGACGGCCTACCGCCCCGACCCCGTACTGGATCCCGACTTCGAGGGCTTCCACGCCAACCTCGCGATCCTCGCCGAACAGACCGGACGCGATACCCTCAGCTGGGACGGCTACCTCGACGCGCACCGCGACCGGCGGGCTTTCTTCGCCGGCATGGGCGCGACCTCAACAGACCACGGCCATCCGACCGCCTTCACCGCCGACCTGTCACGCGCCGACGCCGAGGCCCTGTTCGCCCGTGTCGCCAGCGGGCCCGTCAGCGCGGCGGACGCCGAACTGTTCCGCGGCCAGATGCTGACCGAAATGGCGGCCATGAGCGTGGACGACGGGCTGGTCATGCAGCTGCATCCCGGCAGCTTCCGCAACCACAATGCTGCGGTGTTCCGCCAGTACGGCCGCGACAAGGGCGCGGACATTCCGACGCGCACCGACTACGTCCGGGCGATGAAGCCGCTGCTGGACCGTTTCGGATCGGACCCGCGCCTGTCGCTGATCGTCTTCACCCTGGACGAGACCACCTACAGCCGCGAGCTGGCTCCGCTGGCGGGTCACTATCCGGCATTGAAGCTGGGCCCGAGCTGGTGGTTCCACGACAGCCCCGAGGGAATGCGCCGGTTCCGCGAACAGGTCACCGAGACCGCCGGCTTCCAGAACACCGTCGGCTTCAACGACGACACCCGTGCCTTCCTGTCCATACCGGCCCGGCACGACGTGGCCCGGCGCATGGACTGCGGCTTCCTGGCCAAACTGGTCGTTGAACATCGGCTGGAGGAGGACGAGGCGCATGATCTCGCCCGCGCCCTGACCTATGATCTGGTAAAGGCGGCCTACAAGCTATGACCGTCGCGCGGCTCGATTCCGCAACGCTTGCAGCCCTGCCCCCACAGGTCGTGCGGCCCGCCCGGGACCGGACCGCAATCCTCACCGGCGTTGTGCACCTTGGGATCGGTGCCTTTCACCGGGCGCATCAGGCGGTCGTCTTCGACGATGCGCTGAACGCCGGAGACCTGCGATGGGGCGTGCTGGGCGCGTCGCTGCGATCGCCCGAGGTCCGAAACCAGCTGGCGCCGCAGAACGGCCTCTACACCCTCGTGGTCGAGGACGGTGCCGCGCGGTCCATGCGGATCGTCGGGGCCGTGCAGACTGTCATGGTCGCGACCGAGAACCCGGCGGCGCTCGTCGAGGCCATGGCCTCGCCCGATGTCCACATCGTCACCCTGACCGTCACCGAGAAGGGCTACCATCTGGACCCCGCATCCGGGACGCTGAAGCTGGATGATCCGTCCGTCGTCGCCGATCTGGCTGACCTGGCCGCGCCCGTCACCGCGCCGGGCTTCCTGACCGCAGCGCTTCGCCTGCGGCGGGACCGTGGCCTCCCGGCCTTCACCGTGATTTCGTGCGACAACCTTCCCCACAACGGGGCCCGTATCCGCGCGGCCGTGCTGGAGATGGCAGGCCGGACCGATCCGGACCTGCGCCTCTGGGTCGCTGCGAATGCGGCGTTTCCGCAGACCATGATCGACAGGATCGTCCCGGCCACCACGCCCGATGACATCGCCACCCTGACCGCCGAACTGGGCGTCGCCGACCACGGAATGGTCAAGACCGAGCCC
>VYMF01000229.1_pt1 | contig 12450 bp, 11 predicted proteins | sample 5115271 | NCBI WGS metagenome assembly VYMF01 (sample SAMN12291778, study PRJNA351875) | freshwater metagenome | isolation source: freshwater lake | place: USA: Michigan, Wintergreen Lake | collected 2013-08-08
GGCACTTCCTCCCTGATGTTTTTTCTTAAAGTTAGGATACTTAGTACGACCAGCAAAGAAATTGGTAAAAGCTGTTTGTAAATGTCTTAACCCTTGTTGTAAAGGTACACAGCTTACTCCATTGAGAAAGTCTAATTCTTCTTGCTTTTTCCAATCGGTTAGCATTGAAGAAGTTTCAGTATATCCTACTCTTTCTTGTCTTTCATACCAAGCTTGTGTTCTGAGATGGAGTGCCTTATTGTAAACTAATCTTACACAGCCCAAAGTGTGCCGCAATAGCGACTCTTGTTCTGGTGTGGGGTAAAATCGGAACGAGTAGGCTTTTTCCATGTCTCACATTCTGGCATATATTTCGTAAATGTGTTAGTATTTAACAGTAAAGCCGTCGTAGAACGACGGGGTTTCAGACCCAAAATTTTCGATGAGAGCAGCTCTATTTTCTCGCAAATTCTGTTCTTATTGGCTTGTCAAGCTATTTATCCTCTACTAAGAAGAAAAATCAATGGTTATTATCGAGATTACCAATGTGGAAGAAATATTAAGCGCAAAAATTGGCTCTTTTGCCGCTAAAATTGTCCAAGCCCTAGCAGATGATGAGGCGAAAGTGGAAGAGGTTCTCATCAAGGAATTACTGGCTAATTTTCAGGAAAGGGGCATTAAAGCTAATCTGTTTAGCGTCACCGGGTTAGATATGCTGGGCAATGGCAAGCTAGAAGTTAACGTTAATGTTCGTTCTGCTAATATGATGTCCTAAGAGAAGATAAAATCGCCAATGGTTGGGTTAAATATACTTAAACCCAACCTTGTCTTGGTGGTTACACAGGGTGAGAAATTACCGTCAAAGGCAATTGCAGCGAAGATCGGGGTTATAATAAACCAACAAAATGTAACGGTCCTTGACCAGTAATTAATTCGATAATAATTGCCAGAAAACCGATCATCGCTAATCGACCATTCCACACCTCGGCTGCCGTTGTCATCCCCCATTCCCAACGCTCCTGGGGATACATTTTCATATTCGCTTTCGGACGGGTAATTTGCTCGAAAGTGGTGGGTTTCTCGTCTAGGGATTTTACCACTAACTGGGAGAGAGATTCGATAAACATCGGGTGAGTGTTAAGAGCCGGTACTCGCTGAAAATGTTCAATTCCCGCTTCTTCCGCCACTTCTCGGTACTCTATATCGATTTCTTGCAGAGTTTCGATATGTTCCGAGACAAAGCTAATCGGCACGACCAGTAAATGCTTAATTCCCTGCTCTCCCAACCCTTTTAAAGCATCTTCAGTGTAGGGTTTTAGCCATTCCACCGGACCGACGCGACTTTGATAGGCTAAAGTGTACTGATTGGGTCGGTTGAGCGTACGCATGATCGCCCTAGTGCATTCTTCAATTTGCCTTTGATAGGGATCTCCCGCTTCCTCCACATAACTTTGGGGGACACCATGGGCGCTAAAAAAGATATGTACTTGGTCAGGATTAGGACACTGCTCTAATTCTCGCGCGATCAGATCGGCCATAGCACTCAGATAAGTGGGATGATCGTACCAAGAGGGGATGAGAGTATATTCCGTCAAACGCAGATAGGGGTCTTGCTGCCACATTTCCTCCAGCACACGAAAACTGGAACCACTGGTACTGATGGAAAATTGGGGATAAAGGGGCAGAATAACTAATTTTTTGATATGATCCCGTTTAATCCGCTCGATCGCTTCTTCGGTGAAGGGATTCCAGTAACGCATCCCGATATAAACGCTCACCTCGCGGCCCATTTCCTTGAGACGTTGTTGCAGTGCCGTGGCCTGTGCTTCCGTAATCTTGAGTAAAGGGGAGCCACCACCAATCTGACGGTAATTTTCCTGGGATTTACTCGCTCTTAGCGTCGATATTAACCAAGCTAACGGTTTTTGTAATCCTTTGATCGGTAAACGGATGATCTCTGGGTCAGAAAAAAGGTTAAATAGAAAAGGACGCACATCCTCTAACCGCTCCGGCCCACCCAAATTTAATAATAAAACCCCAACGCGACCCATAGTGTTAACAGATAATTTTTAAATTTTCAGATTCTTTACCAAGTTTAACAATATATCGGTGGAACCGTTAAAACAAATTACAGACAATATAGAACTTAATCAAATCTTGGAGGTTGATCTTGGCGACAATTTTACGTCCCCTCAGTTATCAATATCAATGGCTTTACGATGGTATCTCCCGTCTGGCTGCCCTAGCAGTGGGTGGGGAGTCCCGTTTTCGGCAATTAGCCCTAGAAGGTTTAAAAATCGCTAAAAATGACCCTATCCTCGATCTTTGTTGTGGTGCGGGTCAAACCACCCGTTATTTAGTACCCCTATCCGATCGCTGTACCGGTTTAGATGTCTCTCCTGTGTCCCTAGAGCGAGCTAGTTTAGCGGTGCCGCAAGCGCATTATGTGGAGGGATTAGCCGAAAAAATGCCCTTTAATGCCGGAGAATTCGCCCTTGTTCATACTAGCGCGGCTCTCCACGAAATGGAACCAGAGCAGTTAGAGGAAATTCTCAAAGAAGTGTATCGAGTTCTCAGACCGGGGGGAATTTTTGCCCTCGTGGATTTTCATCGACCCACTAACCCGCTTTTTTGGCCTTCTTTGGCCCTATTTTTGCAATTATTTGAAACCCATACCGCTTGGCAGTTTATCGATACCGATCTCATCCGATCTTTACAGGCGATCGGTTTTCGTGATTGTCAACAAAAATTATACGCTGGTGGCAGTTTACAGGTGATTCAAGCGGCCAAGTGAAAGGATTGGTCGGGCCAGATTTTCAGAGGCAGTCAGTCATTTATACTAAATAAGTCCATGGTTTTTTGAGCAAGCTGAGTTCGATCGACTCAGTGCGAGTTATTTTTGAGAAGTTAATGACTAGAGCAAAAATTCTACAACCTGATTTAATTTTAGGGGATACGATTCTCGGTCTCAGTCTGGAGATTTTGAGTCAGCATCAAATTAAAGGATTGATTCTCGATGTGGACGATACCCTTGTTCCCCTCCAGGAAACGACGGTTTCTGACGATTTACAGCGTTGGGTCGATTCCTTGCGTCTTTATCTACCGATTTGGTTGGTAAGTAATAATCTTAGCGAAAATCGGATCGGTGCGATCGCTGATAATTTACAACTTCCCTACCTTCTCGGTGCGGTGAAACCCTCTCGACGCAAACTCCGGCAAGCGATGGCAGCCATGAGTCTCCCCCCCCAACAAATTGCTATGGTTGGCGATCGCTTGTTTACCGATGTTTTAGCGGGAAATCGTCTGGGAATGTTTACCATTCTGGTGAAACCAATGGTAAATCCCTTGACGGGGGGGCAAGCTTATCCAATCCACGATTTTGAGGTATGGTTATCACAAATTCTCGGCGTTTCCCTCCATCCGCAGCATTACTTAATAAAACCTGACCAATCGTCACAGAAGTAAATATTAAAAAATAATTAAGTATAGAGGAAAGGAGGGAAAAGTAGGAAATACTATAGATAATTTCAAAGGAGGTCAGCCGAGATAAAGACCTTAAATATATGAAAGTCAGTAGATGGACAGTGCCAGTTTTTGCGGATATACGCCAAAGACTGGCACTAATGTTTTAACGAAAACTTCCTGCTAAGTAAATGGGTGGAATTAAACATAAGATGAACGTAGGTTGGGTTGAAGTATGAAACCCAACGTCTGCATGGGTTACTACCCGTCCTACAAATAATTGTGCCTCCCTACTTATAATTTAGCCAAATTGTGAGATACTACGAAAGGATTTCTTAGTTAATTCTCCCTGGCTTCACTCTATATATGAATCGAGATTCTTCCCTGCTATCATCCTCCTCGGTTGCGGAATTCAAGCGCAATTCCTTTGATTTGGAGTCACACCTACAAAACTTTTTACAATTAGACCAAGAAATTTTACAAGCAAAATTAGCGATAGCAAAAGATTCCTTAGCGGCCTTAGCTCATCAAGACTTTTCTTGGACAAATCCAGATTATTTCTATCAGGAAAAAGTCAAAGAAAACTATTTATTTGAATTATCTGCTTGGCATTTATCCAGTCAAGAATATATCGGGGAAACCCTGAGATTAATTGATGATCACGGTAGCGGAAAAGTCTTAGATTTTGGTGGCGGAATCGGTACTCATGCCCTGGATGCCGCGATGAATTCTGGGGTTGAACAGGTGATCTATTGCGATATTAATCCCCTACATCATGAATTTGTTCGCTTTCGTGCCAAGCAATTAAATCTCGATACTAATAAGCTCTCATTCTATACGGAAATTCCCGAACAGCTAAAATTTGACACGATTATCTGTTTGGATGTCATCGAGCATTTGCCCTCACCCACGGTCCAACTTAAAAAGTTTTATGACTGGTTAAACCCGGGAGGAAAGCTAATTATTAACTGGTATTTTTTCAAAGGTTTTAATCAAGAATATCCCTTTCATCTCGACGATCCCAAAATTATTGAGAGCTTTTTTCAAACCCTACAAAAAGATTTCCTAGAGATTTTTCATCCCTATCACATTACCGTACGCTGTTATCGAAAAAATCAATCATTGCCGCAAGAAGAGCAAACCAGAGGATGATAGAAAAGTTAGAATTACCCTTGCAACTATGACCCTAGATATTATCCCCGAAGGCGAAGAACGCAAAGTGGAAGCTGTCAGTAGTGCCGCCATTGATGGTGCGCCGATCGCCTATATTGTCGTCTTAGCGGCCATTGTCACTACCCTTTCTTTTATTCCCTTCTCCATTGTCCTCGCTTCCGGCGGTAGTATGCCCCTCAGTCAAGCGGTTTTTCCCCTCTTGGGTTGGTTACTCGGCCCGATCGCTGGGGCGATCGCTAGTGGCATTGGAGCCTTAATTGGGGCTTTCCTTGCCCCCTACACGGCAGGAATTCCCGCTATTTCGGTCTTTGGGGCAATTATAGCCAGTTTTGTGGCGGGAACGATGGTTTTAGGCAAAAAACGCCGTTATTGGTGGTTAGGATTAACGTTAATTTTTCTGATTCCCCTGTTTATCTACGCTAACCGGGCGATCGGACTGAACGGCATTTCGCCACGAATCTTTATTGCCGGGGCTTTCGTCGATTGGTCAGCTTTGGTATTATTTATCCTACCAACCCGGACTCTTTTTACCCATTGGATCAAAGGTAATAATTTGGCCCTAGTAGCGGCGGGAATTTTTGGGGGTACCTGGACCGCCAGCGGCCTCTCCCATTTAGGGGCCGTCGCCATTACCTACTCGATTTTTAACTGGCCCGAAGAAGTCTGGATCGCTTTAATTGGGATCGTTCCCCTAGAAAATCTGATTCGTTCCTTTGTCGGTATGGTGATCGGTTGTGGTGTGATTGCCGGTTTACGGGCGATCGGTCTGGTTAAATCAAGAGAGGCGATCTACTAAGCAGGGTCTGCTGAAAAAGTTTTTCGGTGGGGGTTGGGGGTTGGGGGTTGGGGTGTGGGGTGTGGGGTGTAGGGTTTTAACCATTTTGAGGGGGTCAATTACCTAATTTTCAGGGAAAAAGTCACTGAATTTTCCCCCTGATCACTCCCAGGCCTGGTACTTTTTGATTGACAAAAAGTCTAAAAGTCTTACCCAACAAGGTTTTTAGATTTATTCAGCAGCTCCTAAGTAGGAAGTTTTCCTTTTGGGGAGTGGGGGGTCGAGTGTCGGGACGGACGCAAAGGCAAGAATTGCCCCGTTGCGTCCAACCCTCCACCGAAAAAAAAGAACTAGCGTTTTAGCCAACTCATCATCGCCCGCAGATCTTGGCCGACTTCTTCGATCGAATGTTCTGCCTCTTGACGACGCATAGCGGTGAACCCCGGTTTACCTGCTTGATTTTCGAGGACAAACTCTCTGGCGAATTGTCCCGATTGAATTTCCCCGAGGATTTGCCGCATTTCGGCCTTAGTCGCTTCCGTCACCACCCGCGGACCGCGAGTGTAGTCACCGTACTCGGCTGTATTGGAAATACTATCGCGCATTTTGGCTAAACCGCCCTCGACGATCAGATCGACGATCAGTTTTACCTCGTGTAAACACTCAAAATAGGCTAATTCGGGCTGATAACCAGCTTCCACGAGGGTTTCAAAGCCAGCTTTAATTAAAGCACTTAAACCGCCGCATAATACTGCCTGTTCGCCAAAAAGGTCGGTTTCTGTTTCCTCGCGGAAAGTGGTTTCCAAAACCCCGGCCCGAGTGCCACCGATACCTTTAGCGTAGGCCATTGCCCGATCGCGTGCTTGGCCGGTAGCATCTTGATAGACGGCGAATAAACAGGGGACTCCTTGACCTTGTTCGTAGGTGCGACGGACGAGATGGCCCGGTCCTTTGGGTGCGACCATAACCACATCGACATTATCCGGGGGAACCACTTGACCGAAATGAATATTAAAGCCGTGGGCAAAAGATAACACCTTGCCTGCGCTTAAATTCGGGGCAATTTCGTTGAGATAAATCGTTTTCTGCACTTCATCCGGTAAGAGGATCATGATCCAGTCGGCAATTTTAGCGGCTTCGGCCACATCATAAACCGGAATACCGGCTTCTTTGGCTTTGATTGCCGATTTACTGCCGGGATATAGACCAACAATCACATTAACGCCACTATCCTTGAGATTTAATGCGTGGGCATGACCTTGGGAACCATAACCAATAATAGCGATCGTTTTTCCCGCTAATAAATCTAAATTGGCATCCTCATCATAGTACATTCGTGCCATCGAAATCGCTCCTTAACTTCTTTTGTCACTGTGCAAACTCCTAATTATACGGGAAAATCACGCCCGTCAGAAGCATTTGATCGCCGGTTTCCTGGAGTCAAGAAAAAATAGTGCCTAGAAAAATTGAAATTTTCTCTAGATAATTGGGTATTATAACTAGGCTTGGCTGGCTTGATCTAGTGGAGCAGAAAAAAAAAGGGGGGGGTAATGGCCAATTTTTAGCTTGGACTTGGTTCTTTCACCAAAATTGATTACAATATCACCATCAATAAGCACTTCCTCTCCTCTCACCCAGTTAAGATTAACCTCGATCTGAACACAGATAATCGGGTTAGTATTTAGTGCCGAAATAGCTTCTCTACTTCTCGATTTTTACCTTTTCTGGGTAATTTACCCAGTCAGGATCGTTTATAGACTGATTTACTGCCTTGATCGGGACTAGATGAAATCAGGTCAAAAAATTGTTTGCTTTGTTAATCACCAATCCCCTTAGAGCTGCCCAAGAAAATCTATGGTAAGTTTTTTTAAAAAGCTATTGACAAAAAAACCTCAAGGTGTTGGGTTAGAGATCACCCCGGAGCGTATTAACATAGCTCAGATCGCCAAACAGGGACAAAATTATAAATTAGTTAAATGTTGTTCGTCGGATATCCCGGAAGGCATCTTTGAGGAGGGAAAAATCGTCGATTCCCCCGCTTTAGCGGAATTAATCCAAGAAGTCCTCAAGGAAAATAAAATTAACAGCAAACGAGTCGCTACTGGTGTGCCGATGCGCGAGTCAATTATCCGGATTATCCCCATTCCCTCGGAATTGGACGATCAGGAATTGCGAAATCTGGTCTTAAATCATGAGGCTAGTTTATACCTTCCCTATCCTCGCGAGGAAGTGGATCTCGACTACCAAAAACTAGGCTACTTTCTGGATGAAGACGGGATCGAAAAAGTACAAGTATTATTAGTTGCTACTCGTCGGGAGATTACCGATGCCTATATGGAAACCTTCCAACAGGCAGGATTACAGGTAGATGTGCTAGAAATTAATAGTTTTGCCCTAATTCGGACGATTCGCGAGCATTTGCGACAGTTTAGTTCCAATGAAGCCGCCGTTATTGTTGATATAGAATTTGATAACACGGAAATTGCCATCGTGGTTGACGGCGTTCCCCAATTTTCCCGCACTGTCCCCATCGGCACTTTCCAGCTACAAAATGCCCTCTCCAGGGCGATGAATTTGCCCACCTCCCGCAGTCCTGAGATTCTTTTGGGGATGACAATTCCGATTATTGCCTTTGATAGTCTTAGCACCAATACCGGCACTTCCGGGGCCCCTACTAACGCCGGGATGACGGCAGTGATGCGCGTTTTAGGGGAATTAACCGATGAGTTACGGCGATCGATTAATTTCTATCTTAACCAAAGTGATGAACTGGAAATCGTCCAGTTACTTTTAGCCGGTCCCGGGGGCGGTTTAGCGCAACTAGACGAATACTTTACTCAACGTCTCAGCGTCCCCACCATGGCAATCGATCCGATCGCATCACTGAACTTAGATACAACTCAAGAGATTCCTAATACCGAAAGACCTGGATTAGGAACAGTTCTCGGTTTAGGATTACGGGAGGTATAGACAAAAATTATGTATAGTCTTGACGTTAATTTTCTTAAGGATCGCCATCTTAACCAAACGGGCAAAGGAACCCCCTCGTCCAAGATTTCCACCGCTATTAACCTGCGTAAACAAACACCCCTGTTGATCGGTGTGGGAGTGGGGGCTGGATTATTGACACTGACGGGATTACTCGGTTTACTCGTCGGTTGGCAAACCAGCGAAACTCAGGCCAAAATTCAGCAACTGGACGCGGAATTAGGTCAACTGCAAGCCCAAAGCAAAAAGCTAGAAGACCTGAGAGCGCAATTAACGGCAGTAGAAGGAGAAAATCAATCTCTGGTAACTGTATTCAATCAGATTAGGCCTTGGTCAGCCATTCTTCAAGAAATTCGCCAACAAACTCCCCCTAGCGTCCAGCTAACCAGTGTGCAGCAGGTGGAGGTTCCCGCTGCCCCAGATCAAGGGCAACCGAATCCAGCTACTCAGTTAAAAATCAGTGGTTTTGCCAGTAGTTACGAAGCAGTAAATGATTATCTCTTAACCCTGCAAGCTTCTCCTTTTTTACAGGGCAAGAAAACCGCGATCGAAAGTGCTGTCCTGGCCGATTTACCCGTACAGGTGGACAATGAGTACAAAAATATTAATGTTACTTTCCCCCAAGCGGTTCAATTTGTGATCACCGCCCAATTAAGTGATACTCCCGCTACTCAACAACTGCTCAATCTTACCCGGAATGGAGCACTCGGAGTTGTCACTAGGATTAATACTCTCAAACGCCAAGGAGCCATTCAACCATGACCTTTACCGAAGAATTTGAAGATCGGGAATTAGAGGAATTTGAAGAGTATCCTATCGCTTTCGGGATAACTTTTACTCCCCGCAATAGTGGCATCGCTGCTGGTGTGGTGGGTTTACTAGGTTCTTTCTATCTGCTTTTTAACTGGGTGATGCCCGCTTATAATACCTTGCAACAGTTGCAAAACGATGCAGCTGGCAAACAACAACAGTTAGATCAACAAAAAAGCGGTCTGAGAGCCTCCGAATTCCAAACAATCGAGAGTCAGTTGCAAGAAAAAAAAGCTATTAAACAGCAAATACTCGCGCTTTTTGCCAAAGAAGAGGACTTAAGCACGATTCTCTTAGATATTAGTAATATCTTTAAGTCTCGCAATGTTAAGCTGATTAGCTTCCAACCCCAAGGACTAGAACCAGTGGTGGTTTCCGATGGTTCCCTCGGTAGCGCGGTTAATAATAAGCTCAAACGTCAAACTCTGAACGTCAAGATCGAAGGGAACTATGCTAACACTCAAGAGGTTATTCGGGATTTAGAAAGATTACAGCCGCTCATTTTGCTAAATAGTCTCAATACCCAGATAGAAAAGGAAGGATCGGCGGTTAAAGTGGTTAGTACCGGCAACAATAAAGCCACTATCGTTCCCCAAGGCGATAAACCCGTTACTACCACCTTTCTTCTCGATGTGATTATTCCTCTCAATGCCGAAGAATTAGCGAAATTAGCACCGCCACCCCCCGCCGCTGGTCAACCCCCCGCTAGTCCGCCCCGATAATAGTCTTCAATCCAGTGTGAGTATTGCGTTTTTTGTCCGTTGAATCCCGTAATTGTTGAGGAGTGAAGTTAAAGTGAATCCGTCCCGCTATGCCCTGTTTATCCCCCAAATTGCCTCGTTTTTATTGATGGCTCCCCTGAGCGCTTTGGCCGAAACCCCCATTTCCTTCCATGGTTCAGAGTTAAAATCCGCTACATTAAAAGTTGAATTTTGGCAAGAGTTTAGTAAAGAAAATTTACAAAAGTCGCCAAATCAGCTTGTCCCTTCAAGCGCAGCCGTACAAAAGGAAATCAGCGATCGCATTTTAGCTAGTGAAAAACTGCTCGCCCAAAGTGCGCCCCTTGTCCCCAACCCGGAAATTATCATTCAAGGCGCACCCCAAGCCCCCGGTGTTCCCACCCTACCCCGGGCCGTCGCCCCACCGGTGGGAGATATTGCCATCTCTAACATCGATGCTAGTGCCGAAAAGGTCAAATTCGAGCGTAATATGACTGTACCTCGCATTTTACTGCGGGAAGCTCCCGCTAGAGAAGTGTTAATGACCCTTGCTAACTATGCCGGTTATAACGTCGTTTTCACCAGCGCCCAGGGGGAAGCGAACGCCACCTCCCAGACAGTTTCCTTGGAATTTACTAACGAATCGGTGGAAAACATTTTTAACGCCGTGTTGTTAATTTCCGGACTCCAGGCTAACCGTCAGGGTAAAACCATCTTTGTCGGGGCGCAATTACCCCAAGGGGCTCGTAATCTGATTAGCCGCACCCTGCGTCTCAATCAAGTTAAAGCTGTCGCCGCCGCCATTTTCCTCGCCACCCAAGGGGCGGAATACCAGCGTTTAGTTACCCAAACCGAGGATATCGTCGATCCCCTCACCGGACGAGTAACCGGTCGCCGGGATGTTGCTCCCACCCTAGAGCCACTGACCCCCCAAAACACAGAAGGATCAAAAGCTGCCTTACTTTTAACTGGTTTAAGAATTGCCGCCGATGATCGCCTTAATTCTATCAATTTAATCGGCGAACCCCGACAAGTCCAGATCGCCACCTCTTTATTAACCCAACTGGATGCTCGTCGCCGTCAGGTGGTGGTTAATGTGAAAGTTATCGATGTCAACCTGCTCAATACAGACCGCTTTAACAGTAGTTTTTCCTTCGGTTTTAACGATGGTTTCTTCGTTCAAGATAACGGGGCAGCAGTGCTGAACTTTGGTAATATGAACCCACCTACTAGCTCAACTGTAGGCAGACCGGGGGCTTTTGCACAGCCGATAGTTCCTTTAAATAATGTTTTCTCTGGGGAGGGGACAGCCACTCTAGCACCTTTTTTTGATGTTCAGAATGGTGCGCCCTTTAGCAATATTACTCAAGGGCCATTGCGTAATCCTTTATCTCCAAATTTCGCCGGTTATGCCCGTCCTAATTTTGGAAGATTTAATAACCCTTTTCAACCCGGTGTAACTGAAGTTACAGAAGATGGACTGGAGTATGCACTACCTGGTTTATTCCAATATCCCCAAAGATTCCTGATGACCCTGCAAGCCTCAATTCAGACAGGAAATGCCAAGATTCTCACCGATCCCTCGCTAGTGGTGCAGGAAGGTCAACAGGCCACCGTTAAGCTCACCGAGAAAGTGCTAGAAAGTGTGGAGACAAGTGTAGATCCTCTCAGTGGCGAACGCACCACTGTCCCTGTACTGGCCGATGCTGGATTAACTTTAGCGGTAAACGTCGATCAGGTGGATGATAACGGTTTTATTTCCCTGTCGGTTAGCCCTACCATCGCCTCTCCGGGGTCTCCAATTCAATTTAATAGCGGTGGTCTCACAATCAACACCCTTACCCCTCTGATTCGTCGGGAATTGACTTCTGGTTTAATTCGTCTCCGGGATGGACAGAGTTTAATTCTTTCGGGGATTATCCAAGAGCGCCAACAGAGTTCTGAGACAAAAGTGCCAGTTTTAGGCGATATTCCCATTTTAGGGGCTTTATTCCGCAGTCGTACCAATCGCAATGATCGCTCGGAGGTGATTATTCTCCTCACTCCTAAAATTATCGAGGATACGGCCACCTCTACCCTCGGCATCAACTATCAACCGGGCCAAGATGCGGCGGAAATGCTTCAGCGTCAAGGTTTCCCCGTACAACCGCGACAGTAATCAGTAATCAGTTATATAGGGCTGGCTGAATAAATCTAAAAACCTTATCCAACAAGGTTTTTAGACCTTTTGGAAATCAAAAAGTACCGGATGTGCGAGTGATCAGGGGCAAATTCAGGTACTTTTTCCCTGAAAATTAGGTAATTGACCCCCTCAAAATCGGTAAAACCCTACACCCCACACCCTACACCCTAGGGCTGTTTCATTCTCCCATCAGAATATCAAAAGTAAAAGCGATCACCGTCAGGTAAAATGAGAAGTGACCGCCAACCTTTAAAATATATGTTGAGCTTAATAGAAAAACTGAAACAAGTCAAGGACTTTCGGAAAGATAAAGGAAAAAGACACCCTTTATGGATAGTATTATTAGTAATAATACTGGGAAC
>VYMF01000230.1_pt1 | contig 12445 bp, 14 predicted proteins | sample 5115271 | NCBI WGS metagenome assembly VYMF01 (sample SAMN12291778, study PRJNA351875) | freshwater metagenome | isolation source: freshwater lake | place: USA: Michigan, Wintergreen Lake | collected 2013-08-08
TGGCCAAGACAGCGCGGGACCGGCTGATGGTCGAACTGGACGCGGCATACCCCGGCTACGGCTTCGCGGGGCACAAGGGCTACAACGCCCCGATCCATTCTGCCGCCCTCAAGGCGCTCGGCCCCTGCCCGGCCCACCGCCACAGCTGGGCCCCGATCCGGGCGCTGCTGGAACCCGCCGGTGGTTAGGCCGCGTCTGCCAGGCTGACCGGCTTTTCGCTGACCACGAACAGATATTCGACGTTCCGCAGCCGCCCCACCGCCCCGACCTTCTCGCCCTGCGGATTGTGGATGCCGATCCGCGCCCCGACGTAGCGCGGGCGGGCGATCTCGATCACCTGCACCTCGCCCCGGCCGGACAGCATGGTGACCAGCTGATCCCGGCCCAGATAGCCCTCGTCATTGAAGGAGACGATCAGGTTCGGTGCCTTCAACCCCTCGATCACGGCCTGCAGGGCCGGGGCGATGCCGGGTTTGCTGTTGAAGGCGCTCTTGCGGGTGCGCACGTCGATCCGCTTGTTGGCGATGCCATAGGTCTCGGGCCGGTCCCACAGCACCAGACTCTCCCAGCAGTGGTAGTTGCCCAGATAGGAATGCTGGTTGTAGGGCGGGTCCAGATAGACGAGGTCGGCCTCGACCTCCGGTGCCAGTTCCACCGCGTCCCGGCGCGTCGCCCGGCACGGCCCGCCCGCCACGCCCGGCAGGATGTCCGGCATGCGCAGTTCCAGCGGCTTCAGCGCCCGCGCGGCCCATTGCTTCATATAGGCCATCTGCAGACCCGCCGTGGAATCCACCCGGTCAGCGGCCTCCATCAGACTGACGAGCGCAATCGCCTCCAGCTCCGGCTCCAGCCCCATGGCCGCGATCCGCTCGCGCATGGCGTCGATGACCGCCCCGTTCTCCGGCGTGAAATAGCGGGCGTCCTCACAGAAGGTCTTCGTGAACCACCCGGCCTGCGGCGTCACAGTCCGCAGCTCCGCCAGCACCGCCTCGGCCTTGTCCAGCCAGCGCTCTCGGTCCGCCTGCACATAGGCAGTGGCGAGGGTGTGGGCATAGGCGTTGTGGTCATTCGACCAGACCCGGAAGCCCGCCCCTTTCAGCGCATGGCCGACCCGGGCCGAGCCGGAAAACAGATCACAGACCGTCCCGCCGTCCGGCAGCTGTCCGCGGATCGCCGTCGCGATCTCGGTCAGCAAGGCGCGTTTCGAGCCGATGTATTTGATCATACCGACCTTCTCCTCCCCCTCCGGGGGAGGGGGACTGCGAAGCGGTGGAGGGGTGGGGGAAGGGACGCAGCCCGTCCTGACGCCCCCTCAGCGCTTCGCCTTCGCCGGAGCATGGGCCAGTCGCAGGAGATTCGCAGCCCCCGGCGCGCCGAAGGGCGTCCCGGCCAGGATCAGGATGCGCTGACCCGGCTCGGCCAGGCCGTAGGAGACCGCGCTTCCGACCGCATCGTCGGTGACGTCCTCCAGCGAGGCCGGCTCCTTGCCCAGCCGCGTCTCCAGCCCCCAGACAAGGGCCAGCCGCCGCGCCGTATCGGGATTGGGCGTCAGGGCCAGCACCGGCTGCAGCGGCCGCTCGCGCGCCATCCTTCGCGCCGTTCCGCCCAGGGTCGTGAACACTACGATACAGGCCGTCGACTGGGCCTCGGCCGCCTTGCGCGCGGCGGCGACAAGGGCATCGGCGTCAATGTCGTCCATGCCGGCGTGTTCGGCGTCCATCAGGCTGGGCCACATCGGATCGCGCTCGACCCGTTCGATGATCCGGCTCATCACCCCGACCGATTCCAGCGGATAGTCGCCCGACGCCGTCTCGGCCGACAGCATCAGGGCATCCGCGCCCTCATAGGCGGCATTGGCCACGTCCGAGGCCTCGGCCCGCGTCGGGGCCGGCGAGGCCGTCATGCTCTCCAGCATCTGCGTGGCCACGATCACCGGCACCCCGCGCTGGCGGGCGGCGCGGATGATCTGCTTCTGCGCCACCGGCACCTCTTCGGGCTCCAGCTCCACGCCCAGGTCGCCGCGGGCCACCATCACCCCGTCGCAGTAGTCGAGGATGCTCTCAAGCTGCGCCAGCGCCTGCGGCTTTTCAATCTTGGCCAGACAGGCGGCGCGCCCCTGCACGATCTGCTTCAGCTCGGCCATGTCCTCGGCCTTCTGGACGAAGCTCAGCGCCACCCAGTCGACACCGATGCGCAGGGCGAAGGCCAGGTCCTCGCGGTCCTTGGGCGTCAGGGCCGAGACCGGCACGACAGCCTCAGGCACGGCCACACCCTTGCGGTCCGACAGTTTGGTACCGCTCTCGACCGTCACATCGGCCCAGTCGTCCGCCCGCTCATTGACCCGCAGCCGCACCCGGCCGTCGTCCAGCAGCAACAGCATGCCGGTGCGCAGGGCCCGGAAAATCTCCGGATGCGGCATCTGCACCCGCGTCGCATCGCCCGGCGTCGGATCGAGGTCGAACCGCATCCTGTGGCCCGGCTTGATGTCGATCTCGACGTCGGCAAACCGGCCCAGCCGCAGCTTGGGCCCCTGCAGGTCGGCCAGCACGCCCAGCGGCCGCTTCAGCGCCATCTCCGCCCCGCGCACGGCCTTCAGCGCCGCCGCATGGTCCTCATGGGTGCCGTGGCTGAAATTCAGGCGGAAGACGTCGACCCCGGCCTGGGCCAGGGCCTTGACCATGCCGGGCGCCCGGCTGGCGGGTCCCAGGGTCGCGACGATACGGGCGCGCCGGGCTCTTTTCATCGAATATCCATGCGATCGGAGGGGGTTTCCCTCTTGTGCCCATGAAACCGCGTCGGGTTAAGGGCGGTTCTTTGCACGAAACACGAAGTTACGCGGCCCGGTCGCGCGCCACCCCGTTTCACGCTACCTGACGCCTTGCAACGGAGCGGACCATGGCGGGCCTGAAGGACAAGCGCGGCTTCATCGACAAGGACCGGCTGGACCTGTCCGAGCGTCAGGCCGTCGAACACTGGATGAAGCGCTGGGGCGTGACCCGCGACCAGCTGACCGCCGCCCACCGCAAGGCCGGCCGCAACGTCAAGGATATCGCGGCCGAGCTGGGCAAGAAGCGCTGAGCCCCTCCCATCCGCTCATCCCCGCGAAAGCGGGGACCCAGTCCTGTCCAACGTGACGCCGACGTTTCCGGACAACGGATCGCGGCCCACAGGAACCGCCACATCATCCAAAGCACTGGGTCCCCGCGTTCGCGGGGATGAGCGGTGCTTTTGTGACCATGGTGCGAGCGGCGGGGATCGAACCCGCATGACCGAAGTCGAGGGATTTTAAGTCCCTTGCGTCTACCAGTTTCGCCACGCTCGCGGGCTGCGGCGTGATCTAGCAGCGCCCGCCGTCTTCGACCAAGCGGTCAGCGCGCCGCCGCCGCCGCCCTCAGCGCCCGGAAATCCACGTCCGAGTCCGCGATCAGCCACACCAGTGCCGCCCAGGCCGCCACATTCTGGCTCATCTGGGCCGGATCGACCTTGTCGAGGGTGTCATCCGCCGTGTGGTGCAGGTCGAAATAGCGGGTGCCGTCCTGGCTCAGGCCGAACACCGGCACGCCCACCTGGGCCAGCGGCCCGATGTCGGCCCCGCCGCTCAGCTCGGGTACGGATGAGGACAGGACGCCGATGGGGTACAGCACCCGCGCCGCTGCCCGGGCGAAGTCCGATCCCTGGGCACCCGGCGGCAGTTGCAGGGCATAGACCCGGTCGGCGCCGAAATCGCTCTCGCCGGCGATGATGTGCTGCTCAACCGCTGTGCCGATCCCGCGCAGATAGGCACCACCGCCGTTGCCGGTGTCGGTCGGCTGGGCCACCTCCTCCGAGCCGTACAGGACCACGCGAACGGTGCGCGCCGGGCGACGGCCGCTGCCCGCGATGGCCTTGGCCGCGGCCAGGGTGATGGCCCCGCCCGCCCCGTCGTCGATGGCCCCCGTGCCCAGATCCCAGCTGTCCATGTGCGAGCCAAGGACGATGATCTCATCGGGACGCGAACGGCCGGGGATGTCGCCGATCACATTCTGGCTGACCGTCTCATAGGTGTGGGCCGTCGAGGACAGGCGCAGGCGCACCGTCTCGCCCATGCCGATCAGGCGCGAGACCGTATCGGCGTCCGGCGCGGCCAGGGCGAAGCCCGGCAGGGGCACGACGCCGTCGACATAGCGGGTGGTGCCCGTGTGCGGCATGCGGTGCTCGTCCGAGCCGACCGAGCGCATGATGAAGGCCACAGCCCCCTTGCCTGCCGCCGCGGCGGGGCCGGCACCGCGGATGCGCGTCAGCGGGCCATAGCCAGAGCCGTCCTGCATCCGCACCATCTGGCCGGCGTCAACATAGGCGATCTTGCCGGTCAGCGACCCGGCCGGGGCCGCGTTCAGGGCCTCCAGACTGTCGAACCGCACGACATCGGCCTCGATCACGCCATTGGTGCCGGGCGAATGTCCTAGGGCCGCCAAGACCAGCCGCTGCGGCCGGGCGCCGACGATCGAACCGCTCTCCTCGCCCCGCTCCCAGCCGACCAGCGGAAACTGTTCGATCCGCACGTTCTGGAACCCTTGCGCCCGCATATAGTCGGCCGCCCAGGCCGAGGCGTCCTGCTCGGCCTTCGATCCCGCCGGCCGCGCGCCGAACCGGGTGGTCAGCTGGGTCAGATAGTCGAGGGCGATATTCTGGTTCAGCGCCGCGTCGCGGATGGTCTCCGCCCGCTGGATGGTCGCGGCGTCCTGAGCCACAGCCGGGGCCGCGATGAGGGTCAGGGCCAGGGCGCTGGCGGCGAGAAGGCGAACGGACAGACGCATGACGGCTCCGGGACTCAGAAGGAGCCGGAACCTAGCGGCTCACCAACGAAGCTCAAAGGCCGTCAACCGATCGCCGGACAATCAGAACCCATTCTGACAGCCCAGTAGGCGGCGATCAGACAGAAGAGGGTCGCGAGGATCAATATCGCTTCCGGGTGCCAACGCCCCGCCGACCTCTTCAAGGAGCCGAGCCACAGCCCCAGCCCACCACCGATCAAGCCGACAATGGCCGGGACCCCGACGAACGCGATCCAGCCCAGCTCCGGGTAGTATTCATTCGGCAACGTCCCACAACGCGCCTTGTCCCAATCCCAGCCGTGAACAGAGCCCAGGGCGGCGAGCGTCATAAGCGCGAGAGACAATGCGATGACGACACCGGCGGCGAGCCGGGTCGGCCGCCTAGTCACGGCCCTACTCGCCCTTGATCCAGGCCTCGACCGGTCCCTGCAGCTTGACGGTCAGGGCCTTGCCGCGACGGTCGACGCGGTTGCCGACGGCCAGGCGGACCCAGCCTTCCGAGATGCAGTATTCCTCGACATTGGTCTTTTCCTCGCCCTTGAAGCGGACGCCGACACCCTTCGCCAGCAGGTCGGCGTCGTGAAAGGGGCTGTCGGGATCGACGCAGAGGCGGTCGGGAAGATCGGTCATGGCGAGAAGGCCCGGAAAACAGGAGAAGGCGCGGGCTTTAGCCGAGGACGGCCTCCGCTCCAAGAGCGCTTGACCTGACCCCCCGCCAATCGGCTAGGTTCGTTGCGTATAACTACGGACCTGAGATGCCCGACCCCGTCATCCGCGACTTCATCGTCCCTGCCGCTGACGGCTATCCCCTGTCGATGCGGCTGGTCTCCGCCGAGGCCCCGACGACGGCGGTGCTGGTCAGTTCGGGAACCGGCTTCCCAAAAGGCTTCTACGACCGGTTCGCCCGCCATCTGGCGGCACGAGGGGCAGCAGTCCTGACCTATGATTTCCGCGGCATCTCCGGCTCGCGGCCCGACGACCTCGCCGCCCTGCAGATGGACTATCCCGACTGGGGCCGGCTCGACATGCCCGCCGCCCTCGACGCCCTGATCGCCGCCGCGCCGGGCCTGCCGGTCGTCCATGTCGGCCACAGCGTCGGGGGTCACTTCCTGGGCTTCATGCCCAATCACGACAGGATCGACCGCCACGCCTTCGTCTCGGTCGGCAGCGGCTACTGGGGCCGGCACCACCGGTCCTACATCCCGCTCGCCCTGTTCTTCTGGCTCGGCTTCGGACCGCTCAGCCTGATGCGGCGCGGCTACATAAAGGGCGGCGGCCTGTGGGGGGGCACCGACCTGCCCGCCGGGGTCTGGAAGACCTGGCGTCGCTGGTGCCTGAAGGAGCCCTATTTCCTCGACGAGCTGAAGGACCGGCTGAAGCCGCATCATTTCGAGGACGTCACGGCCCCGATCCGCTCCTGGGTCTTCACCGACGACCCGATCGCCACGCCGGTGACCTCGCCCATCCTGCTGCAGGCCTATCCCAACGCCCCGCGCGAGTTCGTGGTCCGGAGCCCCGCTGACTACAGCGTCACCCGCATCGGCCACGAGGGTGCCTTCCGAAAGGGACTGGAGCCTCTGTGGGACGAGATGTTCGACTGGCTGGTTGAACCTTCAGCCGTGGTCACCAGTTAAACCGCTTCCCCCGCCGGAGCCTCCCATGACCGACCAGCCCGCCATCACCGTCGACGGCCACGCCATTCCCCTGCTCGGCTTCGGCACCTGGAACCTCACGCCCGAGGTCGCCCGGACCATGGTCGCCGAGGCCCTGCGCATCGGCTACCGCCACATCGACACGGCCTGGATCTATCACAATGAGGCAGCGGTCGGGGACGGCATCCGCGACGCCATCGCCGCCGGCCATGTGGCCCGCGACGACATCTGGCTGACCACCAAGATCTGGGTCGCCCATTTCGACCGCGAGGGCCTGCTGGCACAGGCGCGGGAGTCGGCCGCCAGCCTCGGCTTCACCCCGGACCTGCTTCTGCTGCACTGGCCGAAGAAGGAGCCCACCTTCGCCGAAACCCTCGGGGCCCTGAACGAGGCCTGGGCGCAGGGCCTGACCCGCACCATCGGCCTGTCCAACTTCCCCTCGGCCGAGTTCCACGAGGCCCAGGCCTTGTCGCCGGCGCGACTGGTCACCAACCAGGTGGAATACCACCCCTACCTCAAGCTCTCGAAGCTGATCGAAACGGCAAAGGCCCTCGGCTCCTCGATCACCGCATGGTCGCCGCTGGCCCAGGGCGCGATCGCCGACGACGCGACCCTGATCGACATCGGCCGGGCTCACGGCAAGACCCCGGGACAGGTGACCCTGCGCTGGCTGATCCAGCAGAACGTCATCGCCATTCCGCGCACCAGCAAGGTCAGCCGGGCGGAGGAGAGTTTCGACATCTTCGACTTCCGGCTCTCGGACGAGGAAATGGACCGCATCCACGCCCTCGCCCGCCCCGACGGCCGCCTCGGCGACTGGATTGATCCCGCATTCAAATGGGATGAAGAATGGGCGTGACGCGCCGCGATCAGACGGCGCGCGCGAAGGAAGCCGGAATATGGGTTCGGTGCTGGGGTTTCCCGGCGTCGATCCGCTCGACGCAGCGGTCGGCGCAAGATTGAAGCGGTGGCGCGAAACGCGCGGCCTGGCCGTCGATGACCTCGCGGTCCTGCTGCATATCCCCGTCGAACAGGCCCGTCGCGCCGAGGCCGGCCGGGCCCGGCTGACCACGGCCCAGATCGGTGCCGCGACCCACGCCCTCCGGCTGCCTCTTTGGGCGCTGGTATCGGATACCCGGGCGTATTGATGGACCGGGCGCGCACCGCCCTGATCTGGCGAGGCGTCTTCGCCGGGGTCGGCTGGCTTGCCCTGGCCGCGCATTTCGCCGTCTTCGTCGAGGCCTGGACCCTGACCGGCGTGCTGGAGCGGCTGGAGAAATATTTCAGCTATTTCACCATCCTGACCAATATTCTGGTCGCCCTGGTCCTGACCCTGCCGCTCCTTGCGGGCACCTCGCGTGCGGGCGTCTGGAGCCGGTCCGAAGGCGTGCGCGCCGGTGTGACCATGTATGCCGTGGTCGTGGGGGTGATCTATCACCTGCTGCTGCGGGCGACATGGGAGCCTCGCGGCTTTCAGATCGTCACCGACACCCTGCTGCATACCGTCATGCCGCTGGCGATCCTGATCGACTGGCTGGCCTTCACGCCCAGGGGCCATCTGCGCTGGCTGGACGCCGGCAAATGGCTCGCCCTCCCGCTGGCCTTCGGAGCCTGGAGCCTGCTGCACGGCGCGATCAGCGGCTGGTATCCCTACTGGTTCATCGACGTCGGTGAGCTGGGCTATGGGCGGGTCCTGTTCAACCTCGGCGGCCTGCTGGTCTTCTTCACCCTTGTCGGCCTTGTCGTCGTGGCGATCGACCGCACCCTGGGACGGCGTGACAGGACGCCCGCGTCCGCCTAATCCATCCGCTCTCACGGAGCGTTTTCATTGGCCTACAAATCCCTGCGCGACTTCATGGCCATGCTGGAGGCCGAGGGCGAACTGGTTCGCGTGACCGAGCCCGTCTCGACCCATCTCGAGATGACCGAGATCCAGACCCGGCTGCTGCGCAACGGCGGCCCGGCGGTGCTGTTCGAAAAGCCCGTCATGCCCGACGGCACGATCAGCCCCATCCCCTGCCTCGCCAATCTGTTCGGCACGGTAAAGCGCGTGGCCATGGGCGTGACCATGGAGAAGAAGACCCGCACCACCGCCGCCGAACTGCGTGAGGTCGGCGAACTGCTGGCCTTCCTGCGCAACCCGACCCCGCCGCGCGGCCTGTCGGACGCCATGGAGATGCTGCCCCTCGCCAAGACCGTCATGTCGATGCGACCCAGGGTGGTGAAATCGGCCCCGGTGCAGGAGGTCGTGCTCAAGGGCGACCGGATCGACCTGACCGCCCTCCCCGTCCAGGGCTGCTGGCCGGGCGAGCCCGCGCCCCTGATCACCTGGGGTCTGGTCGTCACCAAGGGGCCGTCCGAGGAACGCGAGGACGACTTCAATCTCGGCATCTACCGCATGCAGGTGCTGGGCAAGGACAGGGCCATCATGCGCTGGCTGGCCCACCGCGGCGGAGCCCAGCACTATGCCCGCCACAAGAAGTCGGGGAAGAAGGGTCCCCTGCCCTGCGCCATCGTGCTCGGTGCCGACCCCGGCACCATCCTCGCCGCCGTGACGCCGGTGCCGGACACCCTGTCGGAATACCAGTTCGCCGGCCTGCTGCGCGGGGCCAAGGCCGAGCTGGTCCCCTGCAAGACCGTGCCCCTGATGGTCCCCGCCAATGCCGAGATCGTGCTGGAAGGCCACGTCCTGTTCGACGAACACGCCCCCGAGGGCCCCTACGGCGACCACACCGGCTACTACAACTCGGTCGAGACCTTCCCGGTCTTCCAGGTCACCGCCGTCACCATGCGCAAGGACCCGATCTATCTGACCACCTTCACCGGCCGTCCGCCGGACGAGCCCTCGGTGCTGGGCGAGGCGCTGAACGAGGTCTTCATCCCCCTGCTGCGCGCCCAGTTCCCCGAGATCACCGACTTCTGGCTGCCGCCCGAGGGCTGTTCCTATCGCATCGCCGTGGTGTCGATGAAGAAGGCCTACCCCGGCCATGCCAAGCGGGTGATGCTGGGCGTCTGGAGCTATCTGCGCCAGTTCATGTACACCAAATGGGTCATCGTCGTGGACGACGACATCGACGCCCGCGACTGGAAACAGGTCATGTGGGCCATCTCGACCAAGATGGACCCGGCCCGCGACATCACCCTGATCGAGAACACCCCGATCGACTATCTCGACTTTGCCAGCCCCGAGAGCGGCCTCGGCTCCAAGATCGGCCTCGACGCCACCGACAAATGGCCGCCCGAGACGAAGCGGGAATGGGGCGAGGAAATCCGCATGGATGAGGCCGTGGTGGACCGGGTGTCGGCGATTTGGGACGGTCTCGGCCTGCCGGGCGACGGAACACCGATCTGGAAATAGCGGCCATGCTGGACGGCTTGAAGCGACTGTTCGCAAGGGCGAGGCAGCCCGCCCCGCCAAGCCTGCCGCCCCTGGCGACCTTCGACGACCTCGATGCCCTGATCGACCGTTGTGGGCTGACGGCGGCGCGCGCGTTGATCAGGGCGCGCACGACCACCTGCTTTCACATGATCGCGGGCGGCCCCGCCACCGATGCGCCGTTGGGCACGACACGGCTGGGCGGAGCGCCTGACCTGCCCGTCGGCAGCGTCTGGCCCGCCGGCGAAAGCGGCTGGTGCGGCTTTCTGGGCCAGCTTGATCTGGCAGACGTCGCAGCCCGCACCGGCGCTGCAGACCTGCCGACCCGGGGCCTGCTGTCACTCTTCGTGGACAGCATCGACAGCGCTGCCGAGCCGGTTCCCGTCCGCGCCGTCCTGACTCCGCCCGGTGCGGCCCTGACACGGCTGGCCGCACCCCCAGGCCGGGATGACTACGGGGCCGGTGCCACCCCCCTGAACCCCGTCCAGGTCTCCGCCTTCGTCCCCGGGCTCAATGTCCCGCCCTTCGACCCGCGACTGTATGATCAGATCGAGGCATTGGCCCCCGACGCCGACATCGACGCCTTTCAGGACGCCGTGTGGCCGACGCCGCCCGGCACCATCGGCCAGCTCCTGGGGCAGGGCTTCGACCACGACGGCACCGATCTTCGTCTGGCCATCCATGCCCGCCAGATCGGTCGACCCGGTCTCGAGCGCTATGACTTCATCGCCGACTGGGCGGAGTGGGAAGAGCTGAAACAGATCGAACAGCGCTTGCAGAACGGCACCCTCTACCGCCCCTGGAGCGATGCGAATGACGATGACGTACGCTACGTCCTCGACCACCGCCCCGCCCTTGTCGCCGGTGCCTCCGACCTGCGCCTGCTCCTCCAGATCCGGTCCAACAAGGCGATGAACCTCTGGATCAACGACGCCGATCCGATCTTCCTGTTCATTCCGTCGGCACGAATGGCGCGGGGCGATTTCTCCGAACTGCACGGCGCAGTGACCCAGGGGTAGCGCGGCAAACCCGGCGGATGTCGTTTCCGTCGCGGATTGTGTCCCAAATGCGCTTCACATGTGACAGATCCGTAATCTAACGTCCGGGTCCATGTATGAACGGAGCCTCCCCTGATGAAGCTTTCGCTGGTCGCTGTACTGGTTGCCGTGATGGCGATGCCTGTGATCTCCATCCCGACCCCATCGGACGCCCAGGTGCTGACCGGCCGCAACCGCGGCGGCGCGCCCCGGCGTCCCGCACGCCCGGCACCGCCGCCGTTGTCGGAGGCCGAGGAAGATCGTCTGTGGGACGCCCAGGCCGAGATCGTCGAGATCGACCGCCAGGTCACCGAGCTTCAGGTCCTCGGCCAGGGCCAGAACGGCCTGACCGCCGAACAGCAGGCCGCCCTGGATGCCCATGTCGCCCGTCGCACGGCACTGCAGGCCGATGTGACCCGGCTAGAGGCCAAGCGCGACCGCTGACCGGACAGCATCAGTCGATTGCAGGTGACGCCGGCCTGATTCCGCTTCTAGGGTCGCGGGAGCCAGCCGGGGGGCCGTTGTGAGCGCGTTCGAGTTCTTCTTCAGCTTCTACGGCCTGCTGCTGGGGCTGTCGGTGGCCGAGCTGGTCGGCGGCTTCTCCCGCGTCCTGCATGAGCGGCAACGCGTGCATTTCGGCTGGCTGACGCCCCTGCTGGCGGTGTTCGTGGCCGTCGATCTGGCGACCTTCTGGAACCAGGCCTGGCGGTTCTTTCGCGGGGCCCCGTTCAATCCGGCCCTGCTGCTGATCGGCCTGGTCATCGCCGCCACCTTCTATGTGGCCGCCAGTGTCACCTTTCCCCGCGTCACGGCGGAGGGCGTGAACACCCGGATCGACCTGGACGAGCATTTCTGGGCCCAGCGGCGCGTCGTGTTCGGCTGCGTCCTGGCCGCCAATGCCATGGTCTGGGCGCTGCTCGGCCTGCTGTCGCTGGCGGACCCGGTCTGGGCCGCCTTCTGGACGCCCAGACTGCTGATCGGGGTCGTCGTCTTTGCCGTCTGCACCGCGACCGCCGCCTTTGCGCCCTCGCGGCCGGTCGTCATCGGGGCCCTGCTGGTCGTGCTGGCCTACACCCTGTGGAACATGGTCCGCGCCGGAGCGATCCTCATCGCCGACGGCGCCTGGTTGCCGGCGACCGGTGCCTGAGGCTTGCCAGACGTGCGGGATCGGCCGACGAAGGGCCATGCGCCCCATCCTGTTTTCCGCGGCCCTGGTCGCCCTTGTCAGTTGCGTCAGCCCCGCCATGTCCCAGTCCGCTCCGCCGTCAGTCCCCAACACCGCCCCGTGGGACCAACCCTTCCTGCCGCCCGCACCGGCCTGGGACGGGGCCAGCCGGGCGCTGCTGCGTGACGCCTCCGACCCCTGGGTCACGGCCTTCGAAGCGGACCCAGAGCACGACGAAAGCCCGAACTATGCCGACACCCGCGCCTGGTTCGACCGACTGGACGCCGCCTCGGATCTGATCCGCATCGAACAGTTCGGCGTCTCGCCCGAGGGCCGGCCGATCTATGCCGTCATCGCCTCGAAGGACGGCGCGGCCTTCGACCCGTCCAAGCCCGTGCTGC
>VYMF01000360.1_pt1 | contig 12441 bp, 7 predicted proteins | sample 5115271 | NCBI WGS metagenome assembly VYMF01 (sample SAMN12291778, study PRJNA351875) | freshwater metagenome | isolation source: freshwater lake | place: USA: Michigan, Wintergreen Lake | collected 2013-08-08
GTTTGACGAGGTTTTCGCTACCCTCCCTTTTTGTCTCTTATGCAGACTTTCGAGTTCAAGGGTTCAACTCAATCGAGCCATTCACTACCGCCCACTCAGGGGATTCAAACCAATCTCATCTTAACATAAAGCCGTCCTAATGGGACGGGGCTTTAACCCAAAATTTTGGTAATTTGATTGATAATTTATTTTGCCTGTTCTCTACACCTAGCCGCTAATGTCCGCTTTTCAACTACAAGCACCCTTTCAACCCACCGGGGATCAACCGGCAGCGATCGATAAATTAGTGGATTCCCTGCAAAACAGGCATCGTTTCCAAACCCTCTTGGGGGCAACCGGCACCGGTAAAACTTTCACCATTGCCGCTGTGATCGAGAAAATTGGCAGGCCTACCCTTGTCCTTGCCCATAATAAGACCCTGGCCGCCCAATTATGCAACGAATTGCGGCAATTTTTCCCCAATAACGCCGTGGAATACTTTATCAGCTATTACGACTACTATCAACCGGAGGCTTACATTCCCGTCAGCGATACCTACATCGAAAAGAGTTCTTCGATTAATGATGAGATCGATATGCTGCGCCATTCGGCCACGCGCTCGCTGTTTGAACGCAGGGATGTGATCGTCGTCGCTTCCATTAGTTGTATTTATGGTTTGGGAATGCCCGCGGAATACTTGAAAGCGGCGATTTCCTTAACAGTTGGTCAAGAGTTCGACCAAAGGCAATTATTACGGGCCTTGGTGTCAGTGCAGTACAATCGCAATGATTTAGAGTTAACTCGCGGTCGTTTTCGTCTGAAGGGCGATATTTTGGAAATTGTTCCCGCTTACGAGGATCGGGTTATTAAAATTGATTTTTTTGGCGATGAGATTGAAAGTATTCGTTATCTCGATCCCCTGACGGGGGAAGTTTTGCAAAAATTAGAGCGAATTAGTATTTATCCGGCCCGTCACTTTGTTACCCCGGAGGAGCGTTTAGAGGTGGCCTGTCGGGATATTAAAACCGAGTTAGATAACCGTTTATTGGAGTTAGAAAAAGCGGGCAAATTACTGGAAGCGCAACGTTTGGATCAGCGGACTCGTTATGATTTAGAAATGTTGCAGGAAGTGGGTTATTGTAATGGCGTGGAAAATTATTCGCGGCATTTAGCGGGTAGGTTAGCGGGGGAACCGCCGGAATGTTTGGTGGATTATTTTCCCCAAGATTGGTTATTAGTTGTGGATGAATCTCATGTTAGTGTGCCGCAAATTCGCGGGATGTATAATGGCGATCAATCACGAAAAAAAGTTTTGATCGATCACGGGTTTCGTTTACCCAGTGCTGCGGATAATCGTCCTTTGAAGTCGGAAGAATTTTGGCAGAAAGTTAATCAATGTATTTTTGTTTCGGCCACTCCGGGAGATTGGGAATTAGAACAGTCAGAAAATCACATTGTCGAACAAATTATCCGACCGACGGGAGTTTTAGACCCTGAGATTTTTGTGCGACCAACCGAGGGACAAGTGGATGATTTATTAGGGGAAATTAAGGAGCGAGTGCGGTTAAATGAACGGGTTTTGATTACCACTTTAACTAAACGCATGGCGGAAGATTTAACCGAATACTTGCAAGAAAGGGGAATTAAAGTTAGATATCTACATTCAGAAATTCAATCAATTCAACGGATTGAAATTATCCAAGACCTGCGAGAAGGGGTCTTTGACGTGCTGATCGGGGTGAATTTGCTTCGCGAAGGGTTAGACTTGCCGGAAGTGTCTTTAGTGGCGATTTTAGACGCAGATAAGGAAGGATTTTTAAGGGCTACCCGCTCTTTAATTCAAACTATCGGCCGGGCCGCTCGTCATATTCGCGGTCAGGCAATTCTTTACGGAGATAATCTCACCGATAGTATGATTAATGCGATCGAAGAAACCAAGAGACGGCGCGCTATTCAACAGGAGTATAATCAGAAACATGGGATTATTCCGCAACCGATTGTTAAAAGGTCAAGTAATTCAATTTTGGCTTTTCTGGATATTTCTCGTCGCCTAAATTCCCAACAATTAGAGCAGGTTTGTGAGAATATAGAAGAGCTTTCTTTGGAACAAATTCCCGAGTTAATTCAACAACTAGAAGCGCAAATGAAAGAAGCGGCGAAAAATCTAGAATTCGAGTCAGCAGCTAAATATCGTGATCAGATTAAGCAATTGCGAGATAAGTTATTAAATCATCTTAGATAAACCTATGACTAGATTTATTCATGACCAGTTTGCCAAAGATTATCTCGAAGAATTATTATCTTCCCTAGGAGAGGTAAAATCTGCACGGGTTGTACGAGGAGAAGTACGAGAAATCGATGTCTGGTTTTCACCCCAGATTCTCGATAATAATCCTAGAGAACTACTGGGATTACTGGGAAAAATGGCGATTAATCCCTGTTTATTTGAACCCTTTCGTAATCCTGTCACCGCTACAGAAATTAGAACTTGTCTGTTAAAACTATTGGAAGTGGAAGGGGAAATTAATCGTCAAGCAAATCGTCAGAAAACGAATGTTAACGATGGGGAAATCCCCCGTCTCTGGATTTTGACTCCCAGTGCTTCCTCGCAACTGTTAGGAGGATTCGGAGCTAAATTAGATGAGGAGAATTGGGGGGAAGGTATCTATTTTTTGGCTCCCTCTTTACGCACGGCAATCACCGTTATCCATCAATTACCCCCAACAGAAGCAACTCTCTGGTTAAGAATTTTAGGCCGGGGAAAAGTACAAGCAAGGGCGATCGATGAGCTAGAATCGTTACCAGAGGACCATCCTTTTCGGGTAAATGCTCTAGAATTATTATTAAACTTGAGAACTTCTTTAACTAACGATCAAGAGCTTGAACAGGAGGACAGAGAGTTAATTATGAGATTATCACCTTTATACACTTCCCGTCTTCAGGAAGAACTGGATGCTGGCCGTCAACAGGGTCTTCAACAGGGTCTTCAACAGGGTCTTCAACAGGGTCTTCAACAGGGTCTTCAACAGGGTCTTCAACAGGGTCTTCAACAGGGTCTTCAACAGGGTCTTCAACATGAACAAGGAGAACGTCTGGTGATAGAAAATTTATTGAAAGCTCGTTTTGGTAGTTTAGACCCAGATTTGTCCCTAATCATCGATCGCATTTTATTATTACCAGTGGAGGAGTTTACCCCTTTAATAATTAATTCATCTCGCACGGAATTAATTGCCCACTTTTCTAATTAAAAGAATAACTCAATCCTTTGATGATACTGGATTTTGAAATTGGCTGATTAACCAGCAACCTATTATTATCTTTCTCAATCTACGAGAATTTGCCAGGCAATTTTCCAGGCAAATTCGGGGATATGGAGGATTGTTCTGGAACCAACATCAGCTTTCTTGCTAATTTGTGGCCAATTAGCGGCAATTTAGCTCTGATGACCTGAGAATAGCTTTTCTAAAGCTTCCTTCAAGGTTGGTTCCATGACAATTTTATTTTGATAAGCAACTGTTACTCTAGCGATTGTCGGGACACTATTTTGGTCTGCCACTAGATACAAAGGTTCTACATAAAGCAGAGATTGTTCAATGGGAATAATTAATAGGTGTCCTTGCAAAACTTTAGAACCGTCCCGATTCCAAAGGGAAATCTGTTGAGAAATATCTGGATCTTGGTTAATTAAAGCCTCAATTTGATTCGGTCCATACACTAACCTTTGTTTAGGAAATTGATAGAGTAATAACTTACCATACTCTCTATCATCTGAACGCGCTGCTAACCAAGCGATTAAATTTTGCCGACTAGAGGGAGTATAGGGATGGAGGAGAATAAATTCTTCTTTGTCGGAATCGGGCAGTTTCATGATTAAATAATAGGGTGATACAGCCTGTGGTTCCGTGCCGTAAATTTCTAGGGGAATTTCCCATTGATCCTCCCGATTATAAAATACTTGCGGATCGGTCATGTGATAGGTTAATAATCTTTCCGCTTGGGTACTAAATAAATCTTCGGGATAACGGATATGACTGCGGATAGTTTTTGGCATTTCTGCTAAAGATTTAAAGAGATGAGGAAAGATTTTACTCCAGGTCTGAATGATTGGATCATTTTCATCGGCAACATAGAAATTCACCGTTCCATGATAGGCATCCACTACCACTTTGACCGAATTGCGAATATAGTTAAATTTATCTTTCCCCGGGTCAGAATAGGGATAGCGATTGCTGATAGTATAAGCATCAATAATCCAATGTAATTTACTACTACTATCCCCCACATCTGCCGCTACTAAATAGGGGTTGCGATCATAATTTAAAAAAGGGGCGATAGTTTGCACGCGATTTTGGATATCACGACGCATTAATAAGCGAGTTTCGGGAGTAAAATCTTGGCTAAATAACATTTGCCAATCCCGCAGATAAAGGGCAAATAGCCAACGTCTCCACCCCGTCCCCACTAGGATTCCTCCCTTACCATCGTAGGTATTATAGACATTTCCATCCCCGCTAGGAAAATCCAATTCTTCTACGGTGGTGGGAGTCATCACATAATTATTAGTTAATTCCCCGTAGTAAATGCGGGGTTTACCAATGGGAATACTATAATCAATTAATTCGCTAGAGGTTTGTAGGGCCCCTTCGTCTTTATTTGTGCCGATATCTTTGACAAAATAGTAGGGTAACCCACCGGCAGCCACTAAATTAACCGGGGAAAGAGTGAACCCATAACCGTGGGTATAAACGAGATGTTTATTCACCCAAGTATTAGCAGAAGTGGGAACCGCACTATAATCTAATTCTCTAGCGGCAATAATGGTCTGTTGTTTTTCAGATATTTGACGTTCCTCGATTTTTTCAGGCAGTCCTACTCGTACCCTATAGCGATCAATATCAGCATCGGGGAATTTATAATATAAGCGAATTTGCTGTAATTGTCGGTTAGTTTCTAGCAGTGGTTTGGTGTCCCAAAGACGAATATTATCGATAGTTAGATGATTTCTCTCTAAAACTTCGGCATTTAATTCGGCCTGTGGATCGAAAACTTGGGCATCAATTCTATCTAAGGAAAAAGCTGCTCTTGTGGATTGAATACTTCTTTCAATATAGGGTCTTTCTCTCACTAATTCATTCGGTTGTACGATTATTTTTTGTAATGCTCCACTGATAATTGTGCCACTTATCCAAACAATTAAATAGAGAAATACAGGAACTAAGTAGGGAGAAAATACCAACTTTTTCCTGGTATTTTTGTGTAATTTGCGACGGTTTATTTTACCAAATAATGCTTTTTCTCCTAACCATATAGAGGTTATTCCTGCAATAATTCCCAGAATAATTTCAATAAATTGGCCAACATGAATATCGATATAACCCGCACCATAAACTACCCCTTCCGGAGAATAAAGTAGCAGGTAACGCTGAATAATATGGTGTAATACTAGCAGCCCCATTAACCCACTCCACAGGGCGTATAAATGACGCAGTTGCGGACGGGAAAACCCCGGAAATGTTCCCAGAGAAAGACTATCGGCCGAAAAAAGATAGGTTAAACTAACAGCAAAAAGAGTATATATTCCCACACCACCGAGCCATAATTCTAGTAACTGCCACAGGGGTAATTGAAAGATGTAAAAACCTAAATCATTCCCGTATTGAGGATCGTTAATATTGAAAGGAACACCATAAAAATATTTTAAAAAATTCGCCCACTGCCCAGCAATAATAAGAGATAGCATTACAGTGAATACTATAGATATTGTTCGCAAAAAATACTCGGTTTTAATTAATAATCCCAAGACTAAAAAAGCGATAATTACCCCTTGCCAAAGATTACTGGAAATATCGGTTAATACTTGCCTAATCCAAACTATTTCCAGAGGAGAACTTAGGGAAGAACTAAGGTTAGGGAGATTAAAATCTGGTGTCCAGAGACTGAGGGCTAGTTTACTGTAATACAATAACATTGACCCGATCCAAGCTCCAATTCCCGTTGCGATAATCAAAAGACCGAGTAAATTAATACTAGGAGATTGAGAACTAAGAGGATAACTATCTTCCCGGGGTTTTTGCCAACGAAAACGCTGGGCTAAACGTAAATTAGTAAAAATAAAGAGTAGAGAAAGAATCGCACTTCCCCAACCTAATCCCAGTTGCCAAGATAATTGCTTCAGGAAAGTGTTTAAATAACCCATCTCGGTAAACCAGAGGCTATTGGCTACCACTAATATCCCCAACTGCCCGATCACAAGGCAGCCAAGAAACAGTAAAATAGGTTTAGCGATCGAGCTTCGGTTAGATCTGATCAGCATGGATAAAGTGATAAAAGAGAGTCTTCTTTCATTCTAGCGATTTTAGTTTCTCCCTGCTGCTTTTTCTTAGTTTAAAGATAAACTTAAGAAACTATAGCGGGGTTAGGGCGATAATTTCGCTTAAAGTCAGCAATTTTAGCTAGGATTAGCAGACTGGAGTATTTCCCGAAAAATCCTGCGTCGATAGGAAGGAGATTCATTGCTGATATTCCATAAAGTTTCGTAGAAAAAGAAAGAAACACCAAAATTTTGGTGTCTCGATTTTTCCACTTGTTGAGTAATATTAACCATCGGAATCGGACGACCTTTTAAACCAGATAAAATCCCAATAGCCACGGGGATAGATTCTCTAGCTTGCTGTAATTCTGGTTGCGATAATTCCCAGTCAAAGGCGTTCATATCAGTTCGATACACTTGTACTATTAACTCATCAATCAAGTTTTTTTCTTGCCATTTTTGCCAATCTAAAAGATAGGATTCTAGGGAGAAAGTGTAGGGATTAGGAGATAGGGAAATAATCGCTGTAGGTTGGCGCTTTTTAATCGTCTGGGCTAAACTATTCATATAGTCAGTAATTTTATCGGCCCGCCATTGAATCCATGCTTTATCTTGGTAATCTTGCGGTGGTAATTGTCCCGAATGTTCCCTTTGATAGAGTTTAATCGTGGTTTCATCATAGCCAAAATCGGCGGGATAACCAAAATGATCATCAAACTGAATTCCTTCTATATCGTAGTTAGTAATAATCTCGCTGACTAAATCCGTAATAAAGTTTTTTACTTGCGGATGTAAGGGATTTAACCACACCCGTTGATGCACTTTTCCTTCCCACCAAATCACACTTTTATCCTGTCTTTGGGTTAACCAATCGGGATGTCGTTTTGCTAATTCTGAATCCGCAGGAGCCATAAAACCAAATTCAAACCAGGGAATAATTCTTAATTTTTTCCGATGACCTTGGCTAATTATTTCCTCTAAAAAGTCGCGATTTTTTAAAGATTCATGGGGATCGATCGCTCGTCCCGTAACTTTTTCTGCTACCTTAGAAGGATAGAGTGTATAACCCCAATTCCAGACCGTGGGATAAATAGTGTTAAAGTTTAAATCAGCCAACCTATTAAGGGCATCTTTTAGGGTTTCCGGTTTCAATAACACTTCACTATCGATATTAGTTAACCAAACTCCACGAATTTCGGTTTTTTCTTGGGGTTTATTGGTCGATTGTGCGGGAAAATTAAAGGTTATCGTCATGATAAAAGCAAAGATAATTAAAAATATTAACCAGCTTATTTTCCCGTATCTTTGACTATAAATCACCAAACTATCGGCGAAATTATTAAAAGTTTTACTGATTTTATTCATAATGGGAAGTGGGGAGACTGTTCACTGATAATGGCTAAAATAACTAAATTATCTCTCTAAATTGCGAGGATCTAGGGCATCGCGTAAACCATCACCGAGTAAATTAAAAGCTAAAACGGTGAGAATAATTAACAAAGCAGCTGGCCAAATTAACCAGGGTTGTAGAACAATAATTGAGGCATTGGTAGCCAGAGAAAGCATATTTCCCCAACTAGGATCTGGTTGTTGAATTCCCAAACCAATTAAACTTAAAACCGATTCGGCCACGATAAACCCCGGCACAGCTAACGTAGCAGAAATAATGATATAACTGGCAGTTTGGGGCAGCACATGACGCAGAATAATATAAAGGGGTTTTGCTCCCATAGCTTTAGCGGCCTGGATAAATTCCTGTTCTTTCAGGGATAAAACTTGACCGCGAATTACCCGCGCTAATCCCGACCAACTGATAAAAGAAGTAATCAGGACGATTAATAAAAAGCGCTGGGTGCTGGTTAATCCTGCGGGTAAAACTGCCGCTAGGGCCACGAGTAAATATATGCCGGGGATAGTCATTAAAACTTCCACAAAACGCATTAAAATCGCATCTAACCAACCGCCAAAATAGCCAGAAACGCCACCGACAAATAAACCGATAGGGAAAGAAATTAAAATCCCGACCAAACCGATAAATAAACTAATTCTGCCCCCGAAAATCAAGCGACTAAAACTATCGCGTCCCGATTCGTCAGTTCCCAATATATTGATTCTACCATCGCCGATGACTCCGAACAGATGGAGATCAAAAGGGATACCGGGGAATAAAGTTACTTCCTCCCATTTTGGCGGCAAAGGTAGGCGAATTTGACCTAAATTATAGGTTTCACCCTTAACCAAGAGACGCAGCGGCAAGGGTTTGTTAAAATCTCTCATTAGCTTCCGCTCACCAGTTTCTATATTAATAGCACTTTGAGTGGTGGGATAGACGTGGGGGCCAATCCACTCACCCTTGTTACTTCCCGACTGCGAGCGCCAAAAGATTTGAGTGGGGGGTAGGAGAGACTGACCGGGTTGGGAGGAGTAGGGAGAGTAGGGAGCGACAAAATCCGCCGCAATTACGCTTAAATAGAAGATTAACAGTAAAACTGCTCCCCAACGGGCGAGAGGATTATCTTTGAGTTTGTGCCACCAGTCCATAGGCGATTAGGTCAATAGGAGAGTTAATCTTTATTTTGCTAGTTTGATTGCTATAATTTATCATACCAACAAAAAAGCTGTCTAATGTTTATTAATCCCCTTGTTTATGAGAAATCTTCTGTCTATCGTCAAGATTTTGAGACAGCGCAACCGTTTAAGCATTTGGTCATCGATAATTTTTTAGTTGGGGAGCAAGCGCAAATTTTGCTGGAAAATTTTCCGAGTTTTAATCCGCAAAAAGCCATTAGTGAGTTAGGAAAAGTTGGCGGCAAGGCGGTTAATGAGGATTTAATCGGTTTAGGGGGTGTTTATCAACAGTTTGGCCGCTACGTTCAAGCTAAAGAGTTTTTAGAGTTAATTTCCGAATTAACCGGTGTCGATAATTTAATTCCAGACCCTAGTTTTTATGGGGGTGGAACCCACGAAAATTTACACGGTCAAGAATTAGACCCTCACATTGATTTTAACTTCGATGAGCGTCATTGGTATCATCGCCGCTTGAATTTATTAATCTATTTAAATCCCCAATGGCAAGCAGATTGGGGAGGGAATCTAGAGTTACATTCCAATCCTCGTCAACCGGAAGAAAATAAGATTAAATCTTTTCTACCTATCTTTAATTGTTGTGTTATTTTTGAAACCAATGAATATTCATGGCATGGATTTTCTCAGATTAATTTACCAGAAAATCAACGGCATTTATCGCGTAAATCTCTTTCTATCTATCTCTATACTAAAGAACGTCCAGACCAAGAATTATCACCATCTCATACAACTTTTTACGTCCCGCGCCCGCTGCCAGAAAATATTCAACCCCATCAAGTTTTAAGCTCAGAAGATTACCAACAAATTAAAATTTTACTGAAAAGACGGGATGATTTAATTCGTTTTTATCAAGATAGAGAACTGAAAGAATCTCAGGATTTAGTTAGTTTAAGATCCCATATTAAACGCTATCTATCCCTCCAATATCCTCGCCTATGGAAAATGATTAAAAGTTTATCCCGTTGGCGAAAGTGACCTGAGGAAAAAATCCCTACTTTCCAATCAGAGAGAGTAGGGAATAATCAAAAAAAACTAACTGGGAACTTAACCTAATAACTGGGTAGCACGCGCAGTTAAAGCATTGGCAGTTAAGCCATTATAGGCCATAATTTCCCCGGCACTGGCGGTGGTTTCTCCCCGTTTCCAAGCGAAGACATCCCGACGCGCATTACTGCGTAACATAATCGGTTCTAACATGGCGCTTGTACCACCGGTTACTCCGATTAAAGCATCACCGGCAAAGAGACTGTCAAAACCAGCATCATCGAGGAAATTATTATCAGCTGCCGAGCTAGTTTCACTCATCACATCGCTAGGACGGTAGAGACGACGAGGATTAATTACCGAGACGATTTTTACACCGATTCCCGCTGCTTCTAACTGTTGTGCAGACTCAAAGACGGGTAATAAAGTCATATCGCCAATGACGGCAAAAACGACTTTTTTACTGCCTTCCGATTCGTGGAGAATTACGCCGCCTTTTTCTAAAGCTTGACGGGTTTGCTCAAAAGTGGTTCGTACTGGTAAAGGCGATTTACTAGCGGTGATTGTAATGCCTTTATTGCTAGTTCCTAACGCCCATTCATAACAGACTTGAATACTGTTAGCATCGCAGGGAAAGAGCGGGAAAATATTACCATTTCGCATCATAGCGGCGAAATAATTTTCAATCTCTGGGCGTTGGTGTGTCCAACCATTACGCCCTTGCTCTAAGGCTCCGGCGGTGAATAAAGTAATAGTAGAAGGGGTGGGACGACGTAACTCGGCCATCGCTTGGGTTACAGTCTGCCAAATCGGTAAACCATTGATAGCAAAAGACTCGTAGGAACACCATAAAGTCCGCCCTCCCAAGAGAGATAAACCGACGGCTAATCCAGCACAGGCATCTTCGCTTAAAGGCTCATAAACTTGACCGTTAGGTGCTTGGAAATAGGTATCATCGCTGGTGGGGTGAATAATCTTTAAACCGACGTTAATATTATTAATTCCCGAAGCGGCATTACCATCAGCATTAGTGACGACAAAATTATGGTCAGCTTTACCCACAGCTACCACTAATTCCCCCATGGCAGTGGTGGCTACTTTTTTATCGCCACCGACGCTAGATTCGGTCATCGGTAAGGTTCCTAAATCTGGCAGCGGGAAGACTTTTTCCGTCACCACTGTTTCCACTGCCGGACCGCCTCCAGAGCGCTCGAAATTAGTACGAACAATTGCCCAAGCTTCAGGGGGTAAAGCGCGTTCTTGTAAGGCAGTAACGATATAATCTTTTTCTAAAGAATCTCCTGGATAAAGATTATGGGAAGCCGCTCCCCGTTTGTGAACTCCCGCCCCTTTAAGTTGTTTAATAATGATCACCGTTAGTTGGCCTCCTAAAGCTAATTGGGCGGCTTTATCCGTGGCCATTAACACCGCTTTCATGAACTCCAGACGCTGGTTAAAAGAGAATTTGGTGCTATCTACATATTCCCCATTTTGATTAGCATCATCGAAGTCTTTGGCATTAATTAAAATCACTTCCTCAAAACCATTACCGCGCCAATAGGCTTCCATTTCGGCGTTAGTTTTCAGGGACACCATGCTATGGTGTTCTTGGGAATAGCCATTCCAAACTAAAATCGGCAGAAAATTGGTAATTTCAGGGTAAGCAGTGTGAAAATGACCAAAACTACTCATAATGTACGGTTCTCCTAAACCACCATCCCCGATAGTCACAGGGAAAAGGGTATTAGGGTGTAATTTGGCCGCCGCCATGGCGAAATGTTGTCCTTGGCCCAAAGGACCGGCCGGCCCGAGCAGTCCGGGGATTTGTCCAGAAAGATGCCCTAAAAGTCCGTGTTTTTCCCGAAAACGTTCTCCCAATTCCCTGACGTTGCCGATGCCCATGGCTTCGAGAGAGCGATCGAGAAAGACGTTACTATAAAAACCGGGGGCATGATGGCCCACTTCGGTGAAAATATTTTTCTGGCCTAACATCATCAAAGAGGCAATCACGTCGGCAGCGCTGGCAAAACCGCCGGGGTGTCCCGATTCTTTGGTAGCGGTGATTTGTAGGGTGAGGTAACGCAAAGCATCGGCGGCTAGGAGGGTTTGATAGATAGCATTCGGGTCATTAGCGGCAATAATAGCGGTTTTTCCCTCAGCGATAGCGGCTTTTCCTGCATATTTATCAAATTCGGGTAAGGAAGCCCCAAAATATTTTATCCCTTGACAAAAATCGGGAATTGTGCTAGTAGCTGTCATGAAATTAATATACCCCTTTACATACAGGCAATCGTTAAAACTATCTTACCTAAAATGTCGGATGAATGCCCCCGCTACATTTTTCGACAAGATACTCAACAAAATTAGCGGGGGATGAAATCCGACCAGAATATCAACCGCGGAGCATCGATTTAATTCCACCATCTGTGGGTAAACTGTGTTATACCTAATTTAGCCAATGGTCGTGGATTGTTAGATGCTAGTCGTAGAAGCAAAGCTAAAAAACGGAACACCAGAGCAATATCACCGGCTCGATGAAGCTATCAGAACTTCTCAGTTTGTGCGTAATTCTTGTGTTCGTT
>VYMF01000231.1_pt1 | contig 12418 bp, 5 predicted proteins | sample 5115271 | NCBI WGS metagenome assembly VYMF01 (sample SAMN12291778, study PRJNA351875) | freshwater metagenome | isolation source: freshwater lake | place: USA: Michigan, Wintergreen Lake | collected 2013-08-08
TGCCGCCGCACCTGGACAAGGTCCGCGCCAAGGTCCCGGACATGGCCAAACAGGCCGACGTCATCCTGGGCAACCTGGAAGACGCCATCCCCGCCGACCAGAAGGACGCCGCCCGCGCCGGCTTCATCGAGATGGCCAACGCCACCGACTTCGCCGCCCTCGGCGTCGGCCTCTGGACCCGCATCAACTGCCTCAACAGCCCCTGGCACTTCGACGACGTGACCCAGATCGTCGAGGGCGTCGGCGACCGGCTGGACGTCATGATGATTCCCAAGGTCGAGGGGCCCTGGGACATCCACTACATGGACCAGCTGCTGGCCATTCTCGAGGCCCGCCATGGCCTGAAGAAGCCCATTCTTCTCCACGCCATCCTCGAAACCGCCGAGGGCGTGAACAACGTCGAGGCCATCTGCGCCGCCAGCCCCCGTATGCATGGCATCAGCCTCGGTCCCGCCGACCTCGCCGCCAGCCGCGGCATGAAGACCACCCGCGTCGGCGGCGGCCATCCCTTCTACAAGGTCATCGAGGACCCCCGCGCCGATGGCGCCGCCCGCATCGCCGCCCAGCAGGACATCTGGCACTACACCTTCGCCAGGATGGTCGACGCCTGCGCCGCCCACGGCATCAAGGCCTTCTACGGCCCCTTCGGCGCCATCGACGATCCGGAAGCCTGCGAACAGCAGTTCCGCAACGCCTTCCTCCTCGGCTGCGCCGGCGCCTGGTCCCTGCACCCCAGCCAGATCGACATCGCCAAGCGCGTCTTCAGTCCCGACCCCGACGAGGTGAAGTTCGCGGTCCGCATCCTGGACGCCATGCCGGACGGCACCGGCGTCGTCATGCTGGACGGCAAGATGCAGGACGACGCCACCTGGAAACAGGCCAAGGTGATGGTCGACTGCGCCCGCCAGATCGCGGCGCGCGATCCGGCGTTCAAGGATCTGTACGGGTTCTGACATTCAAACAGCTGTCATCCCTCGGGGGCGCGAAGCGGCAGCCGGGGGACCCATGCCAGGTGGCGAAGACGTGCGGCCGGTCTTCGCGCTGACAAACTCAATGGCGACGGCGTTCTCTGAAGTCCGGGGCAACCGCAAGTCATTGTTGCGCCGGAGTTTTCGCCCAAAACGGGCGGCGGCGATTTGTCGCGCGCGGTTAACGGCTGTGGCGAATTGTCGCACGTTTTTCGGTCGGGCGCCGGGATTGATCTACAAACCCGTTATATTTCAACCCGGCCCTGATTAGCGGCCGGGCGAGCGGCGACTCGCCCGCTACGCTACGCCCCTATCGCGCTGTCCGACCGGCGCTAGGATCGCTCCCACAGCGCGGGGGCGGGCTTTCAGCGGCAAAGAATGTGTCTTGTTTTTTGCACTGCCGAAGCCGGTCGGAATGCACTAGCGCTCGAGAATCCACACTTCAGGGGGTAATTCACCATGGCTGATATCGTCGGCGACAACGGTCCCAACACTCTGCCCGGAACGGCGGGCGACGACACGATCACGGGCGTCGCTGGCGATGACATCCTGCAGGGGCAGGAGGGCAACGATACGCTCAACGGCGGGGCCGGCAACGATACCCTGGACGGCGGCGCCGGCACGGACACCGCGACCTATGTCGACGCCACCGAGGGCGTGACGGGCAGCGTGTTTGCGATGCAGAACGTCTCGGGGACCGAGACCGATACCCTGATCAGCATCGAGAACCTGATCGGTTCAAGCTTCGACGACCAGCTGGTCGGCAACACCGGCGCCAATGTGCTCGAAGGCGGCGCCGGCCAGGACGGCCTGATCGGACAGAACGGCGACGATACGCTGCGGGGCGGCGACGGCCACGACATCCTGCGCGGCCGCAATGACAACGACCTGCTCTACGGCGACGCCGGCGACGACATGCTGCAAGGCGGGGAAGGCAACGACCTGATGGACGGCGGCGCCGGCAACGACCGCGCCAACTTCTTCCTCAGCCTGGCGACCGACGCCCAGGTCGGCGCGACCGTCGATCTCAATATCCAGGGCGTGGCCCAGGACACCGGCCATGGCATGGACACCCTGGTCAGCATCGAGCACGTCTCGGGCACCACCCTCGCCGATACCCTGACCGGCAACGCCGGCGCCAACTGGATCTGGGGTCAGGGCGGCGGCGATACCCTGAGCGGCGGGGACGGCGATGACCTGGTCGAGATCGGCTCGACCGGCTCGAACATCGTCTCCGGCGGCGCCGGGACCGATACGCTGTCGTTCTTCAACAACAACGATTTCACCAGCGGCGTGGTCGCCTCCCTCCTGCTGCAGGGCACGTCCCAGGCGATCGCCGGCGGCGGCAGCTTTACCGCGACCGGCTTCGAAAACCTCTCGGGTTCGACCTTCAACGATACCCTGACCGGCGACGCGAATAACAACATCCTGGCCGGCGCCGAAGGCGCCGATGACCTCAGCGGCGGGGACGGCAACGATACCCTGTACGGCGACGGCATCATCTGGATGTACAACGCCAACTCCGGTGGGTCCGGGCCGATCACCATCACCCCCGACCTCGTCGCCCTCAATATCGGGGCGGTCGCGGGCAATGACATCCTGCGCGGCGGCGCCGGGTCCGATATCCTGGACGGCGGCAGCGGCGATGACCTGCTGTACGGCGGCCTTGGCGACGATACGATCCGTGGCGGCGCGGGCATCGATACCGTGTCCTACGAGGACATCAGCGTCGCCAACGGCATCGGCGTGGGCGTCTACCTGCTGCGCCCGGAAAACGCGAACCGGGGTCAGGGCGACGGCGGCCTGGACTTCATCACCGGCGTCGAGAACGTCATCGGCTCCCAGATCTCGGACACCCTCGACGGGGATAACAACAACAACGTCCTGACGGGCCTCGGCGGCGACGACCTGCTGATCGGCGAAGGCGGCGACGATACGCTGCACGGCGGAGCGGGCGAGGACTTCCTGCGCGGCCGTGACGGCAATGACATCGCCTATGGCGGCGCCGACAACGACTTCATCGCCGGCGGCGAGGGCGACGACCTGATGGATGGCGGCGACGGCTTCGACCGCGCCAGCATGTTCCTGTCGCTCGGCACCGATATCCAGGCCGGCGCCACCGTCGACCTGGCCATCACCACGGCCCAGGACACCGGCCATGGCATGGACACCTTCGTCAGCATCGAGCACGTCTCGGGCACAACCTTCGCCGATACCTTCTACGGCAACAGCGGCGACAACTGGCTGTGGGGCGGCGGCGGCGGCGATACGCTGGACGGCCGCGACGGCAACGACCTGCTGGAAGTGGGCATCGGCGCCAACATCCTGACCGGCGGCGCCGGCGTCGATACCGTGCGCCTGTACGATAACACCAGCCCGCCTCTTAACGTCACGGTGGACCTGAACCTCCAGGGCGCCGCCCAGGACACCGGGTCGGGCCTCATGACGCTCAGCGGCATCGAGAACGTCACCGGTTCGGTCGGCGCGGACACCCTCATCGGCGATGGCGGCGCCAACACCCTGGCCGGGGCCCAGGGCGCCGACTCGCTGAGCGGCGGCGACGGCAATGACCTGCTGCTCGGCGACGGCGAGATTCGCATGACGTCGAACCAGGGCGGTTCGGGTCCGATCACCACGATCGAGAACCTGGCGACCTTCTTCAACGATGCGACCTTTATTGGCGACGATATCCTCGACGGCGGCGCCGGCAACGACCGTCTGGTCGGCGGCGGCGGCAACGACACGCTGATCGGCGGCTTGGGGACCAACACGCTGGAAGGCGGCGACGGCGTGGATACCGCAGTCTTCGCCGATGCTGCGGAGTCGGTGACCGTTCTCCTGAACGCCGGCGGCAACGGCTTCGCCAGCACCGAAGGCGGCAGCCTCGCCGACACCCTGAACTCCATCGAGGCGGTCGAAGGCTCCGGCTTCAACGATCTCATCCGGGGCAGCGCCGGCGCTGAAACCTTCAAGGGCGGCGGCGGCAGCGACGTCGTGCGCGGCGAAGGCGGCGATGACATCGTCCATGGCGACGACGCCGGCGACTTCGTTCGCGGCGGCTTTGGCAATGACCAGGTGTTCGGCGACGAGGGCGACGATTACGTCCATGGCGGCGAGGGCGACGACATCATCGACGGCGGCGCCGGCTTCGACCGCGTGGCCTTCGCGCTGCAAGCCAACGAGACCCAGGTCGGCGCCACAGTCGACCTCAACGTCCAGGGCGTCGCCCAGGATACCGGCCACGGCATGGATATCCTGATCGATATCGAGCACGCCTCGGGCACCAACTTCAACGATACCCTCGACGGCAACGACGGCGCCAACTGGCTGTGGGGCCAGGACGGCAACGATGTGCTGATCGGCAATGAAGGCGACGACCTGCTGGAAGTCGGCGCGGGCAACCACACCGTCGACGGCGGCGCCGACACCGATACCCTGCTCTTCAGCGTGGCGGGCACGACCCCGGTCAACATCACCTTCTCCCTGGCCCTGCAGGGCTCGGAGCAGGCGTTTGGCGGCGGCCTCATCACGGCCAGCGGCATCGAGAACCTGTCGGGCCGCGAAGGCGATGACTTCCTGACCGGCGACGAGGCCGACAACATCCTGGCCGGCGGCTCGGGCGGCGACACGCTCGAAGGCGGCGACGGCGCCGACCTCTTGCTGGGCGACGGCCTCTTCGGCGTCACCGGAACCCTCGGCTACAGCGGCGAGATCACCTACGAGGAAGACAACGCCGCCTCAGAGCGCAATGGCGCGCTCAGCGGGGACGACCTGATGTACGGCGGCGCGGGCGACGACCGCATCGTCGGCGGCGGCGGCGTCGATGAGCTGTACGGCGAGGATGGGGACGACAGGCTTGAGGCCGGCGCGGGCAATGACATCATCGACGGCGGAGAGGGCGAAGACACGGCCATCTTCACTGGCGAGCTGTCCGACTACGTCACCTTCTACGACCGCGGCGAGCTCTACATTCGCGACCTCCGGGCTGATTCACCGGACGGGACCGACAAACTGGTCAGTGTCGAGCAGTTCGTGTTCGCGGACGGCGCCGTGCCGCTCAGCGTGGTCGATCAGGCGGTTCCCAACGCGCGGGAGGACATCCTGCAGGTGACCCAGGGCCTGGAGTCCTCGATCGATGCGTCGGTTCTGCTGCTCAACGACGAGTTCGCGCCGGATGATAACATGCCGCGCGTCGTCGAAGTGTCCGGCGCTTCCGGCCTGACCGTCAGCCTGGTGGATGGCCGCCTGGTCATCCTGGCGACCGGCGCCACCGGCTCGTTCGACTACACCGTCGAGGGGATCAACGGCCGGGGGACCGGCCGCGTGGTGGTCAACAGCGTCGTCACCAGCGCCGGCAACAACACCGTCGCTCCCGATACGACCAACGTTCCCGTCGCGGTCGACTTCCAGGGCCAGGCCGGCAACGACAGCCTGACCGGTACGGACAACGCCGACCAACTGGTCGGCGGCACGGGCAATGACCTCCTGGACGGCCGCGCCGGCGACGACGTGATGCGCGGCGGCGGCCAGAACGATACCTACGTCGTCGATTCCGAGAACGATGTGGTGTTCGAGGCCCTCAACGAGGGCGACGACCTTGTCAACACCATGGTCGATTACACTCTGGGCGCCGATGTCGAGCGCCTCGTCCTTCTCGGACGCGTGGTGCGGGGCACGGGCAACGCCCTGGCCAACACCATTACCGGCAACGACGGCGACAACATCATCGACGGCGGCCTCGGCGCCGACCTGATGAAGGGCGGTCTCGGCGACGATACCTACTATGTCGATGATGCCGGCGACACGATCCAGGACACCGGGGGCGTCGATACCGTCATCACGACGCTCAACACCTACGTCCTCTCCTCGACGACGCTGGAGAACCTGACCTTTGCCGGTACGGGCAACTTCAACGGGACCGGCACCTCGCTGGCCAACGTCATCACCGGCGGCGATGGCAATGACCGCATCGACGGCGGCGCCGGCGCCGACACCCTGATCGGCAAGCTCGGGGACGATACCTACGTCGTCGCTCAGGTGACCGACATCGTGACCGAGAATGCGAACGAGGGCGTCGACACGATCGAGACCAGCGTCAGCTTCACCCTGTCGGCCAACGTCGAGAACATGACGGCCACCGGCACGGGCAACATCAACCTGACCGGCAACAGCGGCGATAACACCCTGACCGGCAATGCGGGGAACAACATCCTCGCCGGCGGCGGCGGCCTTGACACCCTGATCGGGGGGGGCGGCAACGATACCTACACCGTCGCCATCGGCACCGAGATCATCGTCGAGGCTGCCGGCGGCGGCGTGGACGTGGTCAACGCCTCGGTCAGCTACACCCTGGCCGCGGGTCAGGAGATCGAGCGGCTGAACCTTATTGGCTCGGCGGTGGCCGGCACGGGCAACGCCCTGGCCAACACCATCGTCGGCAACGCCCTGGACAACCTGATCAACGGCGGCGCCGGCGCCGACATCCTGCAGGGCGGCCTCGGGGCCGATACCTACATCGTTGATAACGTTGGCGACGTGATCACCGAGTCTGGCGTCGGCGTCGATACGGTCCTGGTCAGCGGCATCAGCGCCTACACCCTGGCGGCCATGGTCGAGAACATGACCTTCACCGGCTCGACCAGCTTCACCGCCAACGGCAACGCCCTGGCCAACATTCTGGTCGGCGGCACGGGCGATGACGTCCTGAACGGCAACGACGGCAATGACGAGCTGATCGGCGGCGGCGGCGACGACAACCTCAAGGGCGGCGCCGGCAACGATACCTACCATGTCGACAGCGCCGGCGATGTGATCAGCGACGTTGGCGGCGGTGTGGACACCATCGTCACCAGCCTGGCGACCTACACCATCGCCTCCAGCGTCTTCGAGAACCTGACCTTCAACGGCGTTGGCGACTTTGTCGGCACGGGCACCTCGCTGGCCAACGTCATCACCGGCGGGGCCGGCGATGACACGCTCAGCGGCCTGGCCGGCGACGACCAGCTCAACGGCGGCGCGGGTTCCGACCACCTGCTGGGCGGCCAGGGCAACGACACCCTGCGCGGCGGCGACGATCTGGATACCCTGGAAGGTGAGGCGGGCAACGACACCTACTTTATCAATGATCTGGACCTTGTCGTTGAGGCGCTCAACGGCGGAACCGATACCGTCGTGTCCCTGTTGGCCAGCTACACCCTGACGAGCAACGTCGAGAACCTCAGGTTCGTCTACGAGGGTGACGCGTACGGGTTCGGCAACGACCTGGCCAACAGCATCACCGGCGGCGTCGGCGACGATAATCTCGAGGGCCGCCTCGGCGACGACAAGCTGTTCGGAAGCCTTGGCGATGACACGCTTCAGGGCAATGAGGGCAATGACACCCTCGACGGCCAGGAAGGGGACGACTTCATGATGGGCGGCGACGGCAACGACACTTACGTCGTCGACAGCCTCGCCGATGTGGTGAGTGAGGCCGTCGGCGCCGGCACGACCGATACGGTCAAGACCGCTCTGTCCAGCCTGACCCTCGCCAACAATGTCGAGATCATGCTCTACACTGGCTCGGGTTCGTTTACCGGCACGGGTAACGCGCTCGGTAACTCCATCATCGGTGGAGCCGGCGCCGATACGCTCTTCGGCTTGATCGGGGCCGACACCCTGCGGGGCGGCCTGGGTGGCGACACCCTCGACGGCGGCGCCGACAACGACAAACTCTATGGCGAAGCCGGCGACGATGTCCTGCTGGGCGGCGACGGCAACGACTACCTCTACGGTGGAGCCGGGTCAGACACCCTGACCGGCGGCGCGGGCAAGGACTTCTTCGTCCTGCAGGCGCTGTCCGACAGCGGCGTTGGCGCCGGCCTGCGCGATGTCATCACCGACCTCGACGCGACGGACCAGCTCGACCTGCGGGCCATCGACGCCAACACCGGCGTCGCGGCGGATCAGGCGTTCAGCTTCATCGGCACAGGCGCCTTCACCAGCGTCGCCGGCCAGCTGCGTTACGAGTTCGATGGCGTCGACACCCACGTCTTCGGCGACGTGAACGGCGATGGCGCGGCCGACTTCGAGGTGCTGATCAACGGCGCCCATACCCTCACCACCGCCCGCTTCCTGCTGTAGGTCGCGGCGAACACCTGAACGGAGGCCGGTTGTCGAAAGGCGACCGGCCTTTTTTCTTTGTGGCGGAACGGTGTTTGATCCCTATATGTTCTCCTGCAACGGGACGGAGCGTTCAGCCGTCTTGCGCGTTGGGAGAGGCGGGATGGCATTCGACACCGACGATCGCGAGACGCTGGCTCTATCGCTGGCAAGGGTTCGGCAACGGACCCTGGATCTGGCCGCGCCTCTTTCGCCGGAGGACATGCAGCCCCAGGCCATGCCTGACGCCAGCCCGACCAAATGGCACCTGGCCCACACCACCTGGTTCTTTGACGAATTCATTCTGAGGCCGCACGGCTACGCCCCGGCCGCTCCGGACAACGCTCGCTTCCTGTTCAACAGCTATTACGAGGCGGTGGGCGAGCGGCATCCAAGGCCGGATCGCGGCCTTGTCACCCGGCCGGGCGTCCAGGCGGTCATCGACTGGCGCCTGCGGGTCGATGAGGCCCTGGGCCGACTGTTCGCGGAAGCGCCGTCCATTCTGATCGCCGAGCTGGCGCCCCTGCTGGACCTGGGCCTGAACCATGAGGAGCAGCATCAGGAACTGCTGCTGATGGATATCCTCAGCCTTTTCGCCCTGCACCCCGGCGCGCCCGCCTATCGCCGCGATCTGAAGTCCGATGCCGGCCCGGCGCGAGGGCCTGTCGGCTGGATCACCCATGAGGGCGGCCTGGTCGAGATCGGGGCTGCAGGCGGGGGCTTCGCTTTCGACTGCGAGCGGCCGCGGCAGAAGGTCTGGCTGGAACCCTTCCAACTGGCCGACCGGCTGGTCACCTGCGGCGACTGGCTGAATTTCATCGAGGACGGCGGCTACGACACACCCGCCCATTGGCTGTCCGATGGCTGGGATCGCGCTCGGGCCGAAGGCTGGCGCGCGCCGGCCTATTGGGAACAGGATGACGGGATCTGGACCCGCCGAACCCTGGCCGGTCGGGAGGGGATCAACCGGGACGCACCGGTCTGTCACGTAAGCTTCTACGAGGCCGACGCCTATGCGCGATGGAGCTCGAACCGGCTGCCGACAGAGGCTGAATGGGAGGTCGTCGCCGAAGACCGGCCCATCGCCGGCAACTTCCTGGAGCGCGACATCCTGCGCACGGCGGCCTCTGCGGGCGACCAAATATACGGCGACGTATGGCAGTGGACGTCCAGCGCCTACAGCCCCTATCGAGGCTTCTCGCCGGCCGCCGGGGCGGTTGGCGAGTACAACGGCAAGTTCATGTCCGGGCGTCAGGTCCTGCGCGGCGGCGCCTGTGTCACACCGGTGGCCCATATGAGGGCCAGCTACCGCAATTTCTTCGAACCTCATCAGCGCTGGATGTTCTCAGGCCTGCGCCTCGCGAAAGACTGCGCATGAACCAGCTGACCCCTCTCAACGCCGACCTCGACCGCGCCCTGTTCGCAGAAGATATGATCGCCGGCCTGTCGGCCAGCCCCAAGGCCACCCCGCCCAAATGGTTCTATGACGCCGCCGGCTCGGCCCTGTTCAGCGACATCACCCGGCTGGAAGAATACTATCCGACGCGCACGGAACTGGCCCTGCTGGCGGGCCGGGCGGGCGACATCGCCGAAGCGGTGGGTCCTGGCCGCACGGTGGTTGAATACGGCAGCGGCTCGGCCGCCAAGGCGATCGCGCTGCTGGATGCCCTGGAAGCCCCGGCCGGCTACCTCTGTGTCGAGATCGATCCCGGCGCCGCCCGCGCCACCGCCCGGGAAGTCCTGGCCGCCTTCCCCGAGTTGCCGGTGCGCGGCGTGGCCGGTGACTTCACCCAGCTGCAGGGCGAGGTGACCGCCGGCTCCCGGCCGCGCCTTGGCTTCTTTCCCGGCTCCACCATCGGCAACTTCCCGCCGGAAGAGGCCGGACCGCTGCTGGCCGCCATGCGCGAGCACCTCGGGCCGGGCGGCCAGCTGTTGCTCGGCGCCGACCTGATCAAGGATCGCGCGGTGCTGGAGGCGGCGTACGACGATGCGCTGGGCGTCACTGCCCGCTTCAACCTCAACCTTCTGGAGCGGGCCAACCGCGAGCTGGGGGCCGATTTCGATCTGGCCGCCTTCGACCACCGCGCCGTCTGGAACGCCGAGGCGGCCCGCATCGAGATGCACCTGGTCTCTCGCAAGGCCCAGTCGGTCACCATCGACGGCCACCGTTTCAGCTTCGCCCCCGGCGAAACCCTGCACACCGAAAGCAGCTACAAGTTCGACGAGCCCCGTCTGCGGGCGCTTGCCGCCGACGGCGGCTGGAGCATTGCGCGGATCTGGATCGCGCCCGGGTTTCCCTTCGCCCTGGCCTTGCTGACCTGAGTGATCCGTCCGACTGGCCGGAATCGTGGCAAATGGGTTCCATCCGGGGCGGACTGCGACTAGGTTCGCCACCTTTCCCTGAGGGGTGCGTTAGGCGAACCATGGTCCACCACTATCTCGAATTCGAACGTCCCATCGCCGAGCTGGAAGGCAAGATCGAAGAGCTGTCCAAGCTCTCGGAGTCGGCCGGCGCCAGTTCCTTCGAGACCGAAATCGAGTCCCTGCGGGGGCGCCTGGATGACCTGCGCCGCGAAGCCTATTCAAAGCTCGACCCGTGGCAGAAGACCCAGGTCGCTCGCCACCCTGAACGTCCTCACTTCGTCGACTTCCTGAGCGGCCTGATCGAGGAGTTCGTGGAACTGCGCGGCGACCGCAAGTTCGCCGACGACCAGGCCATCCTGGGCGGGCTCGGCCGTTTCCGGGGCACGCCCGTTCTGGTCATCGGCCAGGAGAAGGGCCACGACACCACCACCCGGCTGAAGCACAACTTCGGCATGGCCCGGCCGGAAGGCTATCGCAAGGCCGTGCGCCTGATGGACATGGCCGAGCAGTTCAACCTGCCGGTGCTAAGCTTCGTCGATACCGCCGGCGCCTATCCGGGCCTGGGGGCGGAGGAACGCGGTCAGGCCGAGGCCATCGCGCGGGGCACCGAGCGCTGCCTGACCCTGAAGACCCCGATGATCGCCACGGTCACCGGCGAGGGCATGAGCGGCGGGGCCATCGGCATCGCTGCGGCCAACCGCGTGCTGATCATGGAGCACGGCATCTATTCGGTGATCAGTCCGGAGGGCGCGGCCTCCATCCTGTGGCGCGACGGCGCCCGGGCCAAGGATGCAGCGACCCAGATGCACATCACCGCCCAGGACCTGATCAAGACCGGTGTCGTCGACCGCATCATTCCCGAACCCCCCGGCGGCGCCCACAGCGACCCGGCCGAAGCCATCCGCCTGGTCGGCGATGTGGTCGAGGACGAGCTGAAGCTGCTGCTGAACCTGTCGCCCGAACAGCTGCTGGCCCAGCGCGCCGAGCGCTACTACGCCATCGGCCGCAAGGCGCCGGCCTAGACCGGCAAGGGGTCGTTCCGGCCGCTGCGGCGGGCGTGCAAGTCGTGGTTAAATGAATGCGTTCGACGAACTTAACGGTTCGGTGACGCCCCTCGGGCAGACTTCTACCCTCCGGGGGTACGATGTCTTCTGCGCCACTGACAGAACCGATCGAGGGCGGCGAGACCGCCCTGCCGGTGGGCGCCATCTTCAATCTGTCGCGCGCCTCGGTCATGGTCGTCGATGACAACCCCTTCTCGATGAAGCTGACCACCCAGACCCTGCTGGGCTTCGGCATCAAGACGCGCCATCTCTGCACCTCTACGAAGATGGCCTCCGATATCCTCCAGGTGCATCCCATCGACCTGCTGATCGTGGACGGCAATATGCCGGGGGCTGACGGCTACGACCTGGTCTCCTGGCTCAGACGATCGAATCTTGAGCCGAACGCCTTCGTGCCGGTCCTGATGATTTCCAGCCATACCCGCGCCTCGCAGGTGACCAAGGCGCGCGATTGCGGCGCCAACTTCATCGTCGCCCGGCCGATCACCGCCGGCGTCCTGCTGGAGCGGATTCTGTGGCTGGCGCGTGATCCGCGACCCTTTGTCCGGGCGGACGAATACGCCGGCCCCGACCGCCGCTTCAAGGAATCCGACCTGCCCCGCGGTCAGGTCGAGCGGCGAGCGGCCAATCTTCGCAAAGCGTCAACGTCCGCGAGCGAAGCTGAAGCCCCCCAGGAGGAAGGTTCGTGAGCGCCACCATCATTCGTCGCGTGTCGAGCCTGTCCAAGATGGTCGGGGAAAAGGGCGGGATGACCGTCATGGCCGCCCTGCGTGATGCCGAGGCCCAGACCGCCGGACTGCGGGAAGAGGGGCGCGCGCTGCTGCTCGAGGCCATCGTCGCCCTGGAAACGGCGACGGCCGCGCCTGACAGCGAGGCCTGGCT
>VYMF01000234.1_pt1 | contig 12382 bp, 15 predicted proteins | sample 5115271 | NCBI WGS metagenome assembly VYMF01 (sample SAMN12291778, study PRJNA351875) | freshwater metagenome | isolation source: freshwater lake | place: USA: Michigan, Wintergreen Lake | collected 2013-08-08
TGCTCGGCCGCTTCCACCTGGGCGAGCCGGCTGCGGCCGTTGTCCGTCCCGAGCCGCCGCCGCGCGTCCGCACCCCGGCGCCGATCGCCAGCCGTCCCCCGTCGGCCCACGCGCCAAGGGCCGACTTCCGCCCTGTGCCGCGCAACATCTCCTCCGGCGGCGCCACCCTGCGCAAGCCGGCCCCCGCCCTCGCCCCGGCCCATGACGGCTGGGAGGAGTTCTGACCATGACCACCTACAAACTTGATGCCCGATTGACTGCCGACCACGCCGGCCCGTTGCGCGACAGCCTGCTCGCCCACCGGGGCGGCCCCCTGACCCTGGACGCCGCCGATGTCGAGCGCCTTGGCGGACCCTGTTTCCAGGTGCTCGCCGCGGCCCGCAAGACCTGGGCGGCCGACGGCCAGGACCTGACCTTCATTCAACCTTCGCCAGCCTTCGCCGCCAGCCTCGCCCTCCTGGGCGCGGCGGGCTGGGCCCCGCAAGAGGACACTGTCTCGTGAGCCTGACCATTCTCGCCGTCGACGACTCCCGCACCATCCGCGAGATGCTCGGCCATACCCTGCGCGCCGCCGGTTATCGGGTGGTCATGGCGGAGGACGGCGTCGCCGGCCTCGAAGCCCTCGAGCAGGAAACGCCCGACGTCATCGTGACCGACATCAACATGCCCCGTCTCGACGGCTTCGGCTTCATCGAGGCGGTGCGGGCGGGCCAGCGGGCCCAGTCCAAGCCGATCCTGGTGCTGACCACCGAGAGCGAGCCGGAAAAGAAGGCCCGCGCCCGGGCCGCCGGCGCGACCGGCTGGATCGTCAAGCCGTTCGACCCGGTCAAACTGGTCGACGCCATCAAGCGGGTTGCCTGACACCATGGCCGAAGATCCGATGGAGGCCATCAGGGCCACCTTCTTCATCGAATGCGATGAGCTGCTCGCCCAGCTCGAAGAAGGCCTGCTGGCCATGGAGCAGGGCTCGGCCGACTCCGAGACCATCAACTCGGTGTTCCGGGCCGTTCACTCGGTGAAGGGCGGGGCCGGGGCCTTCGGTCTGGATCCGCTGGTCCGCTTCAGCCACGTCTTCGAGACCCTGCTCGACCAGATCCGGTCCTCCAAGGTTGAGGCGACCGAGGCGGTCGTCGCCGCCCTGCTGCGCGCCGCCGACATGCTGGCCGACCATGTGGCCGCCGCCCGCAGCGGGCAGGTCGCCGATGAGGTCCGATCCGAACAGATCGGCGCCGCGCTGATGGCCCTGACGGCCGGCGGCGCGACTGAGAGCTTCGAGCCGGAACCGGCCGAGATCGAAGGCCTGGCCTTCACCCCCCTGACCATCGCGCTGGACGGACCGGTCGACTTCACGCCCGTCGCCTTCGAGCCTGCCGCTCTGGAGCCCGAGGCCGCCGCGCCGGCCGCCGACCCCGACTGGGTCATCCGCTTCAAGCCGCACAAAGCGTTGTACGCCAAGGCCAACGACTCGGCCCTGGTCCTGCGGGAGCTCACGGGCCTGGGCGAGGCGGTTGTCACCGTCGATGAGTCCGAGCTGCCGCCGCTCGAAACCCTGGATCCGAGCGAGGCCTACCTCACCTGGACCATCCGGCTGCCGGCCTCGGTGGCTGAAAGCGATATCCGCGACGCCTTCGCCTTCGTCGACGAGGACTGCGATCTCGACATCGCCCGCGACGGCGCCTCTGACAGCCCGGAAGCGCCGGCCCTGGCCGCCGCGACCGAAGAGTTCGACATTTCGGCGCTGATCCAGCCGCCGATCGAGTTCAACACCCCATCACTGGACCTGCCCGGGAGTGTGCCGGCGCAGGCTCAGGATACGCCGGCGGCAGAGCCCCACTCCCCGCCGGCGAACCCCGTGGCGGTGGCCGACGCCCCCCCCAAGCCCGATGCCGCCGCCACGGGCGCCCCTCAAGCGGTGATTCCGCAAACCATCCGCGTCGATCTGGATCGCGTGGACCGACTGATCAACCTGGTCGGCGAGATGGTCATCAACCAGGCCATGCTGGCCCAGCGGGTGATGGAGTCGGGGGCCGGCAAGGCCGCCGACGTCAACCTGGCGCTGACCGAACTGGAGCTGCTGACCCGCGGCATCCAGGACAGCGTCATGGCCATCCGCGCCCAGCCGGTGAAGTCGGTGTTCCAGCGCATGCCGCGCCTGGTCCGCGAAGTGGCCGAGGCGACCGGCAAGCGCGTCCGCCTGGTCACCGAGGGTGAAGGCACCGAGGTTGACAAGACCGTGGTCGAGCGCCTGTCCGACCCGATCACCCACATGATCCGCAACGCCATCGACCACGGGCTCGAAACCCCGGCCGAGCGCGAAGCCAACGGCAAGGCCGGCGAGGGCGTCGTGCGCCTGACCGCCGCCCACCGTTCGGGCCGGATCGTCATCGAGGTCGCCGACGACGGCAAGGGCGTCGACCGCGTCCGGGTCAAGGCCAAGGCCATCGAGAACGGCCTGATCGCCCCCGACGCCCAGCTGTCGGACGAAGAGATCGACAACCTGATCTTCGCCCCCGGCTTCTCGACCGCCGCCGCCGTTTCGGACATCTCCGGCCGCGGCGTCGGCATGGATGTGGTCAAGCGCTCGGTCCAGGCGCTGGGCGGCCGGATATCGATCACCTCGATCCCCGGCCAGGGCTCGCGCTTCAGCCTCAGCCTGCCTCTGACCCTGGCGGTGCTGGACGGCATGGTGGTGACGGTCGGCGAACAGACCCTTGTCGCCCCGCTGACCGCCATCATCGAAAGCCTGCGGCCGCGTCCGGGCGAGGTTCGCCCGCTCGGCCCCAGCCAGCGCGTCCTGCAGATCCGCGACGAGTATGTGCCGCTGATCGACACCGGCGCGGCGCTGGGCTTCGGCCCGTCGGCGCTGGCGCCCAGCGAAGGCGTCGCCCTGCTGGTCGAGAGTGAGGTCGGCCGCGTCGCCTTGATGGTCGATCACATCCAGGGCCAGCGTCAGGTCGTCATCAAGAGCCTGGAGACCAACTACCAGTCCACCGACGGCGTCGCCGCCGCCACCATCCTGGGTGACGGCCGCGTCGCCCTGATCCTCGACATCGACGGCCTGGTCGCCACGCATCGCCGCGGCGCGCCCCGGTCCGATGCCCAATCTTCCCAGTCCCCGACTCCGATGGCCCTCGCAGGATGACCCCGATGACCGAAGCCGCCGACAGCGCCCGCGTGGGCAGCGAACTGATCTCCTTCCGTATTGGCGAGCAGGAGTTCTGCGTAGACATCATGGCCGTCCGGGAAATCCGCGGCTGGACGCCGGCGACGCCGGTGCCCCACTCCCAGCGGTTCGTGAAGGGCGTGATCAACCTGCGCGGCGCCGTCCTGCCGGTGGTCGACCTGGCCGACCGCCTGGGCATCGGCATCGCCGAGGAGAGCGCCCGCCACGTCATCATCGTGGTGCAGATCCGCAATCGCATCGTCGGCCTGCTGGTCGATGCGGTGTGCGACATCCTGTCGACCGCCGAGCACAAGGTGCAACGCACCCCCGACCTGGCCGGCGACCAGATGCAGAACTTCGTCCGCGGTCTGATCGCCCTTGAGGGTCGCATGATCAGCCTGATCGATCTGGACCTGATCCTCGACCAGACCCAAGCGGAGGCTGCTTAATCTCCATGGTGGCTCTGGACGCAACTACGGCTCAGACCAGCGGTCGGGAATTCGCCTTCACCGGCGAAGACTTCCGGACGATCGCGGCTGTGCTGCACGGTGACGCAGGGATCTACCTGCCGGACACCAAGGCCACCCTGGTCTACTCCAGGCTGGCCAAGCGCCTGCGCGTGCTCGGTATGTCCAGCTTCAAGGAATACTGCGCCCTCATCCAGGGCCAGAACGGGGTGGACGAGCGCCAGGCGATGCTGGCCGCCCTGACCACCAACGTCACCCGCTTCTTCCGCGAGCCGCACCACTTCGAGGACATGCGAAACAAGGTGATGCCCGCCCTGGCCGCCAAGGTCCGCAGCGGCGGCCGGGTCCGGCTGTGGTCGGCCGCTTGCTCGACGGGGCCCGAGCCCTATTCGATGGCCATGACCGTGCTGAGCGTCCTGCCCGACGCGGCGCGCTACGATATCAAGATCCTGGCGACGGATATCGATCCGAACGTCGTCCGGACCGCCCGCGAGGGCGTCTACACCCGCGAAGCGCTGGAAGCCGTTCCGGCCGGTGATCGCAAGCACCTGCTGCGCGATTCCGGCGCCGGCCCTGACATGTGGCGGATGTCCGACGAGGTCATGGACCTCATCACCTTCCGCGAACTGAATCTGGTCCGCCCCTGGCCGATGAGCGGCAAGTTCGATGTGATCTTCTGCCGCAACGTCGTCATCTACTTTGATGACGCCACCCAGGAGCTGGTCTGGAAGAAGTTCATCGATGTGATGAACCCCGGCGCCCGCCTCTACATCGGCCACTCCGAGCGCGTCAGCGGCGACGGCGGCCGGCTGGTCAGCGATGGGCTGACCGCTTACCGCCTGGAGGGTGGGCGATGAGCCGTGTCAGCGTTCTTGTCGTCGACGACAGCGCCACCATGCGCAACCTGATCTGCGCGGTGCTGCGTCGCGACGCCGACATCGAGGTCGTGGGCCAGGCCGGCGATCCGCTGGAAGCCCGCGAGGCCATCAAGCGCCTGAATCCGGACGTCATCACCCTCGACATCGAGATGCCCAACATGAGCGGCATCGAGTTCCTCGAGAAGATCATGCGCCTGCGCCCGACGCCGGTGATCATGATCTCGACCCTGACCCAGGCCGGCGCCGACATCACCATCGAAGCCCTGGCGCTCGGCGCCGTCGACTGCGTCGGCAAGCCGGGTCCTGGCATGACCGCGGCCGACGCGTTCGGTTCCTTGACCGAAAAGGTGAAGGCCGCCGCCCGTTCGCGCCTGCGCGCGTTCGGCGAGTCCACGCCCGCCCAGGCGTCAGCGGCCGGCTTCAAGCCCAACGGCTCGGTCGTGGCGATCGGATCGTCCACCGGCGGGGTCGAGGCCCTGCTCTCGGTGATCCCCACCCTGCCGGCCAATGGCCCGCCCACCCTGATCACCCAGCACATGCCAGGAACCTTCACCAAGAGCTTTGCCAAGCGCCTGGACAGCGCCTCGGCGGCGACGGTGACCGAGGCCGAGGACGGGTCCGTGCTGGAGCCGGGCAAGGTGTTCCTGGCGCCAGGCGGTGACCGCCACATGACCGTCGTGCGCTCCGGCGGTGTCCTGCGTTGCCGCCTGACCCCCGGACCGCCGACCAGCGGCCATTGTCCCTCCGTGGACGTCCTGTTCGACTCCGTGGCTGCGGCCGTCGGCAAGAAGGCCGTCGGCGCCATCCTCACCGGCATGGGCCGCGACGGGGCCCAGGGCCTGCTGGCGATGCGGAAGGCCGGCGCCCGGACCCTCGGGCAGGATGAAGCCACCTGCGTGGTCTATGGCATGCCGAGGGCGGCCTTCGAACTGGGCGCTGTGGAGCGTCAGATTCCAATCTCCCGCATGGGCGCGCAGATCCTCGCCGCCTGTGTCCAGACGTCCGAAGGTTAGAGCAAGATGCCCGCGCCCTCCTCCATTTCAGTGCTCGTCGTTGACGACCAGCTGACCATCCGCGCCCTGGTGCGGTCGGGTCTGCAACAGCTTGGCTTCAAGGACATTCGGGAAGCGGCAGACGGCGAAGCGGCCCTGCGGGAGCTGATCGCCAAACCGGCGCATCTCGTCATCAGTGATTACAACATGCCCAAGCTGGATGGCCTGGGACTCTTACGGGCGGTTCGCGCCCACCCCCCTTTCCGCACCACCGCCTTCATCATGCTGACCGGTCGAGCCGATACCGACCTGGTTCAGCGGGCCGTGCAGTTCGGGGTCAACAACTATCTGGTCAAACCCTTCACCGTGCAGGTCCTGAAGGAAAAGATCGAAGCGGTATTTGGCGCCCTGACATGAACCCAAGCCTCAGCCAATCGGCAGCGGAATACCGCGGACGCACCCTCCACATCGGTCAGGGCGAGCATCAGGTCTCGTCAGAGGCCGGCGTGGCGATCACCACAATTCTCGGCAGCTGTATCGCCGCCTGCATTCGGGATCCCCAGACAGGGATCGGCGGCATGAACCACTTCCTGCTGCCCGAAGGCGACGCGGCCGCCGACAGCGATGCCGGCCGGCGCTATGGCGTCAACGCCATGGAGCGGCTGATCAACAGCCTTCTGGTCGCCGGCGCCCGCCGTGATCGGCTGGAGGCCAAGCTGTTCGGCGGCGCCAGCATGTTCGACCGCCTGCGCAACATCGGGGCCGAGAACGCCGCCTTCGCCCACCGCTTCCTCGCCGCCGAAGGCATTCCGGTGGTGGGTGGCGACACCGGCGGGGACAAGGCCCGACGCATCCGCTACTGGCCGGCGACCGGCCAGGTGCAGCAGAAGCTGTTGAGCGACAGGGACCCGGTTGTCTTCGTTCGCGAGCGCACCCTGGCGGTGGCGGCGCCGGCGGCGGCGGCTCCCTCCGGCGACCTGGAGCTGTTCTGATGAGCCAAGGCGCAGCCGTGACCGCCCAATCTCCCGACGCCCTGCCCCACCGGTTAAGCTGCGTGCTCGATGGCGTGGCCTACGAGCTGGACCGCCTGCAGACCCAGGCCCTGCGCCTGCAGGATGTCTGCAACGGGCCCGATCCGGACCCGGCCATGGTCCAGGAGCTGCAGGCCCTGGATCTGATGACCCAGACGCTGTCGGCTCTGGCCCAGTTCGTCTGGGGTCTGATCGACCAGATGCCGGACGATATCGAGCTGGACCTCGACGTGCTGCTGCGGGCCGTGCCGCTTCATGATCTGTCCGGTCGGCTGGCGGCCGGCGCGAGCGGGACGTCTTTGATCTTCGAAGATCCGCAGCCGGGCGACTTCGACCTGTTCTGAGTCATGCCCGCCGTTTCGCCCCTTGTGTCGTCGAGTTCCAAGATCGACCTGTCACGCAGCCGCGCGCTGCTTCTCGACGACAATCGGGCGCACCTCGACATGCTGAGCGGCGTGCTCAACGGCTTTGACCTGCGCAAGCAGAACAAGTGCGAGAGCGTCGAGGCGGCCAAGGACGCCCTCTACGGGGCCCAGTTCGACCTGGTCATGGTCGAGGCGGCGATGGCCGACCAGGACGGATTTGAGTTCATCCGCTGGCTGCGCAGGACCGGACCGGACAACAACCGCGTGGTTCCGGTTCTGGTCGTCACCGGGGCGACGCGGGAGAATGAGGTGGCCATGGCCCGGGACTGCGGCGCCAACTTCGTGGTCGCCAAGCCCGTGACCCCGATCGTCCTTCTGCAGAGAATTATCTGGCTGGGCCGCGACAGTCGCATGTTTGTCGAAGCGGAAACCTATGTCGGGCCAGATCGTCGCTTCAAGGCCTTCGGCCCGCCGCCCGGCGTCAAGGGTCGCCGCAGGGACGACCTGACCGCCGAGATCGGCTTCGCGTCGGAGCCGAATATGTCGCAGAACGAGATCGATATGCTTATCAAGCCGGCCCGGGTGGTGTTGTGAGCGCGGCCCGCGTCTACAAGGCGCACAATCCCCTGACCGCCGCCGTCGGCGGCGAAACGGGGCTGCACGTCTCGACGGCTCTCAAGAGCGCCGAAGAACAGGTCAAGCGACTGCACGACCCGATGCGGGACTCCCTGCGGGCCTGGATTACAGAGATTCTTGAGCTGGCGTCCCAGCCGGCGCCCGACCAGGCGCGTCTGGCCTGGTTGGCCAATGGTGTGTTCGGCGTCGCCGGCGCCTGTGAACTGGACGCGCTGTCACGCTGCGGCGGCCTGCTCGGCCGCGCCATTCAGAGCATGAACCAGAGCGGCTGGCGGTCGGACGCCGTGCGCCTGTACGCGGCGTCGATGGCCAGGTTGCTCGATGGGGCGTCCAAGCCGGAAGAGCAGGCGGTCCTGGCCTCGCTGGAAGCGATGAACAATCACCTGGCCGAGAGTTCAGCGGGAAGCTGACGCCTTGCGGCCAAGGGCCGACAGTTCCGTGGCCCGCGGCAGCCGGGCCGCCTGTTCGACCAGCAGTCGCTCAATCTCGCGCACAGCCTCGGCCACCTCGTTCGGCGGGGCGACGATGGACTGCCGGGCCTCGGTCAGCACGGCGGCGATGGCCGCGCCGGCGCTGGTTCCTTCGACGCGCACCATGGCCACTTCGTCGGACAGGCTGCGGTCGATGGCGTGACGGGCCTCTGCCGACATCGCGGCCAGGGCCTGCATGGTCGCGCGGCCGAACGCCAGGGCGCAGCTGACATCAACATCCAGAGCATCAAGCCGGGCGCGGAGGTCGTGGGTGGATGTAGAGGTTTGCAAGGGAATGGTCCCGGTCAGACGACGCAAGATCAGAGGTGAGCCCCGCGTCTTCGGCGCACCCCTACGCAAACATGAGTGCTGACTAGGGGGCGAAGGGCGAGGAGTCAACAAAAATGTGCATTTACATATATCGTGGCTACCGAAATTCTGTACTGCAAATATCGTGAATGGTAGATAACCATCAGTGGCGATAAATTGACGGTCCAAAAGCTGTAAGTGATTGCCATTTCGGCGGGAACCTGATGCAGTCCCATGATGGGCGGAAAGCGGATCATCATGGCGGCAAGCAATTCGCCCGCGCGGGCGGCGCTGGATGAGCGCCGGGCCCATGGCCACCTGTTCTTCCTGCTCCACCACCTGGTCCGCCAGCGGGAGACAGCCCTGGGAGAGGTGCTGGCGCCGGTCGGGCTGTCGCTGCTCCAGTGGCAGGTGCTATCGACGCTGGACCGGCTGGAACGCGCAACCATGGGCGATGTGGCCGGCTTCTGCGCCGCCGACCGCACGACCCTCACCCGCACGATCGACAAGATGGTCGAGGCGGATCTGATCCAGCGCGAGCGGGACCGGGCCGACCGCCGTCAGGTGCATCTGGTGCTGACCGCCGCCGGCCAGGAACGCTACCTGCTTGGCTTAGACGCGGTCGAACCGTTCAACAGGAAGATCTCGCGATTGATCCAGCCGGATGAGACCGCGATGATCGAGCCGATGATCCGCCGCGTCCTGACCGACCTTCTGGATGATCCGGACTGGGTCGAGGACCTGATGGCCTTTCGCCGGTCGAAGGCCGCGCCGGGCATCAAACTGGTCAAAGCCTGACCCATGGATGACGAGGTCCGCTCGGGCAGCAACTTCCTGGCCGCGCCGCAGGAGCGTCTGTTCTACCTGATCTATCAGATCCACCGTCGGCGCGAGGTGCGGATCGAGCGGGCGCTGAAGGAGGCCGGCGTGCCGATGAGCGTCTGGCGCGCTCTGCTGTCGGTGCAGCGGATGGAGCCCTGCACGATGAATGAGCTGGCCAGGTACACGACCCTGGAACGCTCCAGCCTGACCCGCACCCTCGACCAGATGGAAGACGATGGACTGGTCACCCGCACCACCCCGCCGCACGACCGCCGCCAGATCCTGGTCGCCCTGACCCCCGCCGGGCGAGCGGCCTATGAGCGCGGCCTTGCGGCCGTCCGGGCCTGGAACGGGGCGGCGGCGGCGCGCCTGAGCGAGGATCGGCTTGAGGCGCTTCTGGCCATGCTCGGCGAGGTGCTGACAGGGTCGGTGGAGGATGACGTCCTGGCGCGCGACATCATCGACTTCGAGTACAACAGGCGGGCGTGAGCCCCGCGCGGACCCCGGTCTGCCCGGCTTGTCCCGATCACCGGCGCAATGGACCGGACGGGGTTAGAATTCCTCCCACGCCTCGGTCTTGAGCTGGGCCCCGCCTGTCCCGACCACCTTCATCGCCGTGCGGGTGGGGGCGGCCGGCGCGGCGCCGGAACCCTGGCGGTCGCCAAGCTGGAAGCGGCCGATCAGGGCGGACAGGCTCTCGGCCTGCTGGGCAAGGGCATGGCTGGCGGCCGTGGTCTCCTCGACCATGGCGGCGTTCTGCTGGGTGACCTGATCCATCTGGTTGACGGCCGTGTTGACCTCGGCGAGGGCGGTGGACTGCTCCCGCGCCGAGGCGGCGATCTCGCTGACCAGGGCGTTAACCCCAGCCACCTTGTCGATGATCCGCAGCAAGGTCTGGCCGGTCTGGCCGACCAGGTCGACGCCGCGACCGACATGCTGGCCGCTGGTCGAGATCAGCGTCTTGATCTCGCGCGCCGCCTCGGCCGAGCGCTGGGCCAGAGCCCGTACTTCCGAGGCGACAACGGCGAAGCCGCGGCCCGCCTCGCCGGCGCGGGCGGCCTCGACCCCGGCGTTCAGGGCCAGGAGGTTGGTCTGGAAGGCGATCTCGTCGATGACGCCGATGATCTGGCCGATCTGACGCGAGCTCTCCTCGATGGCGCTCATGGCGGTCGTCGCCTCGCGGACGATCTCACCGCTCTGCTCGGCCTCGCCGGAAGCGGCGTCGGCCGCCTGGCGGGCCTGGATGGCGCCCTCGGCGGCGCGCCGGACCGTGGCGGTCACCTGATCCAGGGCGGCGGCGGTTTCCTCAAGGCTTGCGGCCTGCTGCTCGGTGCGGCGCGACAGGTCGTCGGAGGCATGGGAAATTTCATCCGTCCCTGTGTGGATCCCCTCGGCCGCCTCGCGCACGGTCCGCATGGTCGCCTGCAGCCGGTCGAGGGCCGCATTGAAATCGGCGCGCAGCCGCTCGTAGTCCGCCCCGAGCGGCTCGTTCAGCCGGAAGGTCAGGTCGCCGTCGGCAAGGCTCGACAGGCCGTGGGCGAGGGATTCGACAACCTGCCGCTGGCTCTGCTCGGCGGTTGCACGGCGCTGTTCGGCCTCGCGGCGCTCCTCCTCGATCTTCTCCCGCTGGTCGGCGGCCTCGAGTTCGGCCTGCCGGTCGGCGACCGCCTGGCGGAAGGCAAAGAGGGCCCGGGCCATGATCCCGATCTCGTCCTTGCGACCGGTGTGCGGCGGATCCACCGCCATGTCACCCTTGGCAAGACGGCTGAGGGCCGCAGTGATGTCGCTCAGGGGCGCAACCATCGACCGGCGGGCCATGAGGATCAGCAGGACAGCGAAAACGACGCCGAAGCCCAGCATGACCATCATGACGATCTGGGCGAGGCCCGCCTGGCCGGTGGCCAGCTGGGCTTCCGCCTTGGCCGCGCTCTCGATGGTCTCCGACGCTTCTTCCATCTTCCCTTCCAGGGTCTGGAACTGGGCCATGAAGTCGGGCGCGGCGGCCTCTCCGGCCTCAAGGCTCTGCTCGGCGGCGGCGACGGCGGCCTCAGCCGAGGCGATATAGGCGGCCAGCGGCGCGTCCAACGCCTGCAAGGCCTTTCTGGCTTCCGGGTCGCTGGCCAGGGTCTTGTTGCGATCAACCGCCTCCCGGAAGGCGGTCGTGTGTTCGTTCAGGTCGGCCTTGACCTCGTCGAAGGTCACCCCGGTCGACGGGTCGGCGGCCCGCAGGGCCGACAGCACGTCAGCGCGCAGGGCATCGTGCATCATGTCTGCGTACATATGGTTGCGCAGGACCGAAGCCGACCGGGTCGACAGGTCGAGGTGGCCGCTCAGGTTGAAGGCGGCCCAGATGCCCGCCCCCGCAGTTACGCCTACCAATGCCAGAACAGCGACACCGGCCGCCATGACCTTGCCGTTGATCGAAGAGAGGTTCATCCCGGGCTCCTGTTCGCCTAACGAACAGGTTGGTCAGTAATGATTGATTCTTTCTCTGCGATTAACTTTAATTTTTGCCGATAATCCCGCGACAGTTTGTCGCCAAAGGCTAATTTTATGGCACCCCGACAGACCTTTTCGTTACCGCCGGTAACCGGTCACAGACTATCGGTCCTATGTTTCGCTCGACCCAAAATCGGTATTCACCAATTCTGGTAGTCGTCAGGCCTTCTCATGCCTTTATCAGTCCAAATCTCAGAATTAACCTAGATTTATCTGCTCTCCTCAATGCTCGTTCCAGACAAACGTCGGGAGGACGAGATGTTTTCACGGAAGTCCGCGCCGCGCTGTGCGGCCATGGTCTTCGCGGTGGCTGGCCTCGCCGCCGCATCCCCTGCCTTCGCCCAGGTCGGCGAAGAGGGCGGCGCCTGGACTGTTGAGGCCACCTATACCGCCGACGCCATCGGGCCGGTGTCGGGGGGACTGCGGCACAGGGCCGAGTTGCTCGACAATCTCGACGTCATCGCCGACCTCGACCTCGGCAAGGCCGTCGGCTGGGAAGCGGCGACCCTCCACGGCTACCTGCTGGCCAACAACGGCGGCATCCCCAACGACAATGCCGGGACCCTGCAAGGCATCGACAACATCGAGGTCGCCCGGCAGGGGGTGCGGCTGTACGAGCTGTGGCTGGAAGCGCCGCTGGGCGAACGCACCACCGTCCGCGCCGGACTCTACGACCTCAACAGCGAATTCTACGCCAACGACGCGGCCGGCCTGCTGATCAACCCCTCGTTCGGCATCGGCTCCGAGCTG
>VYMF01000235.1_pt1 | contig 12365 bp, 16 predicted proteins | sample 5115271 | NCBI WGS metagenome assembly VYMF01 (sample SAMN12291778, study PRJNA351875) | freshwater metagenome | isolation source: freshwater lake | place: USA: Michigan, Wintergreen Lake | collected 2013-08-08
GCCCGCCTCGACAGCCTGGCCCGCAGCGTCCGCATGGACATCCGCGACGACCGCTACCCGGCCCCCTACCGCCGCCCGTAGTCGGCCCTGACAGCAAAGCGTAAGGCGCGCCCCGGAGACCCAGCGGTTTCCGGGGCGTTTGCTTGTCTGTAGGCTCGCCCGGCGCCCACCAACGCCTTAGAGGGACTCACCCGTCGATGCGGACCGCCGACCTGCGCACCCGCCTGCTGGCCGCCGCCCTGTCGGCGGTGGCCGGTTTTGTTGATGCGGTGGGCTTCCTGCTGACCGGCGGCTTCTTCGTCTCCTTCATGAGCGGCAACACCACCCGCATGGCGGTCGGCCTGGCCCAGTCCACGCATCCCGCCCTGATCGCGGCGGGACTGATCGGCCTGTTCGTCGGCGGCGTCTTTCTCGGCACGGTGATCGGCCGCCTGACCGGCGCGCGCCACAGGCCGGTGCTGCTGGCCCTGGTCACCACCGGGCTCGCCGCCGCCGCCCTCTGCCATGCGCTGGGCGCCACGGCCGTCGCCGTCGGCCTGCTGGCCCTGTCGATGGGGGCCGAGAACACGGTCCTGACCGACGAGGGCGAGGCGCCGGTCGGGGTCACCTACATGACCGGCGCCCTGGTCAAGCTCGGCAAGCGCCTGGCCCTGATCCCCTTCGGCGGCGACCGCTGGGCCTGGGTCCCGATGCTGCTGCTGTGGCTGGGCCTCCTGACCGGCGCCCTCCTCGGCGCCCTGGCCTTCGCCCGCCTCGGCGGCGCGGCCCTGTGGATCGCCAGCGCCGCCATGGCCCTGCTGACGGTGTCGTCGCTGCTGCGCGGAGCCAGGCGGGGTTAACGCCAGACGCCGCCCTGTTAACCCCCCGCCGAACAGCGCGGAAACAGAGCATGACCGAATCGGCGAAAACACCTTTTTCCCGTTTTGTTCACCCCCAACATCTTGTAGGCTGCGAGCGCTCGGGACCAAGAGGCACAAGGGAAATCGCCCATGTCAGGCATCATTCGCACCGGCTGCGGAGGCTGGACCTTCGAGCCCTGGCGCGGCGTCTTCTTCCCGCCGACCGTCAAGCAGAAGGACGAGCTCCACTACATGAGCCGCCAGCTGCGCTCGATCGAGATCAACGGCACCTACTATTCGACCTTCAAGCCCGACAGCTGGAAGAAGTGGCGCGACGAGACTCCCGACGACTTCGTCTTCTCGATCAAGGGCAGCCGCTTCACCACCAACCGCAAGGTGCTCAGCGAGGCCGGCGAGTCCCTCGAACGGTTCATGGGCCAGGGGATGAGCGAACTGGGCGCCAAGCTCGGCCCCATCTTCTGGCAGTTCGCCCATACCAAGAAGTTCGATCCGGAGGACTTCGAGGGGTTCCTCAAGCTGCTGCCCAAATCGATGGACGGCCTCGCCCTGCGCCACGCCGTCGAGGTGCGCCACGACAGCTTCTGCACCCCCGAATTTCCGGCCCTGATCCGCAAGTACGGCGTCGCCTGCGTCTACGCCAAACATGACAAGTACCCGGAGATCGCCGACGTCACCGCCGACTTCGTCTACGCCCGGCTGCAGACCGGCAGCGATGACTGCGAGACCGCCTATCCGCCCGCCGAACTGGACCAATGGGCCGACCGCCTGAAGACCTTTGCGGCCGGCGGGGTTCCGGGCGACCTGCCGGTGGTTGATCCGGGACATACCCCGGATTCAAAACCGCGCGACGTGTTCGCCTACATCATCCACGAGGGCAAGGTGCGGGCGCCTCATGGAGCCCAGGCGCTGCAGCAGCGCCTCGCCTAGCGCCATTCCCGGCCCGCCGCCCAGGCGGCGCGGGTCTTCAGCAGGGCGCCGACGGAGCGGCCGTCCTGCAGCGTGCAGAGGCCGCGGCCGTCGGACTGGACCTGGCAATCGACGGTCTGGCCAAAGGCGACGGCCATCAAGGTTCCGCGCGGGTTCTCGTCGGTGTTGGAGGTGCGCTGGATCGGATTGGCCGCCGGGGCATCGGCCAGGGTCATACGCACCCAGCGGTCCGGGCTGGCGCCCAGCGCCACGCAGAGGGTCGCGCCGTCCTCGACCAGCAGGACCGGGCCACGCAGCAGGCCATCTGCAGGCGCGCTGCCGGTGCAGATGCTCTCGGCGGCCTGGGCATGGCCCGCCACGCCGGACAGGAAGCCTGCGCCGGCCAGGGCGGTGAAGGCGATGACGGTCTTGCTCAGGGGAGACATGGGATAACGCCGCGCTGTTCTGACCTATCAGCGCACCGGGTCTGTGTTTGTTCCCGCCCGCGTTAACGGATTGGCCTCAGGGATCGACCGTCCAGATGACCTTGCCCTGAGCCGCCAACCACCGCGCCTATCCCGCAAACACAGCGTCGATGTCCGCATCCGCCATCAGCCGCCAGCGGCCAGGCTCCAGATCATCCGGCAGGGTGAGGCCGCCGACCCGGTCACGGTGCAGGGCCTCGACGTGGTTGCCCACGGCGGCGAACATCCGGCGGACCTGATGATAGCGGCCCTCGTGGATAGTCAGCAGGGCCTCCGTCGGCGAGAGAGCCTCCAGCTCGGCGGGCAGCAGGGGTTTGTCCTCGCCCTCCAGCATCAGGGTCCCGGCCGCGAAGGTCGCGCCTTCTGACCCGTCCATCGGCCGCGCCAGGGTGACGCGGTAGCGCTTGGGCACATTGGAGCGCGGCGAGATGATCCGGTGCAGCAGGTCACCGTCGTCGGTCAGCAGCAGCAGGCCACTGGTCTCCTTGTCGAGCCGCCCAACCGTCGAGATGGCCGGCTCCCGCGCCTTCCACCGCTGGGGCAGCAGGTCATAGACCAGAGCCCCGACCTCCTTGTGAGAACAGGTGACCCCCAGGGGCTTGTGCAGCATCAGGGCCAGGCCCGGCGGCGGGTCGAGCGGCGCGCCGCGCACCGTCATCCGGCCCGGCAGGTCACGGGCGACCAGCACCTTGGTGTCCGCCTTGCGGATCGCCTGTCCGTCCAGCACCACCTGGCCGGCGGCGGCCAGGGCGCCGATCTCGCGCCGGCTGCCATAGCCCATGTTGGCCAGCAGGCGGTCGAGGCGGACCGAAATCACTTGCGGGCCTCATAGACCTTGTAGCCGCCGCCCTCGCCCTTGAGGTCGACGCCCTTGAAATGTTCGGCCAGCACTGCCTCGTAGGGCAGGTGACGATTGGCCACGAGCCAGCAGGTCCCGCCCTTTTTCAGCGCCCCGGCCGCGCGGCGGATGAAGACCTGACCCAGAGCCCGGTCCTCGGCCCCGGCGTCGTGGAACGGCGGGTTCATGACCACGAACTCCAGATCGGCCAGCGCCGGCTCCGTCCCGCGCAGGTCAGCCCAGTGGAAGGTTGCGCGCGGGTCGCTGACATTGGCCTTTGCCGCCTCGATGGCGCGTCGGTCGATGTCCACCAGCGCCAGCCCGGTGACAGTCGCGCTGTCCAGAACCTTGCCCGCCAGAAGCCCGATGCCGCAGCCGAAATCGGCCCCGGCGCCCTTGAAGGCCGGCAGGGCGCCCAGCAGCAACGCCGTGCCGGCATCGACCCGGTCCCAGCTGAAGATGCCGGGCTGGGTGCGACCCAGGCCCTCGATGTCGCGGGCGGAAGCCTCGGCGATGGCGGCGTCGATGGCCGTCAGGTCCTTGGGCCGCCGCACATGACAGATGCGGTGGTGACGCTTGGCGTTCTCGGCGAACTCGGCGCCCAGCGCCTTGAGGTCGCCGGCCAGCCGCGAGCCGCCCTTGTCCTTCGGCGCCATGGCCAGCAGCCGGCCATCCGGCTTGAGCGCCTTCAGCGCCGCCGCCAGCGCCCCGCGCCGCTCCACGGTGGCCGCCGGCGCCAGCATGATGATCTCGGCCAGGCTCTCCGCCACAAAGCCCTCCAGGGCCTGCGAGCCCGGAACCAGGGGCGAGGTCTGTACGGCGCCGGCCGGAACATCGGCGAGGGCGAGCGGGGGATGGCCGAAGACGGCGGTGGTCGACATGGCGGGGCTGTAGCGCAGGCAGTCGCCGGGTTACAATGGCGCGTGTCCTTGCGCCTTCCCCAGACCCTGACCGGCCCCGGCGTCTCCGAACGCCTGCACAGCGCCCTCGAAGCCGAACTGGCCGGCGAAGGCGCCAATGCCCTGGGCCGTCTCGGCAAGGCCGTCGAACAGGCCGTTGCCGCCTTGAATGCGGCGCCCGACGACCCCGACCGCCTGAAGGCCGCCGCCGACGCCGTCTGGCGCTACTTCGTCCAGCGAGAGGTCATGGGCCTGCGTGATCATCGCCCGGCCATACGCGACTACGCCATTCCGGACCGGGTGCTCAGGCGGCTCGGGGCGTCCTAGCCCTCCTGCTGACAGCCTGCTGTCATCGTGCGAAGGTTAAGCCCATGCGCCGCGCCGACCGCCTGTTCCAGATCATCCAGATTCTCCGCCGCGCCAGCCAGCCGGTGACGGCCAGCGCCATGGCGGCCGAGTTGGAAACCTCCAAGCGCAGCGTCTATCGCGACATCGCCGCCCTGATGGCCCAGCGGGCCCCGATCCGGGGCGAGGCGGGGGTCGGCTATGTGCTCGACGCCGGCTTCGACATGCCGCCCCTGATGCTGACCGCCGACGAGGTCGAGGCCGCTGTGCTGGGCGCGCAGTGGGTAGCCAGCCGGGGCGATCCGGCCCTGGCGCGGGCGGCGCAGGATCTGGTGGCCAAGATCGCCGCCACCGTGCCCGACCACCTGCGGCCGATGCTGCTGGATCCCGCCACCCGCACACCGCCCGCCTACGCCAACGCCGCCGACGGCCTGGACATGGCCCGCCTGCGCGCCGCCATCCATGCGGGCGAGAAGGTGCGGCTGACCTATGCCGACGAGCAGGGCCGGGAAAGCCGGCGGGTCATCTGGCCCATCACCATCGGCTATCGCGACACCACCCGCAACCTGGTGGCCTGGTGCGAGATGCGCTCCGACTTCCGTAACTTTCGCACCGACCGTGTTGTGGCCGCCGACTTCCTGGGGGAGCGTTTCCCTGAGCGGCCGCCGATCCTGCGGGCCCGCTGGCGCCGGGCGATGGAAGAGTCAGACCGCCATTGGCGCGACCTCAAGCCGGAGAGTTGACAGTGTAAGTTTTTAATCTGTACTTACTCGTCGTTCTGACGGGAGCCTTTATGTCCGACCGCAAAGTCTGTCTCGTCGTCGGCGCCGGCATCGGTGTCGGCGGCTCGATCGCCCGGGCCTTCGCCCGTGAGGGCATGACCGTGGTGATGACCCGGCGCCCGCGCAATCTCGACCAGCTGGAAGCTCTCGCCGAAGAGATCCGGGCCGAGGGCGGCGAGGCCCACGCCATGGGCGTCGACGCCCGTTCGGAAGAGGAGATGACCGCCCTCTTCGACCGCATCGAGGCCGAGATCGGCCCGCTGGAGGTGGTGGTCTTCAACATCGGGGCCAACGTCCACTTCGGCGTCCGCGAGACCACCACCCGGGTTTACAGCAAGGTCTGGGAGATGGCCGCCCTGGCCGGCTTCCTGACCGGGCGCGAGGCGGCCCGGGTCATGGTCCCGCGTGGTCGCGGCACCGTCCTGTTCACCGGCGCGACGGCCAGCGTGCGCGGCCGCGAGGGCTTTTCCGCCTTCGCCGGCGCCAAGCACGCCCTGCGCGCCCTGGCCCAGAGCATGGCCCGGGAACTGGGGCCGCAGGGCATCCACGTCGCCCACATCATCTGTGACGGCAGCATCGACGGGGTCTTCACCCGCGAACGCATGCCTGACGCCGACGAGCGGCTGGCGCGCGGCGAGATCCTCGACCCCGACGAGATCGCCCGCAACTATGTCTGGCTGCACAACCAGGGCCGCTCGGCCTGGACCTTCGAGATCGACCTGCGCCCCTGGACGGAGGTGTGGTGATGCCCGTGCGTGCTTCGACACGCGGCCTGCGGCCGCTGCTCAGCATGACTGGCTTTTGTGAGTTTCAACCCCGGTAGTCATCCTGAGCAGCCCGCGAAGCGGGCGTGTCGAAGGACGCAAACCAAGGACCGCCGCGATGACCAAACAGCTCGACTTCATCTTCGATTTTGCCAGCCCCAACGCCTACATGGCCAGCATGGTCATCCCGGGCATCCTGGAGCGCACCGGCGCGACCCTGAACGTCATCCCCTGCCTGCTGGGCGGCCTGTTCAAGGCGACCGGCAACCAGGCGCCCTTCACCGCCTTCGGCGGCATCAAGGGCAAGATGGACTACGAGATGCTGGAGAGCCGGCGGTTCGTGGCCAAGCACGGCCTGACGAAGTTCCGCATGAACCCGCACTTCCCGATCAACACGCTTCTGATCATGCGCACCTTCGTCGCGGCGGGCCTGGAAGGGGTCGGCGAGCGCTACATGCAGATGGTGCTGAAAGCCATGTGGGAAGATGGCCAGAACATGGGCGACCCCGAGGTGGTGGCCAAGGTGCTCAATGAGGCCGGCCTCGACGCCGCCGCCCTGATGGCCCGGGCCCAGACCGACGAGGCCAAGGGCATCCTGATGAGCAACACCACCGCCGCCGCCGACCGCGGCGCCTTCGGCATCCCGACCTTCTTCGTCGGGGACGAGATCTTCTTCGGCAAGGAGCGGCTGGGGCAGGTCGAGGAAGAGTTGGCGGTGTAGGGGGCATGACCATTATCGCCGCCGAGCCGCTGTCTCTGGAATTTCACGCGGACAGCGTGGCGTTTCACCCGCCACTGCCCGTCATGGTGGCGGGCCGGGACGGAGATCTGGTCCTGTTCGCGGGCAGCTGAAGCGCGAGGAAGCGCAAATCGAAAACTCTCCGCCCTTTGGGCGGAGGACCGCTTTCGAGCCTCCAAGCGAGAAAGCAGGAGGCGGGCCCACCGGCGGTAAGGGATGATCTTCAAACCGGGGGAGCCCCCCTCCTGCTTTGTCGCTCACGCTCCAAAGCGGTCCTCCCCCCGCTTTCGCGAGGGGAGAGTTTGAAAATGCCTCGCCGTCAGTCCACGATCGCGTGCGGCAGGAACCTGCTCAGGTTCTTGGTCACGGCGCTGCTGTCCTCGCGTATGGCCATGCCGGCCGCTTCCTCGCCGACGATCCAGGCGCCGATGATCGGGTAGTTGCCGTCGATCTTCGGCGGCTTGTGCAGGGCCTGGCGGATCCAGCCTTCGGCCCCGTAGCCCTGGTCGAAGATCGGTTCCGAGACGCCGTTCTCGACCAGTTCGATGTTTGCCCCTTCGCGCGAGAACAGCGGCTTGCGCACATAGTTGTCGCCCAAGGCCGCCGCGCCCGGATCGTCCTCGAACCAGGCCTCCAGCAGGTTGGGATGGCCCGCATGGCGCTCCCAGAGCATCGGCAGCAGGCCCTTGTTCGACAGCAGGCTCTTCCAGGCCGGCTCCAGAAACTGGGTCTTCGAGGCCGCGACGTTCTGGGCGTAGTCCTCGCGCAGCATCATTTCCCAGGGGTAGAGCTTGAACACCGCCTGGATGATGTCGTTCTGCTCGTCGACGAAGCGCCCATCGGCGTCCAGCCCGATATCGTGGATCGAGACGAACTTCGGCGTCAGCCCCGCCTGCACGGCCAGGTCCTCGAGGAAGCGCACCGTCTGGCGGTCCTCGACATGGTCGGGGTCGCTGGAGAAATGCACATAGCCGCCGTTCGGGAAGATGGCCGTGAAGCGGTCGCGCAGCTTCTCGAACAGGCTGTTGAACTGGTCGGCGTTCGCGGGCAGCGAGCCGTCCTTGGTCCGCGCCTCCAGCCACAGCCACTGGAACACCGCCGTCTCGAAGATGCTGGTCGGGGTGTCAGCGTTGTACTCGTAGAGTTTGGGCGGGCCCTTGCCGTCGTAGGCGAAGTCGAAGCGGCCATAGAGGCTGGGATCGCCGCGCGTCCAGGTCTCGGCCACATAGTCGCGGTGCGCCTCGGGGATGGCGAGCCGCTCCATGATCCGTTCGCTCTTTACCGCCTCGCCGACGAAATCGAGGCACAGCGCGTGGAGGTTTTCCGACGCCGTCTCGATCTCTTCGGCCTGGGCCAGGGTGAAGCCGTACCAGGCGCTTTCGTCCCAGTACTCCTGGCCCTCCATGTGGTGGAAGGTGAAGCCGACGCGCTCGGCTTCAGCCTGCCAGTCCCACCGCGGCTGGATGGAATGACGGATCAAGCTATTGCTCGTCCTTGCTGGCCGGGACCTTGTCGGGGGCCTCGATCTGCAGGCGCGGAGCCTCCAGCTTCAGGTCCTCTTCCTTGGGGGCCATGAGCCGGGCCAGCACATCCTGGGCGCCGGACTCGCCGGGCAGGATGCCGGCGCTACGCAGCTTGGCGTCGAGGTCGGCGCCGGTGCGGCGGTCTTCCAGTTCGCCGGCGGCGCGGAATTTCTCCTCGTTGATCGCCTGGCGCTCCTTGATGCGCTTGAGGCTGTCGGCGGCGGAGCCGACGGTCGAGCTGGCGCTGCCGCTGCGGGCGACGATGGCCGACTGGGCGCGCTGGACGCTGTCGTTGACCTTCACCACCTCGATCTCGCGGCGCAGGGCTTCGATCTTGGTATCGGTCTGGGCGATGATGACGCGCAGCTTGTCCTCGGCCTGGCGCAGTTGCAGCACCTGCTCGGCCTTCTGGGTGGCGTCACGCTCGAGGTCGGCGATCCGCTGGGCCACTTCGAGGGCCAAGGCCTCGTCGCCCTTGGCCATGGCGGCGCGGGCGGAGGCCTCGTACTTCTGGGCCTGCTGGGCGAACTGCTTGCCTTCGGTTTCCAGCATGCGGCGGCGCGCCACGAGACCGGCCATGTCGTCCCGGGCCTTGGCCTGGGCGGTGTCGGCGTCGCGGATTTCCTGGTCGAGGATGCGAAGGGCGTTGGCGTCGATCACCTTCTGCGCGCCCTCATGGGCCGTGCCGCGGAAGAGGGCGGAAAACTTGCTCCAGATGGACATGGTGTCGTCTCCCTACTTCGCCGACTTGAAGGATTCGCGCAGATCGCTGGCGGCGTCGATCGCGTTCTCGGCCAGGGTGCGCAGTTCGATGAGGATGGTCTGCAGGCTGGTCTTGGCGGCGATCTCGCCGAACAGCTCGTAGTAGTCGCGGCCGTCGATGGTGGTGATGCCGAAGTTGGACAGCGGCACCAGCTTCTGGGCCTTCAGCAGGAAGATGTTGAACTCGGCCTGGTCCTCCTGTTCGTCGACCGGCCACAGCACCACCGAAACGACGATCTGCTCGGGGCCGGCGCTGACATAGATCGGCAGGTCGCCGTATTCGCACATGGTGACCAGCAGCACCGGATCGGCGCCTTCGATCACCTGGGCCTTGAGCTCGCCCTCGCGGACCAGGCTGCTGTAGTCCAGTTCCCGCCTGAGCGCGTGGATCGTCCACGCCGTGTCGATCACCTGATCCATGGGCCGGATGCCTTTCGGTACGCCGTCGGTCACGCCGCGGACATTGCTGGAGTCTATCACGATGGCGCGCACGGCGGCCTGAATGTCGGCCTTGCACGCTTCCGGGGCCCAGATTTCCAGCTTCACGAAGCCCGCCTTCTTGCGGGCCTCGCGCCATTCGCGGGTCCGTCTGACGGCCTTGTCCGCTCGGGTGGATGCACTGGGCATCCTCTCAAGGTATGCGTACCATGAACGCTTGACAAGGGGCAAAGATCGGCGTCGTATCACCCGTATGGCGCGAGGAGGCGCCGCCCGTTGTCTATCGAACCGTCACGACGGTTTTGCGCATCTTCGGAAAGATTGCGTCACCACGCGGACCGGCCCAAAGTCCGCCCCGATCAGTTTCGCGTGAGGACCCGCTGATGTTCGGCAAGCTGTTTGGCCGCAAGGACGACCAGGGCTCCGGCGACCACCTGGCGGTGGTGCGCAACATTACCGTCGGCAGGACGATTCGGCTCGATCCGCTGGCCTGGCGGCGCCTCGGGACCGAGGCCAGCTTCAAGATGGATCGCGATACCCTGGTGATCACCGCCCAGGGCCTGATCAAGCTCGACGCCGGCGGCTATGTGCATCGCTTCTACACCGACGATCATCTGATGTTTCAGGCGGTCAGCGACGAGCGGGACGGCAGCGACGCCAACGACTTCACCCTGTTCGTCCCCTGGAAGAGCGAATACCCGGCCAACGGCCATGAAAAGCGGATGTGGAACGACCGGCTGCAGGATCCGGTCTGGCTGGAGGACGACCTGCCGCCCTTCCAACGCTACTGGTTCAGCGAGGACGAGGGCCGCCAGCCGCCGGTCACCTTCTGGGAGAGCATCTGGGACGACCGCGCGGCGCTGGCGCCCTATGCCCGCATCTTCCAGACCTGCATGCTCTATGCCCGCGACCTCGGCGGCGAGGGGCGCGAACTGCTGCTGGCGATCGGCATGGAGCCGGAGCAGGGCGGCGAACTGACCCACGAGATCATGGTCGGCGTGCCGCTGGCCATCGGCGAATTCTCGGCCTGACCGGCCGGATTGAACTTAACGGGAGGGACCCCGCATGTACTTCGACTTCCTCACCTTCGGCGTCGGCGCCCGCTACTTCCTGGTCGCCTTCGTGGTGGCCGGCATCCTGGCGCTGGCCTTCAAGACCATCTACCAGTGGGTCACGCCCTACAAGGAAACCGACCTGATCAAGCAGGGCAACGTCGCCGCCGCCATCGCGCTTGGCGGGGCCCTGATCGGCTACGTCCTGGCCCTGGCCTCGGCGCTGGCCCACACCAGCAGCCTGCCTGAACTGCTGGCCTGGGGCATCCTGGCCGGCGTCATCCAGATCGTCGCCTTCAGCGTCGTGCGCGTGCTGTTCCTCAAGGACGTCAAGGCGCGGATCGAGGCGGGCGAGATCGCCAGCGGCGTCTACCTGGGCAGCGTCTCGGTCGCGGTCGGCCTGATCAACGCCGCCTGCATGACCAACTGAGGATCATGGCCATGAAGCGTTCGAAATCCCTCACCCTGACCAGCCTGATGGCCGGCGGCGCCCTGTCCATCGGCGCCTGCGATGGCGCGCCTCAGGTGTCCCAGGCCGAGGCCCAGCTCAACAAGGACCCGGTGGAGGCCTTCGCCTACGCCAGCCTCGACCAGTGCAAGGCCGAGAACAAGGTCAGCGACGAGGAGTGCGACAAGGGCTACGCCGCCGCGCTCAAGGACAACGAGACCAGCGCTCCGCGCTACGACGAACAGAAGACCTGCGAGGACGTCTACGGCGCCGGCCAGTGCGTGCCGCGCAGCCAGGCGAACGGCGGCAGCTTCTTCACCCCGCTGCTGACCGGCTTCATCATCGGCCAGATGCTGGACGGCGGCTATCGCGGCACCGGCCTCTACCGCCGCGACGACCGCTACGGCGGCGGCTACTACACCGGCTGGGGCGGCCGGGTGAACCATGACTACGCCACCGGCCGCACCAGCGTCGGTCGCTATGGCATCGACCCGCCGGCCGAGGTGCGCAACGCCCCGGCCCGGGTGCAGACCCGCAGCACCGTGGTCTCTCGTGGCGGCTTCGGCGGCGGCAGCCGGTCATACGGCGGCGGCAGCCGCGGGGGCTGATCTTCGCACAGGCGGGGGTTGACCGACCCAAGGTCAGCCCCTCCCCTCTCCCACCCAACAAGGGAGAACCGCCATGAGCTTTGCCGCAGACGACCTGATGTACCGCCCGGGCCTGATGAAGGGCCAACGCATCCTGATCACCGGGGGCGGCACCGGCCTCGGCAAGGTGATGGCCGAGGGCTGCATGATGCTGGGCGCCGATGTCTACATCTGCGGCCGGCGCGGCGGGGTGCTTGAGGAAACCGCCAAGGAGCTGATGGAGGCCCATCCGGACGGCGGCAAGGTCGTCGGCATCGCCTGCGACATCCGGGTGCCGGAAGCCATCGAGGAGATGGTCGACACCATCTGGGCCGACGGTCCGCTGACCGGCCTGGTCAACAACGCCGCCGGCAACTTCATCAGCCGCACCGAAGACCTCTCGCCGCGCGGCTTTGACGCCATTTCCAACATCGTCTTCCGGGGCAGCTTCTTCGTCACCCAGGCCTGCGGCAAGCGCTGGATCAAGGAGGGGCTTTCCGCCTCGGTCATCTCCATCCTGACCACCTGGGTGTGGAACGGCGGCCCGTTCACGGTGCCCAGCGCCATGTCCAAGGCCGGCCTGAACGTCATGACCCAGTCGCTGGCCGTCGAGTGGGGCCCCAAGGGCATCCGCTTCAACGCCATCGCGCCCGGCCCCTTCCCGACCGAGGGCATGAGCGCCCGGCTGAACCCGGGCGAAAACGCCTATGGCGACATGAAGGGCAACCCGCTGGGCCGCGTCGGCGAGATGCGCGAGCTGGCCAACCTGGCCGTCTATCTGTTGCACCCGCTGTCGACCTATGTGAACGGCCAGACCATCGCCATCGACGGCGCGGCCTACAATGCGAGCGGCGGCAACTTCGCGCGCATGACCGAATGGGGTGACGAGCAATGGGCC
>VYMF01000237.1_pt1 | contig 12300 bp, 9 predicted proteins | sample 5115271 | NCBI WGS metagenome assembly VYMF01 (sample SAMN12291778, study PRJNA351875) | freshwater metagenome | isolation source: freshwater lake | place: USA: Michigan, Wintergreen Lake | collected 2013-08-08
GGTGCTGGCGACGGATTCACCGCGGTTCCGGATGATGGTGGACCAGACGCGGGCGTCGCGTGGCGCCGACTTCTCGGTTTGCGACATCAGCCTGCCGGTGCAGGTCACAAACTAGCCGCGGCTTCGGCGGCGACGGCGGGCCGGCTTGCGGTCATCACGCATCTGCTGGAGCAGCAGGCCCTCACGCAGTCCGCGATCAGCGACCCGGACCCGTTCCGTCGGCCAGGCACGCTGCACCGCCTCCATGATGGCGGCACCGGCCAGGACCAGGTCGGCCCGGTCGGGCCCGATGCAGGGCTCGGCCGCGCGACCGGCTGCTCCCATACGTTTCAGCGTGTCCGCTGCGGCTTCGCATTCTGACCGGGTCATCCACAGACCGTCGACCAGATTCCGTTGATACCGCTTAAGGCCCAGATGGATGCCGGCCAGGCTGGTGATAGCCCCAGAGGTCCCCACCATATGGGCACGCCCACCGGTGAAAAGGTCGCGCAGCGCGGGATCGACCGGCGTATCGGCAATCGCGGCACCCATGTCGCTGACCATGGCCTCATACCAGGCTTCCAGGTCTCCGGCAGGTTCGGGATGCCGCTCCGCCAGGGTAACCACACCCACGGGGGCCGACATCCAGCCGTCCAGCACAAAGCTGTCGCCCTGCCTGGACAGCCAGTTGAGTTCGGTGGACCCGCCGCCGACATCGACCACGAGCACCGCCTCCACCGAGGGGTCGAACAGGTTCAGGCAGCCTCTTACGGCCAGCCGCGCTTCCTCGACGGGGTCGATGATACGCAGGTTCAGCCCCGTGCCCCGGCGGACCCGCTCGATGAAGGCCGGCCCGTTCTCGGCCTGCCGGCAGGCCTGGGTGGCCACCGCCATCAGACGTGAGGACTCAACGCCCTTTCTCGCGACGCGCTCACCACACAGGGCCAGCGCCTCATAGGCACGATCCATGGCCCGGCTGTCGAGGGAGCCTGTCCGGGACAGGCCTTCGCCCAGGCGGACGATCCGGCTGAAGGAGTCGACGACCCGAAAGCCGTCGCGCGCCGGCTTTGCGATCAGCAACCGGCAATTGTTGGTCCCGAGGTCGAGCGCGCCATACAGTGGCGCATCGCGACCTGAAGCCCCTGAGCCGAGGGCGGTGCCGTTCGCGGCACTCTGCCCGTCGGACCTCCGGGCCTGGGACCTTTGGTCACGCCGTGGCGTGCCGTCGGTCTCCGGCATGGGCCGAACTTTCATGGTGGGCGGTCCGAAGCGGCGCCCGTCCCGCACACTCTAGGACTGTGCAATCGTCCGAGCCAAGCGTGTATGTCGTGAAAATGAACGGAAAGGCGTGGATCAGGCTCATGTCGGGTCCGTCACTGTTCCCTCATGACCCAGGAAACTGTCGCAAAATTCGGCCTCGGCCAGATCGTCCGCCACCGTGACGCCGCCTTTCGCGGTGTGGTGATCGACATCGACGCTGCCTATGCCGGCCAGCCGGGAGAGACGGGTGAGGTTGCGCCCGACCAGCCCTTCTATCAGGTTCTGGCCATCGGGCCGCACGGCGGCTACGTCGCCTATGCGGCTGAAACGGCTCTGGAACATGACCCCGAGCTGGCGGCCCTGACGCAGGAGTCGGAAGCCCGTTGGTTCACGGTCGACGCCCAGGGGCACCATGCGCCCCGGGCCCACGCCATCCACTGACCTGACTGATCTGCGGCTGGCGCCTGCGGTTCGGCGCGCCTAGATTGGCGGCAAGGGACGACTAGAGCCCGACGGTAGCAGGAGCGCGTCCATGTCCGACTTCGAACACGTGTTCGACGCACCCCCGCCCGGGGCCGCCGCCGACTGGACCATCCCCCAGGACTGGGCCGCCTATGACGCGGTCGAACACCAGACCTGGGACACGCTCTATGCCCGGCAGATGAAGATCCTGCCCGGTCGCGCCGCTGACGTCTTCCTTCAGGGTTTGAAGGCGCTGGATCTCAACACCGGCGGTATCCCCGATTTTGCGGTGATGAACCCCAAGCTCCAGGCCCTGACGGGCTGGACGGTCGTCTGCGTGCCCGGACTCGTGCCCGACGAGGTCTTCTTCGACCACCTGGCCAACCGCCGCTTCCCCTCGGGTCAGTTCATCCGCAAGCCGGACCAGCTGGACTATCTGCAGGAGCCGGACATCTTCCATGACGTCTTCGGCCATGTGCCGATGCTGACCGACCCCGACTTCGCCGCCTATATGGAGGCCTATGGCAAGGGCGGTCAGCGAGCGGCTTCGCTGGGCGTGCTGCAGAACCTTGCCCGGCTCTACTGGTACACGGTCGAGTTCGGCCTGATGCAGGACGCGGGGGGCCTGCGCATCTACGGGGCCGGGATCGTATCCTCGGCGACCGAAAGCGTCTTCTCGCTGGAAGACGCATCGCCCAACCGCCTCGGCTTTGATCTCGAGCGGGTGATGCGGACCCTCTACCGGATCGACGATTTCCAGCAGGTCTATTTCGTCATCGACTCGATCGAGCAGCTGAAGCAGCAGACGCTTCAGGATTTCGGCCCGATCTACGGACGGCTGAAAGGCGCAACCGACATCGCCATCGACGCGATCCTGCCGACTGATCCGGTCTTTACCCGGGGCACCCAGGCCTATGCCGCACGCGGCGGACGTTTCGCTGCCTAGTCGCGAATAATCAGACTATTGCGGCCCGTGTCTCTCATTCGGATATAGGTCAGCAGTGACAGGCCGATCAGGCCGGTGACGTACCAGAAATAGACGCTCTCCATGCCGCCGTCCTTGAACCACAGGGCGGCGTACTCCGCCGTTCCGCCGAAGGCCGCATTGGCGATGGCATAGGGCAGGGCGACCCCCAGGGCGCGGATGTGGGCCGGGAACAGCTCGGCCTTCACCACGGCGTTGATGGCCGTATAGCCGCTGACGATGATCAGGGCGCTCATGGCCAGCAGGAAGGCCATGAAGGGGCTCTCGACCGCGGACAAGGCCGTCATGATCGGCACGGTGAACAGGACGCCTGCGACCCCGAAGGCAATCATCACCGGCCGCCGTCCGATCCGGTCCGACAGGGCCCCGACGGCCGGCTGCAGCAGCATGAAGACGAACAGGGCCGCGGCACTGACCTCGGTCGCCGTCGCCTTGGAGAAGCCGCTCGTGTTGACGAGGAATTTCTGCAGATAGGTCGTGTAGGTATAGAAGGCGACGGTCCCGCCGGCTGTCAGGCCGATGACCATCAGCGCCTCCTTGGGGTGTTTGAGGAACAGCAGCAGGGCGCTGGATTTCGGGGCCTCGCCGGCGTCCGTGGCGATGAAGGCCGAGGTCTCGTCCAGCCGGCGACGCAGCCAGAACACCACAACGGCCAGCGCCGCACCGACGAAGAAGGGGATGCGCCAGCCCCAGGCGGCCAGATCGGCCTCGTCCATGGACTTCTGCAGCACGATCAGCAGCAGCAGGGCCAGCAACTGACCCGAGATCAGCGTCACATACTGGAAGCTGGACCAGAAGCCTCGGTGCTTCGCAGTGGCCATTTCCGACAGATAGGTGGCGGACGAGCCGTATTCGCCGCCGACGCTGAGCCCTTGCAGCATGCGGGCGAACAGCAGCAGGGCCGGGGCGGCCAGTCCGATGACGGCATGGCCGGGCGTGCAGGCGATAATCAGGCTGCCCGTACACATCAGGGTCACTGACAGGGTCAGTCCGGCCTTGCGGCCCCGCCGGTCGGCATAGACTCCCATGACCCAGGCCCCGATCGGGCGCATCAGGAAGCCGACGGCAAAGACCGCCGCCGCGCTCAGAAGCTGGGCGGTGCTGTCGCCCTTGGGGAAGAAGATCGGCGCGAAATAGACGGTGAAGGCGGCATAGGCGAACCAGTCGAACCATTCGACCAGATTGCCGGCGGAGCCGCCGATGATGTTGCTCAGCCGTCGGGCAGGGGTCATGGCCGCCTGTGGCTCAGGATTGATGACGCCTGCCATGATCTCAGCCCTGCTCCGCTCCAGGTGCCGGATAACGGCCGGCTCCCATGAACCCATAGCAGGTCCGCCCGGTCGGCATCACAGCCGCGTGGCGCGAGGCGCTTTTGGCCGTCACCTCGGGTGCCTCAGGCTCGCTGGAACGGATAGAAGCCGCCGCCGAGACCCAGCAGGCCGGTCAGTTCATCCAGCGCCACCCGGCTCTCTTCGAGCAGGTCAGGCCCGGCGAGGTCGGCGGGTGACAGCCGGTCGCGATAGTGTCTGGAACCCCAGGCCGACAGACGGGCGTGCAGGTCGTCGGTCAGCCGCATGGCGGGGTTGGTCGCGGCCTGTTCGGCCTCGGTCAGGACCACGCGCAGGCGCAGGCAGGCGGGGCCGCCGCCATTGCGCATCGACTGGCGCACATCGACGTATTCGACGCGGCCGATGGGGCCGTTGGAGGCGGCCAGCCGTTCGGCCACCGCATGGCTGCGCGGGTTGTCGCGCGTCTCGGTCGGGCAGATCAGGGTCAGCCGGTCCTCGCCGGGAATCCGGATCAGCATGGAGTTGAACAGATAGCTGGAGATGGCGTCGGCCAAGGGCAGGTCGGTGGACGACACCTCGACGAAGACCGGCTCGAACCGGTCCCCGGCGGCGGCGCGGATGGCGGCCTTGGTTCCCACCGTGTCCTCGAATGCGAGCTCGTGGAAGAACAGGGTCTCCAGCGCCCCGACACAGACCACGTCATTGTGGAAGGTCCCGCCGGCGATGGCGGCGCGGGACTGCTGGGCCAGAACCACGAAGGACGCACCGTGTCGGCTCGCCACGGCCTGAGAGGCCTCACGGGTCTGGCGGGCGGGGAAGGCGTCGGCCCAGGGCTCGAAGGCCTCACGGCCCCAGACCAGCAGGTTGACGCCGGGCTCGCCGTGGTCGGCGCACAGGCGGACGTGGTTGGCCGCGCCCTCGTCGGCGAGGTGGGCGACAGAGGCCAGGGCGTCATGCACCGCGAACCGTTCCGGGTCCCGGAACAGGGCGTCCAGCGAACGCTTGGTCTGCTCATGCTCCAGCGAACGGTGCAGGTTGGTGACCAGATTGGCAGGGGTGAAATGCACCCGGCCGTCGGTGGCGTCGGCGGAGGGCGTCACGGTCGCCGCATTGGCAGCCCACATGGGCGAAGCCGAACAGGCGGCCGCCGCAAAGGTCGGCGCGTCCTTCCAGGCCTGCTCCAGCACCCGGGCGTCGGAGCCGGTGAAGCCGAGGCTGCGCAGGAAGGGGATGTTGGGCCGCTCATGCGGCGGCAGGACATATTGCGGCAGGCCGAGGTCGGCCAGGGTCTTCATCTTGTCGAGGCCCTGCAGCACCGCCGCGCGCGGGTTCGACGCCTCGCCCTTGTTCAGGCTGGAGGCCAGATTGCCCGGCGACAGGCCCGCATAGGAATGGGTCGGACCGATCAGGCCGTCGGCATTAGCTTCCACAGCAGGCGAGCTCATCCTCGCAGACCTTTGATCTCACTCTCTATGTTCTTCACCGCGCCAGCCTCGAAACTGGCTACCGGATAGGCGCAGTAGTCGGCGGCGTAGTAGGCGCTGGGGCGGTGATTGCCGCTGGAGCCGAGGCCGCCGAAGGGCATGTCACCGGCGGCACCCGTGGTCGGTCGGTTGAAATTCACGACGCCCGCGCGGATGCGGCGGATGAAGTGGCCCCAGTGGGCCGGGTCGTCGCTGACCAGTCCGGCGGACAGGCCGTAGCGGGTGGCATTGGCCTCGGCGATGGCAGCCTCAAATGAAGAGACGCGCGTAACCGACAGGAAGGGCGCGAATATTTCCTCATCCGGGACCGCCACGCCTGTGACGTCGATGATGGCGGGGCTGACAAAGGCTCCGGGCAGGTTGCCGACGGGGCCGGAGGCGCGGATCACCTTTGCGCCCATGTCGATCCGGTCCTGCAGCGCCTTCAGCGCGGCCTCTGCGGCCTTCACCGAGATCAGTGGCCCGGCATAGGGTTCGGGCGTCGAGTTCCAGGGCGCGAGAATCAGCCGCTCTACCATGGCGTTGACCGCCTCGACGATGGCGTCGCCCTGCGCGCCTTCCGGCACGATCAGGCGGCGGGCGCAGGAGCAGCGCTGGCCCGTGGTGACGAAGGCCGACTGGACCACGATCCCGGCCACGGCTTCGGCGTCGGCCGCGTCCCAGACCACCAGCGGATTGTTGCCGCCCAGCTCCAGCGCGAGGATGACATGCGGATCATCGGCGAATTTCCGCCGGAAATGCGCGCCCGCTGCGCCCGAGCCGGTGAACATCAGGGCGTCGATGCCGTTGTTGAGCAGGGCCGCGCCGGTCTCGCGCCCGCCCTGGACGACATTGACCACGCCTTCCGGCAGGCCAGCCTCGGCGAAGGCTTCGGCCATCAGCTGGCCGATAAGGGGCGTCTCTTCCGAGGGCTTGAAGACCACGGTGTCACCGGCCAGCAGCGCCGGGACGATATGGCCGTTCGGCAGATGGCCGGGGAAGTTGAACGGCCCCAGCACCGCCGCCACCCCGTGCGGACGGTGCCGCAGGGTGGCCTGGCCGAAGCCGGTCTCGGCCGTGCGCTCGCCGGTGCGCTCGTCATAGGCGCGGATCGAGATATCGACCTTGCCCGCCATGGCGCCAAGCTCCGTCGAGGTCTCCCACAGGGCCTTGCCGGTCTCTCTGGAGATGGCCTCGGCCATCTGCGGCGCGCGGGCCTTCAGCACCGCCTGATAGCGTTTGACCGCATCGATCCGGTCCTGACGCGAGCGGTCTGCCCAGTCGGGGAAGGCGGCGCGGGCGCGGTCGGTCGCGGCCTGAACCTCGGCAGCCGAGGCGGCGGCACCCTCCCAGACGGTTTCGCCGGTGGCGGGGTCGATGGATTTGAAATGGGTCATTCTGTCACTCACGTCTTCACCCGCACCATGTCACCCGTCTTCACCCGCAGGACGTCCGCGGTCTCGGCTGTCAGCGTCACGACATCCCCCTCGATCGACGCGCGCTGGCGCACGGAGCGGAAGCCGCCGACGCTGCCGGTCGAGATCAGTGCCGGCAGTTCAGCCTCCACCTCCTGCGCCACCGCCACCGTCAGGCTCCGGGTGTCGCGCACGGTGCGGATATTGTCGCGGTCGCAGGTCACGGTCGGGCCGGCGTCGAAGATGTCGATCAGGCCGTTGGGGCGGAAGCCTTCGCTTTCCAGCAGAGCCATGGCGGGTACGCCTTGCGGATGGACCTTGCCGATCACCGCACGGGCGGGCTCGGGCAGCAGGTCCATGTAGATCGGGTGGCGAGGGGCCAGGTCGAGAATGAACTGCTTGTCGGTCGAGCCGGTCATCCGGTCGGCCTCGTCAAAGTCCATGGGGAAGAATTTGTGCGCCACATGGTCCCAGAACGGGCAAGCCCCATCGGGCGTGAAAACTCCGCGCAGCTCGGCCAGGACAGTGTCGGCGAACAGGTCAGGCTCGGCGCCGATCAGCATGTAGCGTGACTGGCTCAGCAGTCGCCCCGCGCCGCCCTTGCGCCGGTCCGCCTTGAGGAACAGCGAGCCGACCTCGCTCCAGCCGGTGCATTCATTGACCAGCACCAGGGTCTTCTGTTCCAGCTTGATGCCGAGCGACGGCGAGGACTGGGTGTTGGTCACGACCCGGAAGGAGAAGAACGGCCGGTTCAGCCCGACCGCCGCCTTGACCGAGCCGATGCCGTCGACATCGCCGGTCTCGGTTTCCTCCAGCATCAGGGTGTACCAGCGATGGCGTGGTTCGATCTTGCCGGCAAAGCTGTCGCGGCTCAGGTCCAGCCGCTCGGCCAGTTGATCGGGATCCTCGGGCAGGCTGGTGAAGCCCGGCCCGGACAGGATGGCCAGCTCCAGCAGGAAGTCGAGATCGGCTGGGCCGGCGGGGCGGACGACGAGCATGGGGTTACATCGTCTCCAGACGCAGGGCTTTGAGCTTCAGCGCATCGATCTCGCCCGAGGCGATCTTGCACAGGATCAGGGCGCTGAGCTGGGCCCGTTCGACGAAGCTGGCGGGCCAGGCGAACTCCTGATCCGAATGAATGTCGCCGCCCAGGACGCCGAGGGTGTCGATATTCGGCAGGCCGGCGGCGTGCAGGTTGTTGCCCTCGCAGACCCCTCCGGACGGCTTCCAGGCAATCGGCTGACCCAGCAGGGCACCGGTCTCGCGCACCGCCTCGAACAGGGCCGTCTGGCTGGCATCCATCGGCTTGGGCGCGCGGGTCATGCCGCCGTGCAGGTCCAGCGTCAGGCCGGGGAAGGGGGGCGCGGTGGCGATCTGGCGGACCGTTTCGGCGATCCAGGCCGATGACTGGGCGTCCGGGACGCGAACGTTGAAGCGGACGACGGCATTGTCGGCCACGACATTCAGGGCTCCGCCGCCGCTGATCTTCGCGACATTGACCGTCACGCCCTCGCGCTGGCCGTTGAGCGCGTGCAGCCGGGCCGCGATCATGGCGGCCCCCGCGACCGCATTGGCCCCATCATGGAAGGCGCGACCCGCGTGGGCGGCCTTTCCGGTGACGATCAGATGGTAGTTGCCGCTGCCCTTGCGCTCCCCGGCCAGGGTCCCGTCAGAAAGCGCTGGCTCATAGGTCATGCCGACATGGCCCCTCGCGCCGAGTTCAGCCAGCAGGGGGGCTGAGGCCGGCGAGCCGATCTCCTCGTCGGGCGACAGCAGGACTGTCCAGCCGACCCGTTCGCGGTCGGGATGGGTCTCGAAGGCTTCCAGCGCCGCCAGCAGGACGGATATTCCACCCTTCATATCTGCAATCCCCGGGCCGTTCAGGGCCCCGTCCGCACGGTTGCAAACGGTCTGGAACGGGCTCTCTGCCGGGAAGACGGTGTCATAGTGACCCGTCAGCACGACCTGGATCGGAGCCTCGGGCCGAGCCGTGATCCGCAAAGCATCGGCATGCGCCTCGGTCCGCACCGCGCCGTCGTCACCGACCGAGCTCGACCCCTGCGTCGGGATGCGCAATACCTCGGCGGGCAGATGGCGGGCCTCAGCCTCCAGCAGGGCCAGCACATGCGCCAGTCCGTTCGCATTCCGGCTGCCCGAACTCACGTTCGCCCAGGCGATCGCCCGTCCGATGATGGCGGTCTCGCGCGCTGCGACATGGTCGAGCACGATCTGGTCGGGGGCTAGAATCCGCATGCGGGCGAACCCTAGCCGTCCGTGCCGGAAAGGTGAAGGCGAGGGGTGGGTTTCGTCTCGACGGCGAGCGGGCTAGGCTTCGGCCATCTTTTAGGGAGGAACCACCCAATGACTGACTGGATCAAGGCGTCGAACCCGACGGCATCGATCACCACCGAGGCGGATGCGATCGCCGCCGCCCGGGCCAGTGCCCTCGCGATTTTCCTGGGCGTGCTCTGGGGTGCTGTCGGCGTGTTTCTGTTGATCTCCGGCGGCTCGGCCGAGATGGAAGCCGCCATGGCCCAGGCCTCTGCTGACGCGCCGGAAATGGCCGGTATGGGGGGCATTGCGATGCAGATCGCGATCTGGACCGCGGTCGGCGTCTGCGTCATCCAGCTCGTGCTGGGTCTTGTGCAGTGGGCCAAGCCGAATGTGGTCATCCCGATCATCTTCGCGATCCTGGTCGCCTTCGGACTTGCGTCCGGGGCGTTCGGCCTGGTGATGGCCGGACAGGCAGGCATGCCCGAAACGGCTGCCGCACCCTCCTGGCAGCTCTATGTCGGCCTGGTGATCCTGGTCATCCAGCTGGTCCTGCACATCGCAGGGATCCGGGGTGCCGGCGCGCTCGACCGCATCCGCATGGCGGCCGCCCAGTAGGCGCGCCTTATCTGTTCGGGCGTCGATCCTCGCGGTCGGCGCCCGGCTCGTTTGACTGCCGGCGCCAGCGGATCGACAGGCTGGCGTCGCCCTGTCCACCGAATTTGGAACTGACGGTCAGGTTCCGCCGCACCTGCCATTCGACATTGACCGCCGCGCCATTTTCGCCGCCGCCGATGATCTCGAGATAGACATCATCCGTGATGTAGCGGCCGCCGGCGACCGTCAGGCTTGAAGCCTCTCCGCCGAATGACAGCCGGTCCAGCCCGGCGAGTTCCTTCAGGTTTCCGATCACGTCGAACCCGCCCCCGCCGGCCAGGGCTGCCACGCCTGCCGCCAGCTGGGCCGCCTCCAGGGGCGACAGCTGGGAGGCCGAGCGGCCGAACAGTACCTGGGACAGGATCTCGTCCTGCGGCAGGGCCGGGGTGGAGGTCAGGACGATCTCGGGCCGGGCCGCCGAACCGGTCACACGGATCGTGGCCGTCAGTGCCGTATCTTCGCGCGTAGCCGTCAAATTCAGCCGGATCTGTTCCGGGCGGGTCGACAGGCTGACCGTGCCACGGTCGTCGAAAACAAACCGCTTGCCCGCGAAATCATAGTCGCCGCGCACCACGCGTGCCTGGCCGCTCAGGATCGGGCGGGCGATGGTTCCGGTTACCCGGGCATCGACGTTCATCGCCACATTCAGCCCGCGGCCGATCACCCGGACGTCGCCCCGGGGAGAGCGCAAGGCGATGTCCAGCCCGAACTGCAGACCGCGCTGGCGGTTCTGCTCAGCCTCGGGAATATCACCGCCCGGGCGGTTGACCTCGACGACGTCCATTCGGACGACTCCGTTCGAGCCGGGAGGATTGGCCTCGATGCGGGCCTCGTCGATGTCCATCTGACCGCTCAGGGTGATGTTGCCATCGGTGCCGCGGGTCACATTCAGGGGGCCGGAGGCCCGGGCATCCGCGATGTCGTTGTCGATGATCCGGAACCGGTTGAGCAGCAGCTGGAAGCTGGAGGCTGAGCCCTGTTTGAGGCCGATCCGACCGCTGCCGCTGACCGAGCCACCGGTTCCGTCGACGGCGCTGAAGGCCTCAACCAATCCGATAGTGTCGTCGAAACGGCTGGCGAGGGTGATGGTCTCAAGGTTGACCCCGGTCGCGCTGTCCCGGAACCGGCCCTGTTGCAGGTCCATGCGGCCGTTTAGCCGCGGCTCCGCCATCGACCCCGCGAGGGTGGCATGGGCATTGATCTGGCCAGAGAGCGAGCGCTCTCCGCCGGCCAGCAGGTCCCAGATCGGCTGGATCTGACCCCGGACCGAGATTTCCCCCGACATCTCGCGGGTCCGGATGACGGCCAGGCGAAGCGGCGCGGCGGAGGCCTCGACCGGCAGGGTCACGTCGGCGACGGCCCGAACGGCATCGCCGTCAGCGGCATTGGCCTGGATACGCAGGGTGTTGTTGACCAGAAGGGCGTTGACCGTCCCGTCTACCGCGATCCCCCTTGGCCCATCGATGCTGCGGATGTCGTCCAGGGTGATGTTGGCTGATCCTGACAGGTCATCACCGGCTCCGCGCAGGGACAGCCGGCCGGTCACCCGTCCGCGCATGTCCTGGATCAGGGTGCCGAGATCGACGCTGGTCAGGTTGGCTTCGATGATGGCGGCGCGGGAATCCTGTCGCAGCTCGCCCAGAAGCACGCCGCCGCCGATCCCCAGATCAACCCGGGCGATACGGCCGTCGCCGGACAGGGCGATGACGGCGGGATTGCGGGTCGTGAAGGCGATCTCCCGGACACGGCCGCTGCCCTCCAGCACGACGGACTGGGATGGTCCGCTGCGCGCATAGACGCCTGTTCCGTCGAACGACACGGGGGTGGCTCCGCCGACATCGGCCTTGAGCGTGAACGGCAGCCGTTCCAGCGTGCCGCGGCCGTTCAGATCGAGGGTGCGGATGCCCCAGGTCGAGCCCGCGAACCGTACATTGCGGCCGGTGACGTTGAGGATCGCGGTCTCGGAGCCCGCACCCTCGGTCAGGCGGACACGACCGTCGGCGGTGCCGGACGCGAGGAAGGCGCCGGGTCGTGCGGTGAAGGTCAGGTCGGCGCTGGACGGAACATTGGCTGACAGGGCGATGGCCCCCTGGGCCACGATGCCGCCGGCGTTCAGATCGACCTCGGTCAGCCGCAGCCGGTCGCCGCCGAGGAAGAAATTGCCACTGGCGCGCGCAGGGCCATAGTTCGATCCGGCTGTCAGGGTGATCCGCCCGTCCGAGGCATCCGCGCCCCGGCGAAAGCTCAGGGTCATTTCGGCATCGGTCAGGGTCAGGGCCCCGGCCTTGACCGTGCCGAAGGCGGCAGTCAGGTCCGCCCGAGGCTCGGCCAGTGTCCCGGTCAGGGCACCCTGGCCGGTCATGGCCCCGTCGATCGCCACAGGGCCGACCCCGAACGGTCCACGGGCGTTCCAGTTGAGGGTGAGCCCCAGCCTGCCGTTGCTCTCGATCTGCCCCCGGGCGGCGGCCGTCCCCTGGGCACCCGTCAATTTCGCCTGATCGACAGCGACCCGGCCATCC
>VYMF01000239.1_pt1 | contig 12297 bp, 10 predicted proteins | sample 5115271 | NCBI WGS metagenome assembly VYMF01 (sample SAMN12291778, study PRJNA351875) | freshwater metagenome | isolation source: freshwater lake | place: USA: Michigan, Wintergreen Lake | collected 2013-08-08
GCCCGCCGATGCGGCCTCGCCCGAGGCCATTGTCGCGGCCCTCTATCAGGTCATCTCCGGCGACATCGGTGTCGCCCGTGACTGGGACCGTTTCCGCGCCCTGTTCCATCCCACCGCCCGGCTCATGCCCTCCGGCCAGAATGCCCAGGGCGTCGGCGTGGTCCGCTCGATCACGCCGGACGAATACATCACCCTCGCCGAGCCCGTCCTCGTCGGCCAGGGTTTCCACGAGCGCGAGATCGCCCGCCGCAGCGAGCGGTTCGGCCACATCGTCCACGTCTGGACCACCTACGAAAGCCTGCACAGCCTCTCGGACCCCCGGCCCTTCGCCCGCGGCATCAACAGCATCCAGCTGTTCCATGACGGCTCCCGCTGGTGGATTCTCAGCGTCTACTGGCAGGGTGAAACCCCGAACGCGCCCATCCCGTCGGCTTACCTGCCGCAGGGCGGCTGACAGTCAGGCGACACGGAACCGCGCGCCCGGCAGCATCGGGAACGTCACCAGCGAAACCTCCCACAGCTCGACCTCGACCAGCACCCGCAGCCGCCCTTCCCGACGGGCCCGGCGGCTGCGAAAGCCGATCGACAGCCCGTCCAGCGCCCCCGCCTGCGACAGCGCCTGGGCGAACCGTCCGTCGGCTGACCAGTCCATGATCCTGCCCTCGACGAACAGGCCGTGCTCGTCCTCAAGCATCCGCTCCCAGATCCCGACCGCCGCCCGGCTCTCGTGCTGGTGCAGCATCCGCACGCCCGCCGCACAGGTCCTCGCCAGACTGGCCGCGAACGCGCCCCGCGCCACCACATCCCCGTTCAGATCGGCGACGCCCCACAGGGAGGCATAGCCCCGGATCGACAGGGACGAGGGTCGGGTGTCGAGGGTCGAGTGCGACCTGGTGCCTTCCCCATTCCTCACTTCGCCCCCTCCAGCCTGCGCTCCACGCGCTCCACCGCCGCCCGCGTCGCCAGACTCTGCTCCTCCAGCCGCGCCAGCCGCTCGGCCACCAGACGCTGTTCCCCGACCTGTTCCTCCAGCGTCGCAATCCGCGCCGCCGCCCCACCGGCCCACACCAGGCCACCGACCGTCTGCACCGCCAGCGCCGCGATGACGGCGACGGGGATTTTTCTGATTTCGGTCACTCCCCCACTCCCGCCATTCGCCGTCGCTCCTTGTCCGTCAGGAAGGTCGCCGCATTCAGACGCGCCCACAGCGCGTCCCGCTCGGGCTGCAAGGCGGGTAGTCCATCGAGATCAGCCTCGATCCTGATCCCCGCGAACCTTCCGCCCAGCCAAACCGTCAGCGTTGCCGCGGTCTTCCTCACCAGTGGCACCACCGTCCCCCGCCAGAAGGCGGCATTGGCCTCGCGATAGTTGGCATAGGTCGCATCCCCCGGAATCCCCAGCAGCTGCGGCGGCACGCCGAAGGCCAGGGCGATCTCGCGCGCCGCGGCGTGCTTCCCGGCGATGAAATCCATGTCGGCCGGGGTCCAGCTCATCGGCTTCCAGTCCAGCCCACCCTCCAGGATCATCGGCCGCCCGGCGTTCAACGTCCCCGCATGACTGTCCTCGACCTGCCCGCGCAGCGCCTCGAACTGTTCGGTGGTCAGCCGCTCCCCATCCTTCGCCCCATAGACCAGCGCCCCGCTGGGCCGCGCCGCATTGTCCAGCAGCGCCTTGTTCCAGGCCCCCGAGGCATTGTGGACATCGATCGCAAAGGCCGCCGCCTCCAGCGGCGAAAACCCGTAGTGGTCGTCCGTCGGGTGGAACAGCTTCAGCTGCATCACCGGCGACCAGCCGTCCGCAGCCCGGCCGATCCGCACCGATTTTCCGTCCACGGAATACTCCCAGGCCTCGGGCCAGCCGGCCCGTCCCGGCACCACCTTCACCCGGTCGGGCCGCAGCGTCCAAAGCTCCTCGGGCACCTCTTCACCGACCGCCTCGGCATAGGCATTGCCCGCCGTCTGCAATGCTCCGTAAAGCGCCTCCAGCCACTCCGCGCCGGACTGTTCCGGGTTCGGCCGCGCCAGCAGCACTGCCAGCGGATGATCGTCGCGCCGCACGCCGTCCACGAACACCCTCAGCGGTGTCGAGGCCGCCGCCTCTGCGATCATCCGCACGCAGCGATAGGCCACGGCGTTCTTCGCAAACCCCTCCTCGGCCAGATGGGCATAGTCCCGCGGCGTCCACCGCACCCGCCCACCGGCCGTCAGCGCGATCAGCGGCCCGACCCGACTGTCCTTGATCTCGGGCGCAGAGGTGCGCCGCCGGCCCGCAAGGGACCGTCGCCAGTTCAACATGGAGTTCTCCGTCATTCTCCTCCCCCCTCATGGGGGAGGGGGGACCGCCGGAACGGCGGTGGAGGGGGCAGTGCGCCGCCCCCCTGATCTCACAACACGCGTACCCGCGGCCCCGCCCTCGGTACCGGCAATAGATGCATCACCGCCCAGACGAGCGCATCGGCCCGGTCGGGACTGTGCCCGCCGCCATCCAACGACCCCAGCGCCATCATTTCCTCTTCCAGCGCCGGAAAGGCCCCGCAGTGGACGACCCGACCCTGCTCATAGAGGGCCGCCACCGGCTCCGCCCGCGCCGCCTTGCCCCGGCTGGCATGGACCAGTCTGATCGGGACGTCACAGCCGCCGTGTGCCAGCACGGTCCGCACCATCTCGCCGCCCTGGTTCTTCTCGGCAACGATCTCCCGCGCCCCGAACTCCGTCGCCGTTCGGGCGACAATCCTGGCCCAGCCCTGCGGCGACTCCCCGGCCTTCGACCGGTCGGCCAGCACATAGGCGCGGCCGTCCTTTCGTCCGACGACCACGATCCCGCAGGCGTCCCCGCCGGCACTCGCCGGCGGATCGACGCCACCACGATCCGCTCCAGCGTCGCCGGCCGATGGCCCCGCGCCCGCGCCAGATCCTCGGCCCGAAACAGGGCCCCGTCGGCCTCGACCACCAGTCCCTCCAGCTCCTGCGCCTCCAGCCGCGTCCCGGCGTAGAGCGTCCGCAGATGCTTCAGAAATCCCGGCGACAGATGGGCCGCATTGGCCTGGGTCCCCGCCCGGTCGATACAGGTCCCGTCCTGCGCCAGCAGCCGCTTCAGGGCCGGCAAAGGCCTCGGCGTTGTCGTCACCATCAGCCTGGGATCCTCACCGAGACGCAGCCCGAGGCGCAGGTTTTCCAGCACGGCTTCGGGCCGTCTCCAGGCGCAGAACTCATCGGCCCAGGCATGGTGAAACTGGGGGCCCCTCAGACTGTCGGGATCCTCCGCCGAAAAGGCGTAGGCCACGCTGCCACTCGGCCAGACCAGCCGCTTGCGACCACCGTCCCAGCGCGGTCGATTGGCCTTCTCGCCAAATGCCTTCAGGCCCGAGGGTCCTTCAACCATGACCTCGCGCACATCATGCAGCGTGGCGCCGACCAGGGCGATCCGGGCGTCCGCGGCACGCGCCAGTTCCGTGATCCAGTTGGCTCCCGCGTGGGTCTTGCCGGCCCCCCGGCCGCCCAGCAACACCCAGGTGCGCCAGTCGACTTCCGGGATCACCTGATGGCTATGCAGCCCCGGTGTGCTCTCCAGCGCCTGGCGCAGGTGATCGGACGACAGTCCAGCCTTCCAGTCGCTTTGCCTCGATCGTGGCCCGCAGGCTATCGAGACGGGACTCCAGTTCGGCTCGAAGCCGGTCCAGCTCTTCGGGGCTGTCGTCTCGATCATCGTCCTTCATGTCATCCTCTGCCTGTTCGACGCCCCTGACCCGACCCGGCGGATCGATCAGGGTCGCCAGGGTTCGCGCCGCCCGCGCGATCAGTTCCACACCCCGCACATGGCGCTGCACACCCAGGGCATCGCCCGGTGCCGGCGGCTTCGCGCCCAACGCGGCGATCGCATGATCCAGCATCGGGTCCAGCAGGTCATGGATCTGCTCGAGCCGGGCCCTCGCCCGCGCCGCCCTGTCCTGATTTCCCGTCATGCCAAAGATTAACCGACCAGCGCAGCCCGGCGGACAAGTCGCCGACCGAAATCTTCAAGCTACGGAATTCACTGAGCCTTATCGCGCGAACCCGACTGGAGGTTAGCGGATTGTCAGCAGGGCATCATACCGTGGCCCCGCCCCGACGACGGTCAGATATCGACGTAGTCGACCCGCGCCGCTGAACGTCCCGTCAGCACCCGGTTGACCCGGCCCAGCAGATCCGTCGGGGCGAACGGCTTGGCCATGTAACCGACGCAGCCCAGCCGCATGGCCTCTGCCACCGTCTCGGCCTGGCGGTTGGCTGTGACCATCAGAACCGGGGTGTTCCGCCCCATCCGGCCCATGGCCATCAGCACATCCAGCCCGCTCATCTGCGGCATGTGAATGTCCAGCAGGACCAGATCGACCTTGATCCGCCGCAGCAGATCCAGCGCGGACTCGCCGCTGCCGGCCGAGGTCACCCGATAGCCCGCCTGGGACAGGGTGATGTCCATCATCTCGCGGACCAGGTCGTCATCCTCGACGATCATCACCGTCAGACTCATGATCCGGAACTCCGCAGCGGTGTCTGAAACGTCACCGTCTCGTCCTGGCCACGCGCCGAGGCGGTCGCGAGGACCATCAGCAGTTCTCCCAGCTGTATGGGCTTGCCGACATGGCCGTCCATGCCCGCCTCACGGCACCGCACAACCTGCTCGGGCTGAACATTGGCGGTCAGGGCGACGATCGGTGTCCGCCCTGCGGTCCCGCCCATGGCCCGGATCGCCCGGGTCGCATCCAGCCCGTCCATGACCGGCATATGCACGTCCATCAGGATCAGGTCATAGGCGCCGGTCCGGGCCGCCTCGACCGCTTCGGCACCGTTGCACACAGTCTCGACTGCCAGTCCCAGTCCACCCAGGATCGCCGTCACCAGTTCCCTGTTCGGTGCTGCATCGTCGGCCATCAGGATCTTCAGGCCGAGGTCCACGGCCAGGTCACCCACATCCGCCGCCTGCTCGCCGGCCACGGCCCCAAGCATCGGGACCTCGAACCAGAAGGTCGATCCCTCGCCCGGACGGCTGTCCGCGCCGATCGTGCCGCCCATCATCTCGATCAGGCGTCGCGAGATAGCCAGACCCAGTCCGGTCCCGCCGTACACACGCGTGGTCGAGGCATCGGCCTGGGTGAAGCGGTCGAACAGGGCGTCGATCTTGTCCTGTGCGATGCCGATACCGCTGTCGGACACCGCCACACGCAGCCGGTCCTGCACGGCCGTCATCGACAACCGGATCGTGCCGGTAGTGGTGAATTTCACCGCATTGGACAGGAAATTCAGGGTCACCTGCCTCAGTCGGCCCTCATCGCCCATCAGCGCCGCCGGCAGGCCGGGTTCGACCTCCGTCTCCAGCTTCAGACCCTTGGCATGGCACTGGGTTTCGACAATGGCCACGGCCCCCTCGGCCATGGCGCGCGGATCAAAGACCTGCGGGTCCAGGTCAACGGCATCGGCCTCAAGCTTGGAATAGTCGAGGATGTCGTTGATGACGCTGAGCAGCGCCTCGCTGGCCGTCGCGATCCGGTCCGCATATCTGCGCTCGGCCTCGGGCAGGTTCCGGCTGTTCTGCAACAGGCCCGAAAAGCCGATCACGCTGGTCAGCGGTGTCCTCAGCTCATGGCTCATATTGGCCAGGAACTCCGACTGTGTCCGGGCTCCGGTCTCCGCGACGTCGCGCGCCGCGATCAGCGCGTCTTCCAGGGCCTTGGTCTCGGAGACGTCGCGGACGACGTCCTGGAACTCCACCGGCCGCCCCTCGGCATCGCGGATCATCTTCGGATGGGCTTCCAGCCAGACCGTCTGGCCATCCTTGCGAAGGCCGCGATAGGGCACGCGCGGCGAGGGTGCGCCCGGCCCCGCCTTGGCATAGGCGACGAAGGCGCGTCGGAGCCCGCCGACATCGTCGGGGTGCATGAATTTCCAGAACGGCTGACCGACCAGTTCTTCCGGATGGTACCCCATAACGCCCTCGATGGCGGGCGAGATGTAGCGGAACAGGCCGTCCATGCCGTAGGTGGCGATGATATCGGTGGCATTGTCCGCCAGCAGCCTGAAGCGGGCCTCGCTGGCGGCAATCTGGTCATGGACACGGATGCTGTCCGTCACGTCCTGGAAGACGCCGAACAGGGCGACGATCGCGCCCGTTCCGTCGCGCTCCGGGCGGCAGTTGGACGATACCGTCCGCGTTTCTCCATCCTCGCGGATGAGACGAATCTGGAATCCTCCACCGATCCCGGTCTCGATCGCCTGCCGGCAGCAATCCGCCACCGTCTGGCGGTCGTCCGGATGGTAGCAACCGACTGCGTCGTCAAAACTGGGATCGAAGCTGTCCCGGCTCTTGCCGTGGATACGATAGACTTCGTCTGACCAGGTGACGGCACCGCTTGCCACATCCAGTCGCCAGCTGCCCACCCCGCCCAGCTCTTCCGCCATGCTCAGGGTCTCGACCAGTTCGGTCTGGACCCGCTCGGCCTGTTTGCGGGTCGTGATGTCCCGGACATGGTCGTGGAATTCCAGCAGATCGCCGTTCTCGCCGAACACCGCCCGTGGCGACGCCTCCAGCCACACCACCGACCCGTCCTGCTTGAGGGCTCGGTATTCAAAGCGCGACGGCTTTGCCCCGGGGCCGGCCGCGACACAGGCCGCAAAGCCGGCGCAGAGTTCCGGCAGGTCATCCGGGTGGACGAATTCGGTGCATTTCCGGCCGATCAGTTCGCCCGCCCCCCGGCCGATCACGGCTTCCACCGAAGGCGAAAGGTAGCGGAACGTCCCGTCCGGGCCATAGCGGGCAATGACGTCCGTCGCCGTCTCGCTCAACAGCCGGAAAAGGGATTCGCTGCGCTCCAGCCGCGCCTTGGACCGGACCGCCTCGGTCACATCCTGAAACACACCGAAAAGTGCGACGGGCCGGCCCTGGTCATCCTGTTCCGTCGCGGCCCGAGTGACGACAAGCCGTTCTTCGAGATCCGGGGTCCTGAGGCGCAATTCGAACTCATAGCCCTCACCGGTCGTCAGGGCCCGCATCACAGCGTCTTCCAGCTGCCGCGCATCGTCAGGATGATAGGATGCCAGGACGAGGTCGCAGTTGGGCTCGACCTCATGCGGCGCATAGCCGTGGATCCTGTAGACCTCGTCTGACCAGGTGACTTCGCCGGTCCCGACATCATAACGCCAGTTGCCGACGCCCGACATCTGCTCGGCCAGCTTCAGCAGCTTCAACTGCTCTGACTGAACCCGCTGGGCGGTCGTCTGGTCGAACATGCTTCCGGCGATGGCGGCGACCTGGTCGAGCGTGACCCATTCGGCGGCGGTGAGGGCCGGCCTCGGCCGCGAATCCATGATGCCGACCGCACCGACAGCCTCGCCCTTGCTGTTGCTGACCGTCGTGCCCGCAAAGAACCGCAGATGGGGCTCGCCGACGACCATCGGGTGGTCTTTCAGGACCGGATGAAGCGAGGGGTCATCGACAACCAGTCGCGCGCCCGGTCCCATGCCGACGAGGATACTGCTCACGCTGAGGTCCCGCGGCAGAGATCTTTCGCCCGGCCCCAACTCCGAGCGAAACAACGAAAATTCGCCATGGACGAAAGAGACGAGGCCGAACGGAACCCCGAACTGGCCGCGCAGCAGGGCGGTCAGGTGGTCGAACGGTGTTTCGAGCCCCAAACTGTTACGTCGCGCCAATACCGCTGCCCCTCAAAGAGTTCCGATGGCAGAAGGTCACGCGCTCAAGAATTTTTGGTTACCGACCCGGAAACCTTATTCGCCCCGCTCGAGGTTCCACTCCGGCGCCTCGAAATCCAGCGCGTCCTCGGGTTCCTTCAAGGCCAGTTCCGAAACCGTCTGTCCCCGCACAGAAACTCCGGCCGCGTGCACGCTCTCGGGATCGCCCGAGATCAGCGGATGCCAGTCGGCCAGTCCCCGCCCCTCATGGATCCGGCGATAGCCGCAGGACTTCGGCATCCACCCCAGCTGTTCGATGTTCCACGGCGTCAGCTTGATACAGTCCGGCACCTGCGCCCGCCGGTTGGCGTAGTCGACACAGGTGCACCGGTCGCTGTCGAACAGTTTGCAATGCACCCGTGTGGGCACGACCTTGCCCGTATCCTCGTCCTCGAACCGGACCAGACAGCACAGGCCGCAGCCGTCGCACAGGCTCTCCCACTCCTCGCGGGACATCTGTTCCAGACGTTTGGTTTGCCAGAAGGGCCGTTCCATCGGCGGCCTCTTACCCGGATCGGGTGGCCCTGTCGCCGCCCACGGCCCGAACACACAACGCGCACAACCGGTGGCCACAGCACCCTGCACCGCCTATATGGCCGCGTTCGACCGCGCAGCCTCCCCGCTGTGCGGCGTGTAGAAGGTTCGCATGGCTCCCCGTCCTCCGCTCGTCGCCCTCAAGAACGTCCGTCTCCAGGACGGCCAGCGCCCGCTGTTCGACGGGGTCGACATTGCCGTCGAACCTCGCACCCGCGCCGCACTGGTGGGCCGCAACGGGGCCGGCAAGTCGACCTTGATGAAGATGGTCATGGGTCTGATCGAGCCCGACGCCGGCGACCGCTCGATGCAGGCCGGCACCCGCTTCGCCTATGTCGCCCAGGAGCCGGAGATCACCGGCGAAACCCTGCTCGACTACGCCGCCTCGGCGGGGGCCGAGCGCTGGACCGCCGAAGCCTGGCTGGCGACCTTCGGGCTCGATCCCGAAAAGCCCGCCGTCAACCTGTCCGGCGGCGAGATCCGCCGCGCCGCCCTGGCCAAGGCCTTCGCCGAAGAGCCCGATCTGCTGCTACTCGACGAGCCGACCAACCACCTCGACATTCTCGCCATCGAACTGCTGGAGGAAGAGCTTCTTCAGGCCCGGTTCTCGGTCCTGGTCGTCAGCCACGACCGCGCCTTCCTCAACCGCGTCACCCAGTCCTGTCACTGGCTGGAGGGCCGCCGCGTCCGCACCCTCAACAAGGGCTTCGCCGCCTTTGATGAATGGGCCGACAAGGTCATGGAGGAAGAGGCTGAATCCCTGCGCCGCCTGAACAAGGCCATCGAGCGCGAGACCTACACCTTCTACCGTTCCATCACCGCCCAGCGCACCCGCAACGAGGGCCGCGCCCGCGCCCTCAATGCCATGCGCGAAGACCGGGCCGAACGGGTCAGGGACCTCCCGCGCGAGCTCAACCTCGGCGTCGATTCCGGTGGCCTGTCCGGCAAGCTGGTGGCCGAACTCAAGGGCGTGACCAAGGGCTTCGGCGAGCGAACCGTCATCAAGCCGTTCAGCACCCGTGTCATCCGCGGCGACCGGCTGGCCATAGTCGGCCCCAACGGCGCGGGCAAGACCACCATGGTCAAGATCCTGCTCGGCCAGCTCAAGCCCGATGAGGGCACGGTCCGCCTCGGTGCCAACCTCGAGCCCGTCTATCTGGACCAGTCGCGCGAGGGCCTGCGCAGCGACATGACCCTGTGGGACGCCCTGACCCCCGGCGGCGGCGACAGCGTCCTGGTCCGCGGCGTGTCCAAACACGTCGCCGCCTATGCCAAGGACTTCCTCTTCCAGGAAGGCCAGCTGCGCCAGCCGATCTCGACCCTCTCGGGTGGCGAGCGCAACCGCCTGCTGCTGGCCCGCGCCCTGGCCAAGCCCGCCAACATGCTGGTCCTCGACGAGCCGACCAACGACCTCGACATGGACACGCTCGACAAGCTGGAAGAGCTGCTCGAGACCTATGACGGCACCCTGATACTGGTCAGCCACGACCGCGACTTCGTCGACCGGCTCGCCACCTCGACCATCGCCATGAACGGGCGCGGAGACATCGTCGAAACCCCCGGCGGCTGGACCGACTTCATCCGCCAGAACCCGGGCTTTCTGACTCGGGGCGAGGGTCGAGGGACGAGGGACGAATGGAAGAAGGCGTCATCGGGCGCTGCGGCAGCGCCCCTCGACCCCCGACCCTCGACCCCCGCCCCCAAAAAACCCGGCAAGCTGACCTTCAAGGACGCTCACCGACTGAAGGAACTTGAAGGCCTGCTGGCCAGCCTCCCGGACGACATCGCCCGCCACGACGCGACCCTGTCCGACCCCGACCTCTATGCCCGTGACCGCAAGGCTTTCGACAAGGCCACCGCCAACGCCGACCGCGCCCGGTCGCTGCTGGCTGCAGCGGAAGAGGAATGGCTGGAGCTGGAGGCCAAGCGCGAGGCCCTGGCCAACGCCTGATCGCTGCGTCGTCCGGCCCGGACACGCCCGTTTCGACGAAATTTCCGGCCCATTTCGCCAGCCTGTGCAGAAGTCACAAGATCTTCACATGCCAAAGAAAATTCGAAAAAGAGCACAGGCCACCGCCCGCCCTGCACGATTTACCCCCAATATCGCCCACAGGCGGTCGTTCCGGACCGCTTGCCACATCTGCCGATCGGAGCGAGCTTGATCAGGCCGAGGGACACGGCGGCGCGGAAACCCGGGGAGACCCGGGGATCAAGGCGGACCGGCCCGGCTCTCTGATCGAACGCACCGGGGGTTTCGACCTTAACGGACGGGAGACAGGATCAAGGCCCAAGGGACCCTTCAAAGGCTTCGGCCGGAGAAGACCGGAGGGAACCGGATCGGGATCGATGGACGGCGCGGGGCTCGACCTCGCGGAACGCCGGAGACCAGGAGCGCGACAGGATACAGCTGACCATCACCGGGGTTCGCCTCGCTGATGCCGAGGCCAGGGCCCTGAACCTCAACGGCCAAGTCCAACCCGGACTTGGCGAGGGGACGAGGAAAACCGGTCCGCCGGTGATCTTCGTCCCCTCGCTCAATTCTGGTTGGCGCTATCGCTCGCCGCGCGGCGGCTTGCTGCTTGAGCGCGGTCTTCTCCTCCCCCTCCTGGGCGAGGTGGCCCGGCTTCGCGCCGTGACGGAGGGGGCGAAGCGGCCCCCCTACCCCCTTCCCCTTCTCCTGCCCGAGCCGTAAACCTCCGCCATGACCTTGTGCGGGAATCGCTCAGCCTCGCCCCACCGTCGCGCCCTTCTCACCGGCGCCGGCGCACTCGTGGCTACCGCGGCGCTGGCCGGCTGCCAGCGTGCCGAAGCCCCGGTCGACGAAGAGGGCCGCGTTCGTCTGCGATTCGCCACCGACTGGCGCGCCCAGGCCGAGCACGGCGGCTTCTACCAGGCCCAGGCCTCGGGTGCCTATGCCAAGCGAGGTCTGAACGTCGAGATCATCCAGGGTGGCCCGGGCGTGAACGTGCCCCAGTTGCTGGCCTCCGGTGCCGTCGAGCTGGGCATGGGCTCCAACAGCTTCATCCCGATGAACCTGGTCGCCGAGGGTGCCCCTGTGAAGGCCGTTGCCGCCTTCTTCCAGAAGGACCCCCAGGTCCTGATCGCCCACCCGGACCCGGCGCTGGAAACCATCGCCGACCTCGCCGACCGCCCCTTCCTCCTGGCCACCGCCTCGCGCGACGCCTTCTGGGTCTGGCTCAAGGCCAAATACGGTTTCACCGACGATCAGGTCCGGACCTATAACTTCAACCCCGCGCCCTTCCTCGCCGATGAGCGGGCGGTGCAGCAGGGCTATCTGACCTCCGAGCCTTACAGCATCGAACAGGCGGCAGGCTTCGCCCCGCGGGTCTTCCTGCTGGCCGATGAGGGCTATCCCTCCTACGCCGCCATGGTTCTGGCCCCCAATGCCTTCGCCCGCGACAACGCCGCCGCCCTGCGCAGCTTCATCGCCGCCTCGGCCGAGGGTTGGCGCGACTACATCCAGGGTGACGGCAAGGCGGCCGACGCCCTGATCCGCAAGGCCAATCCCGAGATGACCCAGGCCATCCTCGACCAGGCCCGGGCCAGGCTGAAGGCCAACGGCATCGTGGACGGAGGCGACGCCGCCCTCTACGGCCTCGGCGCCATGACCGCCGAACGCTGGCAGGCCTTCTTCGACGTCACCTCCCAGGCCGGGGTCTATCCGACCAGCCTGGACTGGCGTCAGGCCTTCACCACCCAGTATCTGCCCGGCCGTGGCCGGAGCTGACGCCGCCGCGTCGCTGGACGGTGCCCTCGTCCGCTATCCTGGCCGAGCGCCGCTGGGCCCTGTCGACCTGACCATTTCGACCGGCGAGATCGTCGCCGTCGTCGGCGCGTCCGGTGCCGGCAAGTCCACGCTCCTGCGCCTCCTGGCAGGGCTGGAGCCGCCGTCGGAAGGCGTCGTGCAATGCGCCGACGGCCGCACCGGCTTCGTCTTCCAGTCCGCCACCCTGATGCCGTGGGCCGACGCCCTGACCAATGTCGCCCTGCCGCTGGAGCTGGCGGGGACGGCACGGCC
>VYMF01000240.1_pt1 | contig 12290 bp, 9 predicted proteins | sample 5115271 | NCBI WGS metagenome assembly VYMF01 (sample SAMN12291778, study PRJNA351875) | freshwater metagenome | isolation source: freshwater lake | place: USA: Michigan, Wintergreen Lake | collected 2013-08-08
TCTCCGATAATGCTTTTTAAAATGCTTGGGATTAGATACCTTGTCTCCATCGCTGGTAATCACAAGGCTACTAATTCCTAAGTCAATTCCGATGGCTTTATCGGTTGGGGGTAATGGCTTAATTGTTGGGTCATCAAATCTTATTGAGATATGCCAACGTCCAGAAGGATGTAATCTGACTGTTACTGTGCTTGGTTCACAAGCTTCTGGTATTTGTCTTGACCATCGAATTGCTAAAGGTTCTGTGCATTTAGCTAAATAGATTTGTTTGTCTTTAAATTTAAAAGCTGACTTAGTAAATTCGGCACTTCCTCCTTGATGTTTTTTCTTAAAGTTGGGATACTTAGTACGACCAGCAAAGAAATTAGTAAAAGCTGTTTGTAGGTGTCTTAACCCTTGTTGCAAAGGTACACAGCTTACTTGATTGAGAAAGTCTAATTCTTCTTGCTTTTTCCAATCGGTTAGCACCGAAGACGTTTGAGCGTATCCTACTCTTTCTTGCTTTCCGTACCATGCTTGTGTTCTGAGATGGAGTGCCTTATTGTAAACCAATCTTACACAGCCCAAAGTGCGCCGCAATAGCGACTCTTGTTCGGGTGTGGGGTAAAATCGGTAAGAATAGGCTTTTTCCATGTCTCACATTCTGGCATATATTCCGTAAATGTGCTAATATTTAACGGTAAAGCCGTCGTAGAACGACGGGGTTTCAGACCCAAAATTTTCGATGAAAAAAGTAGTTGTTATTTTAATTCTGTTTTTTCTGGGGGAACAAATATCAATAAAATCACCAATTTCTGGCAATCAAACCCTCAATAATTTAGCCGTAGCTAACAACAATAATCGTCCTAATCCCCAGAAAAAACCTAGTCCTTCTCCACAATTTCGCTGCGATGGTAGAACTCACTGTTCGCAGATGACATCCTGTGCAGAAGCGACTTTTTTCTTGAGAAATTGCCCTAATGTCAAAATGGATGGAGACGGTGATGGAGTTCCCTGTGAAAGTCAATGGTGTGGTCAAAAATCCTCAGAAAAATGTTTGAAAAGTTCTCAAAATAACTAATTTGGTTTCCTCACCCCAATTCTCTCATTTAAAGAATCGGGGAAAAAACAATTAAGAAGCGGTAATCACGGGAGAATTAAGATATTGATAATTCCAGTCCGATTGTTGCCAAACGCGACCATCAAGGGCAATTTGTTCGATTAAACTAGCTAATCGTAAAGCTTTTAAAGCTTGTTCCCCACCGACAGAAGGTTGGTCTCCACCGCGCACACAATGAACAAAATGTTCTAATTCCGCGTGTAGGGGTTCAATATTGCTAGTATAAACCTTTTCAATTAAACCATCTTGACGGTAGAGAACTTGACCGTAATCAGTGCTATAGTTAGCGGTGGTTTGCCGGTGAATGAGGATTTCATTGTTGAGAAAATCCGCTTCCGTGAGAGAATTTTTACAGTGGGCTGCTAAACGGCGAATCTTGCGATGAGTCACCTTACTAGCGGTTAAATTAGCCACTACTCCATTACTAAAACCAAGGGTGGCAGTGACATAATCGAGATAACCGGAATCAGTGGCAGCGCGACTACCACTAGCGGTTAATTTCACCACAGGAGCGGCGACTAATTCTAAAATTAAATCTATATCATGGATCATTAAATCTAACACCACCGAGACATCATTAGCTCGCTGGGAATAGGGACTCATGCGATGGGATTCAATCGCTAGAATCTCCTCGGTTTTCAAGACCTTCGATAACTCTTGGAAAGCGGGATTAAAACGCTCGATATGACCCACTTGCAGAATACAATCGTGATCGGCTGCCGCATTGACTAAAGATTCCGCTTCACTAATACTAGCGGCGATCGGTTTCTCGATCAAGGTATGTACTCCCCCTTGCAGACAGTCCATCCCGACTCGATGGTGTAACCGCGTGGGGACAGCGATACAAACCGCATCTACCCTAGGTAAGAGGTCTAAATAATTTTCAAAAAAACGGACTCGGTATTTACTGGCAGTTTCCAGTCCCTTTTCGACGTTGACATCGGCCACCCCGACGAATTCCACGTCTTTTAACAAACTCAGGATGCGACTATGGTGTTGTCCCATGTTACCGACCCCGATAACCCCGACTTTAATCGGTTTGAGTTGATTTCTATTACCCGGAAAGTTTGCTGGTTGATTGGACATGAATTTTAGACTCCTGTGTTCACACTCCTCACACCACTTGATTAAATTAATCAAGCTGATTTTGTCGATTAATTACCAAGATGGTATCATGGTTATCCAGATTCTGACACGATGTCGGTGTCAATGGCAGTTCTGAGAAGATTTTCTGATTTCACCTGCGGGTTTTCACTCCTAAATGCTTATCAAAACATCGTCCCTTAGTAGCGAGGACTACATTCAGCTAAATTTTAACTATGGACAATGCAACAGATTTTAACTCCTTACGGGGATTAAGTGTTTTTTTGCTAGGAATGATGGGGGCCGGCAAATCCACCGTGGGAGAGTTGCTTTCCCGACGGTTACAATATCGTTTTTTTGATACAGATATATTAATAGAAAGGGTCGCGGGAAAGAAAATTAAGGAAATTTTTGCCGACGAGGGAGAAGCGACTTTTCGGGAGTTAGAAACCCAAGTTTTGGCCGAATTATCCTCTCTGACTAAAACTGTGATTGCTACCGGGGGAGGGATGGTTTTAAAACCGATGAATTGGAGTTATCTTCGTCACGGTTTAATGATTTGGTTAGATGTTCCTCTCGAAGTCTTGGTTAAACGTTTAAAACAAGATACCTCTCGTCCCTTGCTTGAGTCCACTGATTTAGAAAGTAAACTGGAATTATTATTAGAACAAAGACGAGGACTCTATGCAGAAGCAGATCTTCGGATTGTTGTTTCTGACCTAGATACACCTACTGATATCGTTGAGAAAATTTTAACAGCAATACCGACGGTGATTAAAGATTTTCATCCAGAAAGGGATCATAACTAATGACAGCAGCTTCAATTTTTGATTTACCTGAACTAATTCCTGACCGAGAAATTCTGGAAATTTTGGCCCAAAGTCAGGCTATTCGTCTGGAAAGAATTATTTCCACTGGTCAAACCACTCCCATCGGTCAATGGTACGATCAATCTGACTTTGAATGGGTGATTTTATTACAGGGTTTTGCCGAGATTAGCTATGAGGATGGCAGCCGAGTTAATCTGCAAGCAGGGGATTATCTACTGATTCCTCCTCACCAAAAACATCGCGTCGAATTTACTAGCAATAATCCCCCTTGTATTTGGTTAGCTGTCTATTATCGCTAGGAAACTATAGTTTCTAACTATTGCCAGCGATCGAATAAATCGGTTAAAACGATATTAGAAAACAAAAAACCTTCGGGGTCGCTTAATCTGACCCTGCTATCCCCCTCAATTATTACTAAATTACGCTGTTTATGCGGCTCTAAGACCTCTAAAATTGCTTTTTTGATTTCCGAACCAAAATTAGCTTCAATGGCCGGTAAACTCACTCCTTCCGCTAACCTTAACCCCAGCATCAAGGTTTCGAGAAGATCATCAATCAAACTATTTTTCTCCACGTCAATTGGGCAGCCTTCTTTTACCCAAGCGAAATAGTCGCGACTTTTGCGCGGACGGGTAAAACGTTGTTGATGAAGATAACTAGCAGCCCCCATACCAAAGCCGTAATAGGGACGATTTTCCCAGTAAACTCGATTATGTCGGCATTGATAACCCGGTTTGGCATAGTTAGAAATTTCGTAATGTTGATAACCGGCTAAAGCTAGTTTTTCACCGGCTAAAACATACATTTTTGCCGTGGTTTCATCATCGGGTAAGGGTTTTTTCCCCGGTTGATACTGTTTACCGAAAGGAGTAACCGCTTCTAAGACCAAATCGTAACAGGAAAGATGGGCCGGTTGCAGTTCGATCGCTTTTTCTAGGGAATTTTCCCAATCTGTGAGGGTTTGTTGTGGCAATCCCGAAATCAAATCCAAACTATAGTTAACTATTCCCAATCCCTGAATTAATTCCACTGCATGATAGATATCCTGAACAGTATGCGATCGACCAGAAACCTGTAATAATGGTTCTTGAAAAGCCTGTACTCCTAAACTAACCCGATTGACTCCCGCGCTAAGATAACCCTGTAATTGTTCTAAACTAAAGGTAGCCGGATCAATCTCCATAGAAATCTCTATATCAGCTGCAAAATCAAACTTTTTGGCTAAAGTATCCAGAATTGCCCCTAATAATTCCACCGGTAACAGGGAAGGAGTCCCCCCCCCAAAAAAAATTGTTTCTAGGGGTTTCCCCGTCCCCTGACTAAGGCTAATTTCTTCTTGTAATATTTCCCCATACTCCACCACAGGGGGAAAAGTCGCCGGATTGGTGTGATTACCGACGACAAAAATCGGGAAATCACAGTAAAAACAGCGCCGACGACAAAAGGGAATATGAATATAAACCGAGGTTACAGGGTGAAAATAGGACATTAAAGCGCAGGGAATAGAACTGGACGTTGACCTACTTCAGGGTGATGGTCTGCACGACTAATCTCCATTGTCAACCGCGTCCCCTGCGAAAGCGGTGTAATTATTACCAGAGTTCGCAGTGAGGACGATCTAAATTCGGTTTTCGGTTCTACTGTTTTCTCAAGGATATAGCCCCTAAGCCGACAACCGCTAACAAACCCACAATTGATGAGGGTTCGGGAACCGTGGGGACAGCAAATACAGTAAACACGGGTGGCCCGTCACTATTCGAGTCAGTAGCCGTGCGAAAACCGAAGACATCCCCAATATTGACATTAAGGGATACGGGTGCGGTACTGAAGTCCCCGTCTTGAGTCGCTAGGGGAGTATAGATCCCGTTGAGAAGATAACCTGCCGAGTCAAATCCTGGGGTATCTAGGGTAAAGTAGCTCCAGTTAAAGCTAATATTACCGGCCCTAGAAGCGTTGATGGGGATAGTCCAATCGGTTGTACCGGGTAAATTGCTCCCGTTATTGCCACCAGTTAGTACAATTGTACCAGTAGAGGCATTGGTGGTGTCCACTGACCCATCGGCATTGGTATTGGTTAATGTCCAATTACTCGGGGCGAAAGGACCGGTAAAGCTAAAGGCGATGGCTTTGTTCGGAAGTGTGGACAATATCCCCAGAGTAATGGACGTGGCTAGGCCGAGGCTCAGGACGGGATGATAGTTCGCGGGTTGACTTTTATCTCGCATATTCCAAAGAGGTTATTTATTGGAAATGCGATCTCTTCTTAACCAAGAGCGTCGAAGAAATAGTTATTGGAGACCAATAATCCTGTGGATAAGGTTCCGACCATTCCCGTCACTTCAATGAAAAGATCGCTTGCCGCATTATAGCCGGAAATATTGTCATTGACCGCAAGATAACTGCGACGGGTTGTAGTAGTCGCACCAAAGCTAAAGAAGACCGCCTGATTTACCCCTAACGTTTGCATTCCGGGGGTGTTGGGATCGGCATCGGCGTAGGCGAGGTTTACCGCTTCGGTTAGATTGGCGGCGCTGATAATCCCCGCGTTGAAGGTAGCGTCTGGAGTCGTGACTAGGTAGATGCGATCGCCTTCATCGGGGTTAAAACTCCGCAGGCGATCGGGATTGGCGAACAGGGCGTCGGTAAAATTCTGGTAAACAAAGGTATCGGCCCCCGCGCCGCCAGTGAGGACATCTTTACCGAGGCCACCGTTCAGGATATCTTTACCCGCACCGCCATTTAGGTTGTCATCGCCTTCCCGCCCGTTGATAATGTCATTATCGTCACCCCCGGTAAAAACATCGTTACCGCTAGTACCGGCAAAAGTGGGCAGTACACTTACATCATCGTTTAGGATCGTGACATTGCCTCGATCGGTTCCGAGAATCGCTCCGTTCGGATTAGTGAGGTTAACCGAGAAACTTTCATCGAATTCGAGCCCCGTATCCCCTAAAATCGGGATATCTAGAGTTAGGGCCGTAGTACCGGGATGGAAAGTTAAAGTACCATTGGTGAAGGTATAGTCGGAACCAGCGATCGCCAGATGATTTTCCGTACCATCTTGGGTAGCGTAATCTACGGTTACGATGCGCGTACTAGGAATCGAAAGATTGACTGTTAGACGCACCGCGTGACTATCACTATTTTCTTCGGCAACAGAGGAGCTTGTGATACTGAATCTCGGTGAGAACTGGTTAGCTGCACCGTCGAGGAAGCCTTGATCTTGGGTAACGAGAAAGTCTAAGACAGCAGCATATAAAGCAGCATCAGGTATTCCCATTTGGATTGCCCGATCGATAGCGGCCTGTACTTGAGCAGGCGGAAAATGGTCTAGAGTGATTTTGTTAGGAGGAGGACCGTAAGGTGAAGGGGTGTCAAAAAGAGATTCATTAGAACGAACCTGCCACTCGTTTGCCCATATTCCGTGAATTATCTCTGAAGATGGATCGGCGGGTAATAAAGCTCCATCCCGTAGTGCAAAGTCGTTAGAGGTAAGACCATCTGCATTGCCCAAAAATCCTTGAACTAGGCCAACTCGACCATAGGCTGGATTAACACTTATATTGACGTGATTATCATTGTCCCAGGCAGTCAATTGGTCATCATCAGCAGTGGAGATAATTCCATCTGCACCCGCATAAATGATGGTGTACATATTTCCTTGACGCTGAATTTGGGAGTTACCAATAGTTAGACTTTGACCACTCAGTAATGTTGTCTGATTGCCGTCAATTTTGAGTTTCTTGTCGGTCTCGAAATCTTTATCGAAGATAACTGTGTGATCGTCAAGTTTTGTCGCAAAACTATCGTTAATAGACACATTAGTATTGTATATCCAAGGTTCTTGGCGCGTTTGAATTTGCCAATTATCAACTGTGGACTTAACAAGAATGAAGTCACCAAAGGATTGTTGATCGTACCATTTCCCATCAAAAGTTCTTAAATGGACATCCCCCCAACCACCACCAGAACTTTTTACTAATTCCAATTCTTTGACAGAAAATGCACCAGCCTGATCAGTGACTTTAACTCGAATATACTTAGTAAATTCATCAAGTCCTGATAAGTCGTTATTATTTTTCAGTCTGTTACCCCCAAAGATCGTAAATTCACTGTTATTGGTGTCTCCTTCTCCACGAACTAATTCGTAAGTCAAAGTGTCGCCTGCATCAGGATCTTGAGCCATAAAATAGCCTAAATCTGTACCAACTGGTAAGCTAGGCTGTGGCACTTTTTTGAATCCTTCATCTATCCATGTAGGTGCATGGTTAGGACTAAGCCGAATTTGTGTCGTGGGATCGCCAAAGTAATGAAAAATCTCAAATTCTAGTTGTTGCAATCCCCACGGATCTCCCCAAAGATCCTCCATTGCTAGTTTTCCATAATCAAGTACCGCACTCAAATGATATTCAGGTTGTTGTGCAGTACCCCCAAACGCCAGAAAATTAGGCCAGATAGCATCAAAAAAACCTTCAGCCATAAAGTCATTGTAGCCACTATAGCTGACCCTGGTTGCGCCGATCACACCAACTGCTCCACCATTCAAATTACGCAGCCAAGCCTCGCTGAAAGCAATGTCATCATTACCTGTGCCATCGAATAAACTATCTGTCTCATTGTCAAACCATCCTGTCTGACAGTTAACGCTAAAAACGACAGGTAGTAAATTACCATTGGTCAAATTCTGAACATTAGTAACAGTGTAATAAGGATCACCCCATCCCCATAATGCACCATGATCTCGGTGGTTAACAATTAACGAACCCGTATTAATTGCTGTCGTCATATCCTCTGCATCACCATTCCAGGCAAAACCATTCCGACGAAGTAGTTCTGCTGGTAATGGTTCTCCGTTTGCGTATGTTCCTTGATTGTAATTTGTTGGGGTTGCTGCTGGTTGAGTATTGTAGATGCGGTTTACGTTGTAACCATTGCCTACTAAATAATTACGAATTTCCTCAGAAGTTAGGACAAAGCGTCTATCTTCATAACCATTTCTGTTATCGTCTTGGAAATACGCAGCTAACGTAATATTTTTATAAAATGCTGGATCAGCGACGGGAGAACGCTCATAATTGATAATATGATTAATCGCGCTCTTTGCTTGTTCTAAGGTGTCTACTGGAATACGCCCGGCGTGAATGTCAGGGTAATAATCAGATCCATCTACTGTTGTATAGTAAAGGTCTGTTCCAATAGAAGTGCCATGATAGGGATGGTTATTTGTAGTGTAGTTAGTAGGAACAAATTCAGCATCTCCTAGTAAGAGTAGAAACTCTGGCTTTATATCCCAACTATTATAGCCATTTTGGATATAAGTGCGAATATTCTGGGCGGTAGTTCCTGTTTCGTTAGTAGTACGAACAAGTGTAGATAGACCTTGAGAGTTACGCCAAGCTGCTAAGTCATTGGCGGCTTCAAGAAAATTGGGATGAGTAACGATCAGAAATCTTGCTCCAGTTGGATCAGATATATCTGGTTGAGGTTCTGGTTGACCAAGTTGGTTATAATTGAGCAGAAGGCTGCTGTAGAGATTTTCAAAAGAATCTGCTCGGACAATATTATCTCTAAAAGTGTCAGATCCCCCCTCAAAGCGAAATCGCACTTGAAAGTCTTTGTAAGTCGTCAGTTCTAGGTTAGCGGGATTGTATTGATAGGGAAAGAAATTCGCTGTTGTTACTGAAACCCCCCGTAGACTTTTAGCATCATCTATCATCACCAGTGTATTGGGGTAAGTTATATTCTGAGCATAGAAATTTCCATCGATTATAAATTCTAGTGGTTGTGTAGGGACTAAATCTCCTCCGTCTGGCAAGGGGAATTGAGCAGGATAGAGCAGGACATTGCTGATAGTTTGATCAATATTAGCATTCAGGATTTCGACTTGTACCTGTGACCCTTGTGGAATAGCTAATAATTCAGAAAAAGTTGGAAGTGATGGCTTTCCAGTTTCAGAAGTCAAACTACTGTAAGGCAGACTAAAGAGTTTATAGATTGTGCCATTATGTTCTATTTCAGTAATAGTTGGACTAGGAATCCTAACATTGACTATAAGCTCATTTGCTGTGTAACTTGCTACCTCGACACTAGGCGATCTTGATTGCTCTACAGCGATATTTTGATTTTTTACACTAATAGTTGCCCAATCATTTTCTACACTGATACGCTCTAAATTCTGAGCCGTTAAATTTTGTCGTCGAACTAGGGCAGAAAAAAGCTCTCCTTCGTCTCCTTGAGCATCTTGTTGATTGATTTTAGTATCAACCCAATGCCCGATTTCTTCTAACAAAACCTGAGTAATTGCATCTGGATTTGATTGATTTTCCGCAATAAATTCTTGGGAAAGATAAATTCGATCGGTATCTTTAGAAAAAGCGCCCCATGCTCCATTAATCTCTTGAGATGAACGAATTTCAATTTCAGGTAAACTACCAAAATCGCCCCTTGCCCATGCCTCAGAAAGACTACGGGCAACATCAGGATTAAAATTGTCTCCAAAAGCTAACTGTAAATCGGCCATGAAATCAGGCTGTATGGCCCAATTACTCAGTTGCTCTCGCACTTTTAGCAAAGCTGTTGAGAGCGGCTCGAAGGATAAATTATTGCTTAAATCATCCGATAAACTATAAACAGGAAACAAAGAGATAGTATTCATAATTTCCCCCGTCTTTCTTCTCGAAAAAAATACCGATAGCGGTTTTCCCGTGAACGAGGCATCTATAAAAGGTCAAAAAATCCCCCCGACGAGAATCGGGTTGTCCCCATTCTTATTGGCAACCACTATTCCTAAGTGACTGCGGAAGCTCAAAAACACTTCAACCGCAATCCCACCAAACAAGAAAGGCTCTAGAAAACTCTACTGCCCGTGACTAGCATCATCGAGCTTTCGCCTATCTATTCTCTCACCATAAAACTCTCATCCACCGATGGCTTAACCGTGACTCGATTCACCATCTCGAATTTATCGTAGAATCACCCCAAGTAGGCAGACCTGAGTGAGGTCAACGGGATATAAAGGGTTAGAAGTCAGGACTCAAAAGGGTTTCAAGATGTCCGACATTCCACACTCGATCGCGTTTGATACTCGATCGCATCGACCTACTTATGTACAATTTCATTGTAATGAGCCAATAGGCAATTATACTGCATTGTTTACAAAAATTCTTATAAGGAAAATCAAGAAGGATGCCCTACAAATCGAACTTGGTTGAGATGAAAAACCCTGTAATCACTATTCTGCCTATCTAGACTAGATAACCAGGGCTGAACCCTCAAATTAATGCTATTTGACCCTGATTTCTGCCCTTTTATGGGCTAAGAGCCACATATATGCTTTTTGCTGCCAAACCACTCCCGTCTCCCGTCTCCCGTCTCCCGTCTCCCGTCTCCTATCCGTAATTTCGTTTATCTTCGTTAAGATGTATTATGGCTGGGGAGAACATCTCCTAGAATGAAAGCAACTTTCCCGACACAAATTAGGAGAAGCCCACAGATATAATATAAAAGCATTCATACTCATTATTTTATCTACCATCATTCCCCCCTATCCTCTCTGGTATTATCCCTATGCTTGATGCCGTCATAATTTTATTATTCGTCTTCGCTATTGCCAGTATTGGTTATAGTGGTGTGGACTTGCTGCCGGTTACTGTCCAGTCGCAAATCAGCAATATTGAAGCTTTACGCTGGTTATCGGCGGGTTTTGCCTCAATTATTGGTTTAGCTCTTGGTTTAGTTGCCCAAACTACCTATCGTCGTCTAGAAACCCAAGTACGACAAACTCCGATCGAAGTTATTTTAACCCGTTCGGTCGGTCTAGTTATCGGTTTGTTGATTGCTAATCTGATCCTAGCCCCGATTTTCTTCCTACCGATTCCCAGAGAATTCTCGTTTATTAAGCCGATAATCGCCATTTTAGGCAGTATTATGTTTTCTTATCTGGGGGTTAGTTTAGCTGATACCCACGGTCGCACTTTTTTGCGTCTGATTAACCCCAATAGTATGGAATCAATTTTAGTGGCAGAAGGGACTCTGCAAGCGGCCGCCACCAAAGTTGTTGACACCAGTTGTATTATCGATGGTCGTATCGAACAATTGTTAGACACAGGATTTATCGAGGGACAGATACTCATTCCCCAATTTATCCTTCAGGAATTGCAACAGTTAGCGGATGGCAGTAACGACCAAAAACGAGTCAGAGGAAGACGAGGATTAGACATCTTAAACCGGATGCAGGAAGAATTTCCCGATCGCATTATCATTCATCCAGCCGATTATGACGATATTAGCACCGTAGATGCTAAATTAGTTCATCTTGCCCAAGAAATTAACGCCACCTTGCTCACTAACGATTATAATCTCAGTAAAGTGGCCAATCTGCAAAAAGTCACCATCTTGAATGTCAACGATCTCGCCCAAGCAGTACGCCCGATCTACTTGCCCGGGGATACTCTGGATCTGAAAATTCTCAAAGCAGGAAAAGAACCCACCCAAGGCATCGGTTATCTAGAAGATGGCACGATGGTAGTGGTAGAAGAAGGAAAAGATTATCTAGGGGGAGAATTGCGGGTAGTGGTGACATCTGCATTGCAAACCTCTGCTGGACGGATGATTTTTGCGAAACCCCAAAATTCCCTGATTGCTTGAAGGGAATAAAACCCAAAAAAGCCTCAAATACAAGGCCAGAGGGGATTGTATTTGAGGAATTTCATTTTTTAAGGGAAGTTAAGTCACCAATCGAACTATCTAGCCAATTGATACCTAATTAAGCTGGTTTATTGATTACAGCCATGGACTGACGAGCAAAACCGAAATAACTATCCCAGAATTGTTTCTGACTATCGAGGGCAACTTTGGTGGCGGTTTCTTGGGCGGTTAGGTAGGATTTCACCCATTCTTGTTGATATTCGAGGGATTTAACCAAAGTTTCTGGAAACTCAAACACTGGTGTAGTCGTGGGAACACCATTACCCCAAGCGGACAGAAGCAGTTTCTGCCATTCGGCTAGGTATTTTTGGTATTCTTCAAGATAATTGGTGTTCATAGAATTCAAACCGCTAACTAACCCATCTGGAAGGAGATGGCGAGAAAGTGGGGCGGTGTTGCCACCTTCTCGAAAGCAAAACCGGTGCCGAGATAGAATATAATATTCCATCCCTTCCTTATATTTTGACATCCTCGCCGCCGTAAAACGGACGGCGATTCCTCACCACGCCACTTTTTTAGGGTGGTCGCTGAACGGGGTTGACGCTTCACCGAAAAACGCTTAATTGCTTAAG
>VYMF01000339.1_pt1 | contig 12258 bp, 8 predicted proteins | sample 5115271 | NCBI WGS metagenome assembly VYMF01 (sample SAMN12291778, study PRJNA351875) | freshwater metagenome | isolation source: freshwater lake | place: USA: Michigan, Wintergreen Lake | collected 2013-08-08
GACCGCCCAGGAAACTGTTGCCCTGATCGAGGCGGCGGGCGGCGAAGCGTTCGCTCACGGCGCGGATGTCGCCGACCTCGGCCAAGTCAGCGACATGGTCGCCCAGACGATCGCACGGTGGGGTCGGATCGACATCCTAGTGAACAACGCGGGCATCCTCCGTGACAAGAGCTTCGCCAAGATGACCCTGCCGGATTGGGAGGCTGTGATGCGAGTGCACGTGTCGGGCAGCGCGGTTTGCACCATGGCCGTATGGCCGCATATGCGCGAAGCGGGCTACGGTCGCATCGTCCTGACAAGCTCGTCGTCGGGTCTCTACGGAAACTTTGGCCAGTCCAACTATGGCGCGGCCAAGATGGCTATGGTTGGCCTGATGAACGTGCTTCATCTCGAAGGGGCCAAGACCAACATCCGCATCAATACCCTGGCACCAGGTGCCGCCACCCAGATGACCCGTGACCTCCTGCCCCCAGCCATCATAGATCTGATGCAGGCCAGCGCCGTTACGCCCGGCCTGCTGTTCCTGGTCAGTGAAGACGCCCCGTCCCGCGTGATCCTGGATGCCACCGCCGGAGGCTATGCCCGCACGGTAATCCAGGAAACTGACGGCATCTTCCTGGCAGGTGAAGAGAATACGCCTGAAGCCGTGGCCGCGAACTGGGATCGCATCAACGATATGGCCGGCGCGGTGATCTTCGAGGATGGTGGGAACCAGGTGATGAAGTTCATCGGCAAGGCCGCCAAGGCCGCAGGGGTCTCATTGAGCTAAGGCTGTACCGAGATCCGCATGAAGCGGGTCCAGACAATGCGCGCCTTTCCCCACTGGCGATGGCACCTCGACGAGGTCTAGGTTAAGGACGACGGCGAGATTCACGACCTCTGGCAGGCGGTGTAAAGGCCGACCGGTCCCTCGCTGACCGCAACACGCTCGCATTACCGGCTATGCGTCCCTTGACCTGCCCTCAGCGCGTCAACTGGAGACGAGTTGTCGTTGGACTGACAGCACCCAGCTGATGGGTGGCCAGCCATCAGGACACGCTCAACATGGAGGTGCGCCGGTCAGGCACCCACCCACACCGGGCTGCTTCACCGTCACCGACCGGCATCGCCACCCGCAGCAGGGCTCGGGGCGGCTCGTTTGAAAGGCAAGGCTCCTTCCCGGTCATCTCCGCTGGAAGAACGTCGGCGATCACGGTCTGAACGATCCGGGTTCTGCCCGTCACCTTGCCGCTCGGCCCGGTCAAAGCCGCCTGAAGACGCGCAACAGCCGTCTCAGACTTTCGTCAACGTCGTCGTCGCTCATGGTCCCCGAGAGATAGAGACGGCTCCCCGCACCGACGATGATCCCCTCCTCGAGGGCAAGGACCCGAAAGGCGCTGCGCTTCGCTGTGTCAGCCCCGGCCAGATCATCCGGCGAATAGGCAATCTCGAGATCGATGAAGTCGACGTAGATCTGGCCACGGGGGCCCTGAAGGAACAGAGGGTGTCCGTGCGCCCGCGCCATGGAAGCGAGTTCTGAGCGAACCCGGACCTGGATGTCGTCCACCCGGGCGTAAACGGCCTGGTCGTCCGCCGCCAGCAGGTCGATCGTCGTCGCCGCGGCTGCAAGGCCCAATGGGAAACAGTTGAATGTCCCGGCTCCCACGACCCTGCGGTCACGCATCAGGTCCATGACTTCCGCCTTGCCCACCACCGCCGCAACCGGCAGGCCGGCGGCAAAAGCCTTGCCGAAGGTGGTCAGGTCGGGCGTAACCCCGAACAGTGACTGTGCGCCCCCCAAGGCGACCCGGAACCCTGTGATGATCTCGTCAAAACACAGGACCGACCCGTTGGCGTCGCACAGCTCGCGCACGCGTTCCAGATAGCCCGGCCGAGGTGGGCAGGCCCCGAAATTGCACATGATAGGTTCCATGTGCACGAGGGCGATCTGATCACCCCACCGACTGAAGGCTTGCTCCAGAGCCGCCACGTCGTTCCATTTAATCTTGAATGTCTCTTCAAGAGCGTGAGGCGCACGGCCCGCCGTCGTGGTGGAAAACCCGCCAGCAGAGCCGTCCCGCTGCTCGACCGGATGGGGTGGCGCGTGCCGGTCGGGGTTGAGTTCGCCCCCCAGCACATTGTCCAGCCAGCCATGATAGTGACCGTCGAAGCGAAGCACATAGGGCCGGTTGGTGAAGGCGCGGCCGAGGCGGAAGGCAAGCTGCACCGCCTCGGAGCCCGACAGGCAGTATTTGACGCGCTCTGCGGATGGCACATGGGCTACGACGCGTTCGGCCAGCTCGACTTCCAGCGGGGAATGAAACTGGCCGGGAAGCGGAGATGGACAGCGCGCCAGCTGCGCCTCAAGGCCTCTCATCCATGGCCCGTAGCCATGGCCAAAGATCATCGGCCCCATTGTCAGGGCGAAGTCGAGATAGTCGCGCCCGTCAACATCCCAAAGTCGATGCCCGTCCGCGCGGTCAATGAATACCGGCGGCAGGGGCATCGGAGGCGCGAGGTTGCTCTGTGGACCGCTCAACACCTGCCTGGCCCGCTCGGGGTCTCAAACGCTCGTAGAATGAAGGCTCGGGCTGCCGGCCATTCGAAATCGTGGCCAGCGTCCGTCACCTGAAATTCCAGAACGCCGGACGACCCATAAGCCCGGCGCGCCGCCGGCATCTGGGTCTCGACAACGTCGGCACGAATGCTGGCGAAGGGATCGTGGCGCCCGGAAACGATCAAAAAGGGGCGAGGCGCGATAGCGGCCAGCAAGAGCTCATGAGGCCCGCCCTCCTCGTCGAGTTCTCTCACCCCGAATCCATTTCCATCGACTCCGACCAGGATTCGCGGCTCGATGGCCATGAGGTTCTCGGTCATCGTCCCGCCGGCCGAGAGCCCCATCATCGCTATCCGTTTGGGATCGGCCGCCTGGCCCTCAAGCACCGCCGTCAGGGCGGCGGAGATCCGTGTCGCTTCAACGGCGAGATATGAGGTGCCATTCTGCTGCAGACGCAGTGACATTGCCGCAATATCGGAGTCAGTGACCGTGTTGCCGTAGGCGGCCTCCCAGGGCGATCGCATAAGCATCTGCGGCGCGATGACGATGAAGCCTTCCCTGAGCGGGCCCCGGATCATGTCGTGATAATTGCCCGCATACCAGGTCGCGTATTCCGGTGACCCGCCGCCGCCATGCTGGGCGATGACCACGGGCCGCGGACCGGCGCGTCCCTTCGGAAGCGCCAGAATGCCGATTCCATCCAGACCAGGGAGGGCCTCCACCCGGTAGCGATAAAGCGTGCCGTGGTCATCCTCGCCGAGCCGGTCGAGTTGCATGCGGGGATGCACGACGGTGCCGGCGAGAGGGTAGCCGAGACGCCTTGCCAGATCAGATGCTTCCGGTGCGAGCGCAGGGCGGGCCGATTCTGCAAAACGGCCTGCGGCGGAGACCAGCTCGATCCGTTGGGCCAGGTTCGACAGGGGCGCGATTTCCAGCACCGGGACACCGTTCCGACCTGCCGGCGCACTGAGCTTCAGGTTGCGGAACGCCAGTTTCCCATCTCCGTCCAGCAATCGAAGGAAGAACAGATCCACCTCCGCCGCGGCCGTCGGCAACGGCTCCGATGCGACCAGCTGACCATTCAGCCATTGCTCGACCCCGCGGTCGGAGACCACCAGACGACCGCAGTTCCAGGTCGACGGATCGCCTTCGGAGGAAGCCGACAACGGGAATGTCTGATCCCCGAGGTAGCCGATCCCGCCCGTCGCGCCAGGGTCAGCGCGCCACTCGAACCTCAGATCGAAGCGGGAAGGCAGCCTGTGTCGCCGCAAGTAAAGTGGGCCCCTCCCGCTGGTCCGGACAATGGAGTCGCCATCAACGACCCAATTGTCGCCTGGAGTCTCCCAGAAGGGAACGAAGGCGCGCCCGTTGAACAGCAGGAGGTCGCCGCCGTCATACTCGGTGCGCGTCAGGCCGTTTAAAGGCTCCGACGCCGGACAGGCGGGATGACGCTCAGGCGGTGGTTCGGCCTGCGCTGATCCGGCACCAAGGCCCAGGATCGCTGCCGCAATCGCTGCAAGCCGGCGGAGCCAGTGTGAATCGACCATGGATCCCTCCTGCCCAGGACGGCTGAAGCCGTCGGGTATCCAGCCATATTGTATACCAAGCGTGTACGCAACGTCGCAAAACGGGAAACGGGGCGCTGTGAACTATAACATAGTATACCAGAGACACATCATCGACGCACGGGCCCCTCGACCTCGGCGGCCTCATTCCAGTACAGCGTCGGCTCGAAGAAGCCGCCGTAAATCTCCCATTGCAGAATCTCGTTGGGATCGCCCAAGGCGACAGACCAGACCCTGCGGGTCGGCGAAGTTGGCACGTACTCATCCACGCGCCCGTAAATCGCCAGATCGTCCACAAACCGGCGAGACAGATCATACTCGTCGAAGTCGGAAATTTCCGGCCGCTGGGGCGGGCAGAAGGCACGTACCAGCATCAGGTTGCCGGTCCGAGGAAGCTGCTGGGTCTCCCCCATAGCCCAGTTGTTGCAGCTATCGGGCGTCCGTTCCCGTTCGGAGGTCCAGAGCTCGGTAACGGTCATGGCCTCTTCGTCGATGCGAACCTCCACGCCCCGGCTGAATCCCAGATGGAAGGGGGTCGGCGTCCGGCCGTCGAACGGACGGGCCTGGAACATGCCGTTGTCGTAATAGACCAACGTTCCTCGCTCGGTCATGTGGGGGTGGTGCATGCTGTAGGGCCAGCGCAGCAGTCCGACGGGCGTCAGGACCTTGGCCGCCAGTTCGGCGGACCAGCCTTCAGGCGCGCCGAGGATCCATTTGATCTCCTTGGTATCGTAGTCGATCCCGATCAGGGCATCCTGGTGTTTGAGCGAAACGATCAAGGTGCGCCGTTCCGCGTCGAAGGTCACCCCGTTGGCGTGGGTCCAGTCCAGGTGATCGGGAAAGCCTCGAACGGCCCAATAGGGTTGCAGCAGATGGTAGTGAACCCTGTTGGTGTCGAGATAATCGAAGGTGTCCCAGTCCCAGAGAATCCTGCCGGTCTCGTCGTACTCGATAATCCTGTCACCCATGACGGTCTGGGTTTTTCTGGGCGCATCCGGATCGGTTACGCTGGTGAAATAGTCGGGAATCTCGCGCGCATTGGCAGACATCGAGATGAAGGTTCCCCACGGTGTGAAGAACGGATTGTGATGAACGGTCTGCACGCCCTGCACCGGAATAGCCTCCGGTGCCGCACCCTGCGGACGGTTCTCGGCATACCATTCGCGCACCACATTTCCGAGGAGATCGATCTCCTTGGTCTTCTGATCCTGGGTTTGCATCAGGATGTGCCCATTGGGCAGAGCGTCAATCCCGGCAATACGGACCGGACTGCGATAGCTCCACACGATCTGCCCGGATTCATCGACTCCGAGGATTAGCCCGTAGCCAGTAGTGAACCTGCGTTGGGCCGGCGTTTGCCAAGCTTGGCGACCCGGCGCACGCCGCCGGACGCTGATGAACCTCACGCCCGGCTCGGTTGCGCCGGGCTCGGCGAGGGTCGCCGTCAGGCTCGGCATTTCGAGCCCGGGCCCGGGCAGAGCGGGCGCATCGAATGAGAGGCTCTGCGGCGCGTCCGTCTGTCTTCCGCCGGCGACGATCGACACCTCAACACGACTGGTCCGGCCGGGCCGGAAGCCAAGCAGCGGAAGGCCGGCCGAAGGATCGGTGTGAGGGCCGAATGTCAGCGTTCGGGTGCGCTCACCATCATTGAGCCGCACCAGGGTCGTTACGGGCTCGCTGGCCCTGAATCGCAAGATGGCGGCAAGCGGTACGGCCTCATTGGGATTCGCGACAAGTGTCGGTTCCGTGAGGAAGACCGGCGCCGGAGGCGAGTTGGTGGATGGGCCAAAGCTGGCGCCCGACACACTCAGCGGGAACAGACAGAAGAAGGCGGCCAGGGCCCCCGGGAGGGCGTGTCGAAAAACGGCGAACATGGCTGATCCCCTCACTTCATGACCACGCCGCCATCGACGGCAAGAGCCACGCCCACAATGTAGGCGGCTTCATCGGAGGTCAGCCACACGACCGCCTCCGCAATCTCGGCAGGCGAACCCTTGCGGCCCGCAGGGACGAAGAAGGGCGGAAACCGCTCGAACTCGGGACTTGGGGTCTGGGCATGAAGCAATGGGGTCTCGATCAGTCCGGGACAGATGGCATTGATGCGGATGCCGCGGCTCGCGTATTGCGCCGCCGCGGCGCGTGTCAGACCGATGACCCCATGCTTGGCCGCCCCGTAGGCAGGCGCACGAGGGGCTGCCTGCAGACCGGCGATCGAGGCCGTGTTGACGATTGCCCCGCCGCCCGACTTCTCGATGAGCGGTATCTGATGCTTCATGCAAAGCCAGACCGACTTCAGATTGACGTTGATCGAGCGGTCCCAGTCCGCCTCTGTGAGATCGGTGAGCATGACATTGAAGGCACCCAGTATGCCGGCATTGTTAAACGCCACATCGAGACGGCCCCAGGCAGAGGCAGCGGCATCAACCGCTCCCTCGACCTGGTCTCCAATGGTCACGTCGGCAGCAAAGGCGCGGGCTTCGCCGCCTGCGGCGCGGATCAGGTCCACGCTCTCTTCCGCGGCGCCCGCGTTGATATCGACGGCCAGAACCTTGGCACCGCGCGCCGCATAGAGTCGCGCTGCCGCGCGGCCGATGCCGGATCCGGCTCCGGTTACGAGCGCGACCTTGCCTTGATACCCGCTCATGGCTTTTCCTTGCGCGACGTCACGAGGACGCTAACCGGCCATGGTATACTATACAAGCCCACCGGGGACTCCAGCTTCACTGGAGAATACACTGTTGCGCGGCCCTCAGGCTGGGAAAATCGCGGTGAGCCGTCGCCTCATTTGCGGCGTTGAACCACATAATTGGCGGGCGTCGCGCCTCGCAAGAAGGTCGCATCGCCCGGAAGGCCGGACTTGCATTTGGTATACCTACGACGGTAAGAGCGATCATGTCACTCGCACCTGACACCCTCAATTTGCCCGTTGGCGGCACAGCCCGAAACGGCTTGTCGGATTCGGACCTGCTCGGCCTCTACGAACAGATGCTGTTGATCCGTCGCGCCGAGGAACGGCTTGGCAAGCTCTTCGAAGAGGGGGAACTGCCGGCGGGGGTTCACCTCTATATCGGACAGGAGGCCTGCGCGGTCGGCATCTGCGCCCACCTGGACGACCGTGACTGGATCACCAGCACCCATCGGGGACATGGCCACTTTCTGGCCAAGGGCGGCGGCCTCGACGCAATGGTCGCGGAGATTTTCGGACGCGAAACCGGGATTTGCGGCGGCATGGGCGGGACCATGCATGTCGCCGACGTCTCCAAGGGGATTCTCGGCGCCAACGGCATCGTCGCGGGCGGCATCGGAATAGCGACCGGAGCGGCCTTCGCCGCCAGCCTCGAAGGCCAGGGTCGGGTCGCGGTCTGTTTCCTGGGCGACGGTGCCTGCAATCAGGGCGTCTTCATGGAGGCGTTGAATCTGTCGTCCTTGTGGAAACTGCCGCTGGTTCTGGTTTGTGAGAATAACGGCTGGTCCGAATTCACCCCGACCAGCCGGGGCACATCCGGCGCCATCTCGGATCGGGCGGCGCCCTTCGGCATTCCGGCGGAAACCGCTGATGGCAATGATGTGGAGGCGGTATACGCCGCGGCCGGGCGGGCAGTGGCGCGAGCCAGAACGGGAGAGGGACCCACTCTGCTGGAATTCAGCACCTACCGGACGCGCGGGCACGTCGAGGCCGAGAAATTCTTCCTCAGTTCCGCCTACCGTTCCGAAGACGAGGTCGCGACCTGGATTGCCCGTGATCCGCTTTCCGCGTGCGCTGCAATTCTGGAGCGGCGTGGAGTGGCGTCCGCCACTCTTGAGGAACTCGATCAGCAGATCCTCTCCCGAATAGACAACGCCGTCTCCAAGGCCCGCGAAGCGCCCTTCCCGCCGCCCGAAGCCCTCGACGGCCTGATGCTGACGCCGCCCTCAGGAGGCCTCTGATGGCAAGACGCAGACTGATCCCGGCAATCAACGACGCCCTTTTCGAGGAAATGGCGCGCGATGAACGCATCATCCTCTTCGGGGAGGATGTCGAGATCAGCATGTTTGGCGACACCAAGGGACTGCGCGAACGCTTTGGCCCCGATCGGGTGCGCGACACGCCGATCTGCGAGGCGCTTCTCACGGGAATGACCGTCGGTATGGCGGCGGCAGGATACCGACCCGTCCTGCACATGATGTTCTCGAATTTCACCTATACGGGCTTCGACGCGATCGCGAACCAGATCGCCAAGCTCCGCCTGATGACGGGCGGCCAGATGAAGCTGCCGATCACCATCATCGCCGGAATGGGCGGCGGCCGCTCAACTGCGGCCCAGCACTCCGACACGCCCTATCCGCTGTACATGAACCTCGGCGGCATCCAGGTCGCGGCTCCCGCCTCCCCCGCGGATGCAAAGGGCCTGATGAAGGCGGCCCTGCGGGGAGACAATCCCACAATCTTCCTTGAAGCCGGCGGTCGTGGTGGTGAACAGGGCGAGGTTCCCGACGAGGACTACGCAATCCCTTTCGGCAAGGCGTCTGTGCTCGCGCCGGGAGACGCCGCCACCGTGGTGGCGATCGGTGCCATGGTCAAACCCGCCCTTCAGGCCGCCCGGACCGTCAGCGAACAGCGTGGCGTCGATATCGAGGTCATCGACCCCCGGACCCTCGTGCCGTTCGACACGGACGCCCTGCTCGCTTCAGTGCGCAAGACTGGTCGCCTTGTGGTGGTCGACGAGGCGCGTGACCGGTGTGGTGCCGCCTCATATATCGCGTCGCTCGCCGCGGACATGGCCTTTGGGTCCCTGCGCGCGCCGATCAAACGCGTAACCGTTGCCGATACGGCCATTCCCTATTCCCCGCCTCTTGAAAAGCTCGTGCTTCCCAGTGTGGAGCGGATCATTCTCGCGATCGAACAGACGCTCGCGTCCGATCGCCGCCCCGCGGCTGCGTGACGAGGAAAGTCCGGATGAAAGTCTCGCTGAAACTCGCCCGGATCGGGATGAACATGGAAGAGGCCACCATTGTCCGGTGGCACAAGGTGCCCGGTGAGTCCTTCACAGCAGGCGAGTCCCTCTATGAGATCGAGACAGAAAAAGTGACCCAGGAAGTGCCCGCCCCCGGGGACGGATCGCTGGTGGAGATTGTCGTCCCGGCGGGTGAGAACGCGGAAGTGGGTCAGGTCATTTGTATAGTGGAGGCCTGAATGTCTGAAGGGGGGCCGATCGCCGCGATCCGATCACACATCGGCATAACTGTCGCCGACCTCGGCTGGACGGTGGATTTTCTTCAGCGCGGGCTGGGATTCGACATGCTCATGCGTGGCCAACCTTTTGATACAGGCGCGCCCGAGGGTGTGACCGGTGTGAACGGGGCCGAGCTCGCGGAGCTTGCGATGCTGCAACGCGGCGATCTGGTGGTCGAGGTCCTCCAGTACCTCCGCCCGGACTCAGCCGGGGAAAGGCGCCGGCCGACGGACCTTGGGTATTTCCACTTTGCCCTGGAAGTCGAGTCGTTTGACGATGCACGTACGCGGCTCGAGGCGTTTGGCCTCACGCCGGCGGCGGAGCCCTACACGGTCCGCCAGGGACCCAATGTCGGAAAGCGCGGCGCCTATTTCTGCACTGATCAGGGGATCAGCGTAGAGTTGATCGGAGGAGCCGGCTGACCCGCTCTGAAGAACTGGCCCCTCACGAGGGTCGAAAGCTCGATACGCGGGCGCTGGGTCTGCTCGGCTGCTTCATCGCGACCGGGGCGGCTTCCCTGATCTACCAGGTCGTGTTCATGCGCCGCCTCTCGATCGAGTTGGGTGCCTCGCATCTGGCAGTGAGCCTGACCCTGGCAACGTTCATGGGCGGCCTGGCACTCGGTGCCTGGCTCGGCGGCAGGGTCGCGCATCGCCTGGAAAGACCCGTGCGCGCCTATGCCTGGATCGAAGGAGGCGTCGCTCTTGCAGCGCTTTGCACGCCCCTGACGCTCAAACTCGTCCATGCCGTGGTGATAGTCGCCATGCCGAGTTCTGCTGTTCTCGCCGCGCCGCCGCCCTTGATTCAGGGTCTGCTCGACCTGCTGCTGGCGGCCGTCGTTGTCGGGCCGGCGACGGTCTTGATGGGGGCGAGTCTGCCAGTCCTCGCGGCAGCCTTGTCAGCTCGCGACAAGCCCGCAGTGGACCTGCCGACGCTCTACGGCACCAACACGGCGGGTGCCGTGATCGGTGCGCTCGCTGCCGGTTTGTGGCTGGTCCCCGGTTTCGGCATGACCACCTCAACCTATGCTGCGGCGGGCCTGAACCTGGCAGCCGGGCTTGCAGCGGCGGCCATTTCCCGACGGGCGCCGCCTGATCCGCGAGGTACGTCTCCGACCGAGGAGGCGAGTCCCCTGGCCGGACTCTGGGTCTTGCCCGCAATGACGGCGTCCGGCGCCGTGGCCTTCACCCTGGAAGTCCTGTGGACCCGCCTCCTGTCCTTTCCGCTCGGCAGTTCCCTGTCAGCCTTCGCCATCATGCTCGGCGCGTTTCTGGCCGCTCTTGCTGCTGGTGCCGCGGCCAGCAGGCCATTCGCTCGCGATTCCGCCACGGCGGTGCGCGCCTTCGCCGCCGCCCAGATCGGCGTCGCCGTGCTGGCCGCGGCGAGTTACCTGGTGGTCTCGAACATCGGTGGCTTTGGCCGCACCTGGCTTGCCGAAGCCGCCACCGCCGCGGCGCTTATGGCTCCGGCGGCCTTCTGCCTTGGGGCCACCTTTCCTCTCGCCGTGCGCATCCTGGCGCCGACGCCGGCCGCCATCCCGCGGGCGACGGGCGTTCTATATGCCTGGAATACCGCAGGAGCGATCGTCGGCGCGCTGGCGGCGGGCCTGGTCCTTCTGCCCTGGCTGGGCTTTGACGGCGTCCTGAGAAGCTGTGTGGTCGTTTCGATCGGCCTGTCCCTTTTGGCGTTGTGGCGGGGCGGACTGCGAGGACGGCCTTGGATTGCGGGCGTTTTGGCGGCGACGGCAATCGCTGCCTTTGTGCCATTCGATGCAAAGCCCTGGAGCCTGGTGGGCCGTTCCTCCCTGACCGGTGAGCGTCTTGGAGAAGACGCCTATTTCGCCGTAGGCCGCATTGCCACGGTTCAGGTGCTGCGGTCACCCGGGGGCTGGTCAGTCAGGGCTGACGGACTGCCCGAAGCGCTTGTTCCTTTTCCGGGTGCCGCTCCGGCTGTGCGTGATCAGGCCTGGCTTGGCGCACTGGGGCCGGCGCTCAGGCCATCAGCCCGGTCAATGCTGCTGGTCGGGCTGGGCGGCGGCGTGGCCGTGACCGGAACCCCGCCATCAATTGAGCGGATCGAAATCGCCGAGATCGAAGAGCAAATCATCGATGCCGCGAGAATTATCGCCTCACGCAGCGCAGGCAGTCCGCTCGAGGATCCGCGTGTGCGCCTGATCCTCGGCGACGCCCGATTCCTGCTTCAGCATAGCCGGGCGAAATACGACGTCATCACGTCGCAACCGTCTCACCCTTGGGTGTCCGGTTCGGCTCATCTCTACACGCGTGAATTTATCCGCTTGTCGCGCCGGCATCTGACTTCGAATGGCGTTTTCGTCCAATGGATCGACGCCGCCTATGCCGATGAAGATCTGGTGCGTTCGCTGGCTGCGACAATGGCGGCGGAATTCCCCTACGTCCGACTCTATCGGCCGACCCCAACCGCCCTGCTTTTCGTCGGCTCCTCAGTGTCATTCCCTGACCCGGCAACGCCGCCGCCTGATAGTGGAGAACTTCGACGGACCGGCATGGCGTCGGTCGAAGACCTCGTGGCGGCGCTCGCAGTCGACTCGGCTGACTTCGACGATTTCGCGCGAGGCGGCGTCATAAACACGGACGATCGAAACCGCCTTTCAGTGGGCAGTCGCCCAAAGGGAGACGGCCTGACCGCCGAATCCGTCGACGCCCTGCTCGCCCCGTTTGAGCCGGCACCAGCCCTGGCCCACCGCAATGCCGATGTCCGCTGGGTCACCGTGGTTGATCGGCTCACATCCCGGGGATTTGGCGAGCGCGCCGCCCGTCTGGAAACGCTGGCTCTTCAAGCGGACGACGCTCGCCGACAGGATCGGCAGTTCGCCGCCGTCGAACCTCACCTGGCTGAACTGGGCAACGGCACGGCCGCCGATGGAATTCGGGGCGCAGCAGCCAGCCTGAACGGCTCCGCTGCC
>VYMF01000255.1_pt1 | contig 12216 bp, 12 predicted proteins | sample 5115271 | NCBI WGS metagenome assembly VYMF01 (sample SAMN12291778, study PRJNA351875) | freshwater metagenome | isolation source: freshwater lake | place: USA: Michigan, Wintergreen Lake | collected 2013-08-08
TCTTGATAACCCAAGTCAGCCATGAAAATCACCTACTTTCAGGATACGGATACTCTATACCTAGAGTTCAATAACAATCCTATTGTCGAGACTCAAGAAATCAATGAAAATACCAAATACCAAATACCAAATACAAAATACAAAATACCTTGGTCGATCTTGATCAGCAGGGGAATATTTGTGCAATCACCTTGAAACAGGCCAAAAACTTAAAGTATCTGAATGCTTTTTCCCTCGAAACTATTGTCGCACCTCAATTAGCTTCAAGTTTATAATAATTTGTAATCACAAATTATTATAATTGGAAACAAAGGAGTGTGAATAATGCAAACCGTCCAACTTTTTCAACAAGTCAAATTATGTAGAGATGTCCCCGACACTATTTTTAAAAAAGGTGATCAGGGAACAATTGTTGAATATTTACCTCCTAAGGAACAACAATCAGAAGCAGGTTATCTGTTATCTGTTATCTGTTATCTGTTATCTGTTATCTGTTATCTGTTATCTGTTATCTGTTATCTGTTATCTGTTATCTGTTATCTGTTATCTGTTATCTGTTATCTGTTCTGTTATCTGTTATCTGTTATCTGTTATCTGTTATCTGTTATCTGTTATCTGTTATCTGTTATCTGTTATCTGTTATCTGTTATCTCCTAGAAATGTTTGACAATAACGAAACCATTGACGTGATAGCGGTTCCCGTTTCTTGGATAACTTCTATTAACTAACGATTAGCAAAAATTCAGGCTACATTAGAAGAAGATTAGAAACTCTTGATCACCTATACCAACCATGAAAATTAAAGCAATTATCAAAATTTAACTTTTTATCCAAATAGGAGAAATTTCATGAGTACCACCATCAATCTTAAAATTACGTTTGAATCTCTAACCGAAGCCATTAAATCCCTTGACTTAACGCAAAAACAACAATTATTAGAAATACTAGAACAACAAATTTTTCAAGCAGAAGAGGCTTCCTATCAAGACGATGAGGAAACCCCTAGCAGAACTTCAGCAAGTTCGGGATGAATATCAATCAGGCGACTATGTGACCCTTGAACAATACTTGAGCAAGGATTAAATCATAATGGGTTATAGTATTAAAATCTCTAAATCTGTACAAAAACAGATTGATGACTTACCTAATGCTATGAAAGGTCGTATTCTTGAAAAAATTAAGGGTTTGGAAATAGAACCCTGTCCTTCTGGCATTGTTAAATTAAAAAATTCTGAACAGGAACACCGTCTCCGTATCAGTGATTATCGAGTGCTTTATGAAATTGATGATGCGAAACAGACAATACTCATCTTGCAATGTAAACATCGCAGAGAAGTCTATCGCCAATAATTTAGAAACATTGCGCTACTTCAAATCCGAATTGGTGTTTCTCGCTGAAATCGCCCACAAAACCAATCGCCCTGAACTTGCTATCAGCTATTGCCAACAAGTGCTTAAATTATGCCAAGAATTGGCAATTTTTTGCTTAAAAATTGTGAGAAAATTCTCGAATAAATTCATAATAAATTAGAGATAACTAAAGTAAATTATCAGCTAAAAATTAATATTTAACTCAACAAAGCTATGTTAAAAATAACTTTAAACGAAGCCCAAAGTCAACTACCTGAACTCCTTAAAGCCGCCGCAGAAGGCCAAGAAATTATTATTCAAAATAATGAAGGTCAAGACTTTCAACTCATTTCTATCTCTCCCAGCCGGCTCTTCGGTTTGTGTTATGCAATGGACGGGGGTTATAAGGGATGAAACCCTTATATAGAAAGACATTGCTGCGATTTTTGCCAATTGTTTTCGATCTAGAGCGAACTAATCAATTAAGTCTCTTGCCAGATAAGGATTCAGTCGATTTATGTCCCCATATCGAACCATACTAAGTAACGAAGAACCTGTTATTCTCGTTTTATTAATATATGTAAACAACAGGCTTTGATCGTTGAAATAGCGATCGCCCTTGCGATTCGGCGATCACCGCTTGGGTAAACATTTAGTCTAAACTCCAGTAGAAAGAGCCGTAAACTTGATTAACAATCGTCCTCAAAAATGTCTTGACTATCCTACCCCGAATGAAGTATTCTATGAAGATAGATCAGGCAGTGATGCAATTCAGACTTGAATTGGCGAAACAAAAATTGAATGTGAACAATTTTAACTTATTGAGCAATCATGAAAAAGAATAAATATAAAGCAGAATTGGCTTTAATCGCTTTGCTATGGTTTCTTGTCATCAATATTGGAAATATGGGTATCATAGATACAGGTTTGCGATTACAAATGTCCCATGCTTGGTGGACAAAAGATTCAGAAGTTCAGGTTACTTCCGAAACTAAACCTAAAATTCGTGGAGATATTCGTTTTGGAGTTCTAGGAGTTGATGGAAAGCGTTATATTGCCTATGAACAAGGTCAGTCTTTATTGATGTTACCTGGAGATTTATTGGGGACTTGGCTTCATTACTTGTTTCCCGCTATTCCAGAAAAAAATTGGCGACAGTTAGTGGTAAGTTTCCTTATTTTTATCCCTTTAAACATTGCTGCCGTTGTTACTTGTTTCTGGTTGCTCAAAGAATTTGGTTTCAATGAGAGAATTGCCCAATTAGGTTCTGTTATCTTTTTTTTGGGTACAACCTTCTTACACTATGCCCAAATACATCAACAGAACAATCAAATCCTTTTATTTGTCATGATAGGTTACGTTGCTGCTTTAGCCTATTCCTTCTCCAAAAATCCAAGCCTAGCTTTTATGAGCGGATTGGCTTTAGGTGGAGCTATGTTAATGAGAATAACAAGTCTAATACACGCCCTATCGGTTTTCCTGTTCTTCTTGAGTTGTCTAATCTATCAATATCGAGAAAGACTTAAGCAAAGTGTACCAGAATTAATCAAAGCAATTGGAATCTGGATTCTTGGTTTTATTCCCTTTACTTTAATAGGGAGACTCTTTGATTACTGGCGCTACGGCACCTTCTTTATGTCTGGTGCAAAAGTGGCACAGATACAATTAACTACCGATCCATTGTGGAATGGAATGCCTAACCTAGAGCCAAACTTTCCCTTTATTGACGCTCATCATGTTGGATTCATCGGTGCTCTTTTCGATCCAGCTAAAAGCATTTTTATTTATGATCCTTTGCTATTACCTTGTTTAGTTATAGCTGCCATTCTTTGGAAAAAAATAAACATATACATTCGTATCTATATCCTAGTCAATATTCTCAATCTTTGTCTACACTTATTAGCCTATTCTCGAGTCTCGTTTTGGGGCGGAGATTTAGCTTGGGGAGCCAGATATCATGTGACCTCTGTGCAATTGCTTTTAATTCCCCTGATTGGCATTGTCCTGCAATCTTTACTATCATATCGAGGGATAAGGAGGAACTTAATGGCGGCAATAATAGCTATTGCCATGGTCATTCAATTAGCTTCCGTCACTATGCACCCTATCATGGAACTATCTCAAAAAAATATAGGCGTACCAGGAACTAGATTGGATTTCCGATTAGGACAAAGGATGATTAATCTGGGATGCTTATTGAATTCATCTCTTCCTCCCTGCCAAAGAGCAACTCCGGAACAAAGGGAATACCTGAACGCAGAATTTAATCGTATAATTTTTCTACCTTTTAACTGGCTTCATCAAGCCAAGGATATTCCTATATTTAAAAGTTTAGGAAGAATTTACCTCGTGTTTTGGTTTGGTATTTTAGCTTTAGCTATTTTTAAAACCGCACAAATATTAGCTTTTTCCCCTGAGATAAATAGCAAGAGAGAAGAATTGTAAGGCCATAAAGCCTTGCACTTTTTCACTTTTTTTGTTTGGTACATATATATCGAATCGCCACAGCAACTCCATTACCTCGTTGCAAGGGAGACCCTTGCAACGCATTTCCAGAGGTTCTACCTCTTGTGTAACCCATCAGGGAAGGGAGGGAGACCCTCCCTTTTCTCAATAGACCACACCAGAGGCGAAATCGCCTACTTGTTACCATTACCTTGCATGGCTAAAACCCCATCGCGCAGTTTATCCGGCACTTCTTGCAGGTGATCCTCATCCCACTGGAAGAAACCGACACCCATAGTCAAAGAACGCAATTCAACGATAAAATCGTGCATTTCCGCTTGGGGGAGATAGGCCGTTACCTGATCCCAACCTTTCCACTCCTCGGAAGCTTCAAAACCCTGAATTTGACCGCGTTTACCACTGATTAACTGTAAAACCTTGGCGGTGTATTCTGAGGGAGCGAGAACAGTCACCGATAGAATTGGTTCTAATAAGACTGGATGACATTTAGGCAGTCCTTCCGTCATCGCTAGACGGGCCGCTTGTTTAAAAGCTTGTTCGGAACTATCGACACTGTGATAGGAACCATCGGTGAGGGTGACATCGATATCCACCACGGGGAAACCCAAAGGACCATGACCGAGATATTCCCGCACTCCCGTTTCCACCCCGGGGATATACTGTTTGGGGACGACACCACCGACAATGCTTTCATGGAAGTGGAAACCTTCCCCCCGGGCCAGGGGTTTAATATCGAGGTAAACATCGCCAAAAGCACCGTGACCGCCGGTTTGGTGTTTATAACGTCCGTGGGATTTGGTGCTGGTTTTGATCGTTTCCTTGTAGGGAACTTGGGGTAAATGGGTGGTCATCGGTAGATTATACTTGCGCGCTAGGCGATCGAGGGCCACTTGCAGATGAATTTCTCCCTGTCCCCAAAGAATCACTTCTTTAGTATCACCGTGTTGTTCCCAGTAGAGGGAAGGATCTTCTTCGATCAGTTTTGTCAAAGCTGAACTTAATTTCACTTCATCCTTGCGATTGGCGGCGGCAATGGCCAAGGCAAAGACGGGTTTGAGTTGTAAACCTTTGGGAAGATCGGGTTTTTGACTGCCGCTGCTAACCACATCTCCGGTGGCGATTCCCTCCAAACGACCGAGAGCGACAATTTCCCCCGCTTGGGCCTGCTGTAGGGGTTGTTGTTGTTGTCCCATAAGACGATAGATACCACCAATCCGCACAGCGTTCAAGGCCATGCCATCGCTAAGGGTTCCCTGCCAGACTCGCGCTAGGGAGAGGCGACCGCCCTGGGGAGTAAAATAGGTTTTGAGGATTTGTACCACCGCATCCCCATCCGCACTGGGATCGAGACCGCGACGGTTGGCAGTAATTGTCGGGGCCGGTGCTTCTTCCACTAAAGCGGTGAGGAGATGACGCACACCATAGTCCCGTTCCGCCATACCTAAGAACACGGGTACTATCTGATCGGCTCCCAGTTCTTGTTTTAAGTCTTGGAGAATTTCTTCCCGGGAGGGGTTAATATCTTCGAGGAGTTCTTCTAAAAGATGATCATCAAATTCGGCGATCGTTTCTAGCATTTCTTGTCGAGCGCTCTGTTCTTCTTCCTTGAGGTGGTCGGGTAAAGCTACAGGGTCGGCGGGACTGTTAGCATGGTAATGATAAGCCTGTTCGTTGATTAAATCGATAAATCCGATAATTTCGTTGTTCTGCCGGATAGGATATTGTTGGGGAACGAGGGGACGACTAGAAACGGATTTGAGAGCTTGTAGGACTTCGTTAAAGTGACTATTACAGCGATCCATCTTGTTGATGAAGATTAGATGCGGAATTTCCCAATCATCGAGGAATTTTAGCAAGGGAGCCAGGGTGAGAACTCGATCGACCACCGGTTCACAAACGATAATAGCAGCACCGGCCCCGACGAGGGCATTATAGGTTTCACTGGCAAATTCGATCGAACCGGGGCAATCGAGAAAGGTAAAATTTAGGTCTTGGTATTGACTATGGGCAACGGAAACTTCTACACTCATCTGTCGATCCCGCGCTTGCGTGGAACTATCACTGACGGTATTGCGATCGCTAATTTTGCCTTTTCTGGTGATGGCTCCTGTTACGAAAAGTAAACTTTCCAGTAAGGAGGTTTTTCCACTGGAGTAGGGGCCGACAAGGGCCACATTACGGGTGTTTGCTCCGATACTTTGATTCATACAGATACCCCCAACAATGATTTAGTGATTAGTTGTGGCGATGGGACGATATTTACACTCGATCGCCCTAGGAAATATACTGTCATAGCACTGAAAATTACTCTCAGGACGTAGTTAGAAGTGAAAGGCCTGTCTTGCCATAATTTTGCCCAGTGCTACAAGTGTATTCTTTCTTACTTTTCACCCTAACTCAGTCTCAAGCATTACATCCCATTCTCGCAATCTCTTGTAAAGTCTCGCCTACTTTTAGTTAAGGAAGTTAAATAAATGTTAACTAAGCTGTTGACTATCCACAGTCTTTCTCATCAACTGGATTCACAAAAACGAGAGGCAGCCTGATATAGTGAGAGGTCGGAATGATGTTTATCAAGCAATTTTTATGTTAAAAGCTGGAATCGTGGGACTGCCAAATGTGGGGAAATCGACCCTATTTAACGCTCTGGTGGCTAATGCCAAGGCCGAGGCCGCTAATTTTCCCTTTTGTACCATTGAACCGAATGTGGGTGTGGTATCCGTCCCCGATGAACGTCTGGAGGTTTTGGCTAAAATCTCTAATTCCGAGAAAATCGTGCCGACGCGGATCGAATTTGTCGATATCGCCGGATTAGTCAAGGGTGCGAGTCAGGGGGAAGGATTGGGTAATCAATTTTTGGCTAATATCCGGGAAGTGGACGCGATCGTTCATGTGGTGCGCTGTTTTGATAATGATGATATTATTCATGTTTCCGGTTCTGTGGATCCGGCCCGCGATATCGAGGTGATTAATCTAGAGTTAGCTCTAGCGGATTTGGGACAGGTGGAGAAGCGGGTGGAACGTTTACGCAAACAGGCGAAAAATAGCAAGGAAGCCGCCGAAGAATTGGCTATCCTTGAAAAAATCCTAATTTGTCTTAATGACGGTATTTCGGCGCGAAAAGTGGATTTAAGCAAAGAGGAAGAAGAGTTAATTAAAAATCTCGGTTTATTGAGTCGTAAACCGATTATTTATGCCGCTAATGTTAGCGAAGATGATCTGGCCACGGGTAATGATTGGGTAGAAAGTGTCCGTCAAATTGCCCAACAGGAACAGGCAAAAGTTGTGATCGTTTCTGCTCAAGTGGAATCGGAATTGGTGGAATTGTCGGAAGAAGAAAGAAAAGATTTTCTCGGTTCTTTAGGAGTAGAAGAAGGAGGATTAAAATCTTTAATTAAAGCTACCTACGAGTTATTAGGACTGCGTACCTATCTCACCACCGGTCCCCAAGAAACCCGCGCATGGACGATTATTTCCGGTATGAAAGCACCCCAGGCAGCCGGAGTTATTCACTCGGATTTTGAACGGGGTTTTATTCGTGCGGAAACTGTGTCTTATCAGGATTTAGTTAATAGTGGCACGATGAGCGCTGCTAAAGAAAAAGGTTTAGTCAGAAGTGAAGGCAAGGAATACATTGTTCAAGAAGGTGATGTTTTACTATTCCGTTTTAATGTATAGCTAAAAATAAATCAGGTGAGTGCCACCCACCTGATCAAAAGGCTAAACAATTTTACTAAAATAACACGAGAGCATGACTGAATTTATTCAGTCGTCCGCAATGTTTTGATATAATCCCTCAAGATTTCTGCCATAGAAAAGTCTTTTGATACTAAATCCAGTTATTAAAGACTGATTATCTATTGTATCTTTTGCCTTTTGCCTATCCTCATCAGTAGCCTATACTCAACGGATTTAGTATGACTTGGCATAATCTCTAAGCTTTTTTTACTCATTTTGGTTAACATTAAACTGAATTTTTTATCTATTGACATACTCTAATTTATATTCTACAATCAGAGTATAGGAGCAAGTTATTGTTTAATCAAGATGGCGATGCTTTCTGTCCACTAAAAGACTGGTTTGTTAGGAATGCAGTCGAGGCTAAAAATAGTCTATCTATTCAACAACCCGCAAGGGGAAACGGTCAAATCAAGCGCAGTAAATGAAAGAGCAAGGATTGTTATTTTCCCAAGACAGCCTGTTACCTGAAAAACTCCCCCAAATTCAGGAATTACGACCTTCTAACAATCTTGCAGCAGTTTTTGAAGAGTGCCATAATTATATTTACGCCAACGAAGGAATGCTCAAAGACAAGATTTTTCACGAGATGGTTAAACTAATCATCATCAAACTTCATGATGAAAAATCTGCCAAGCAATCGGTAAATTTTGGCGTTACAGCAAGTGAATATAAAGCCATCGTAGCCAATAAGTCCGATGAATTTATGTCGCGTCTCAGTCAATTATTTACCTCCATCAAGAATCATTATCGGGGATTTTTCACCGATGACACATTCAAGTTAAAACCTCTGACTCTTGCTTATATTGTAGGAAAGTTACAGTACATCAATTTAAGTAAAACATCTGGCGATATAAAAGGTGAAGCCTTTCAAACTTTTGTAAATAGACACCAGCGTGGAGATAGGGGAGAATTTTTTACCCCTCACCCAATTGTACGCCTTGCGGTTGAAATGATAGACCCCAAACCAAAAGAAAAAATTATCGACCCTGCTTGCGGAAGTGGTGGTTTCTTAATTCAAGCAATAAACCATGTTCGACAAAATAACCCAGAGTTCGATATAGCAACTTTTGTGCAAGAAAGTATTACGGGAATTGAATTTAATCCCGATGTCGCCCTTTCGGGAATGATTCGTTTAGTTTTTGAAGGTGGCACAGGTTCAGAAATTATCTGCACTAATGCGCTTATCGAAGATGAAAAATTAAATAACTCTTTTGATGTTATCTTGACAAATCCTCCTTTTGGAAATAAAGGCAAAGTAGAAGACCAGAAAATTCTTAAATCATATCTTCTTGCCCGGAAATGGCATAAATCAGCGTCCAATGGTTGGGAAGTTTCCCCAACCGTTTTAGCAGGTCAGTCGCCCGATATTTTATTTATTGAGAAATCTATAAAATTATTGCGTGCAGGTGGTCGCATGGCAATTGTTTTACCCGATGGTCTATTACAAAATATCTCTAATGGACTGATTCGCTATTGGTTGCGCTCCCAAGCAAAAATATTAGGTGTTGTTTCCATCCCTACAGAAGCTTTTGTACCTTATGGCACAGGAATCAAGACATCACTTTTAGTAGTTCAAAAATTACCGGCAAACAATGATTCTTGTTTTATGGCACAAATCAAAAAAATAGGCTATGACGTTAAAGGACAAACAATATATAAGCGCAACGAGTCTGGAGTTATAGCCCAAACAAAATCAGGTTTGCCAATAGTTGACGATGATATAGATGATATTTCTCAATCTTTTGCATCATTTATCAACGGCGAATTTGCACAAAACAGCGATTGTATTTATACAGTTAAGAACACCCTGCTCAATTCGAGACTGGATGCTGAACATTATTTACCCAATGACCAAAAATTATTAGAACATCTAAAATCTATTGGGGCGAAACCTTTAGGTGAAATTGCCGATATTTTGAGAGATTCAGCTGATTTTCGTTTAGCCAAAGATAGTGAAATTAGATATATCGCTATCTCCGATGTTGATTATCGTACAATGCAAGTTGTTTCTCAACAAATAATCAAAGCACATGAAGCTCCATCTCGCGCAACATATAGAGTGTACAAAGGTGATATTATTACAGCAATTTCAGGAGCAAGTACAGGAAGCTCACGTCAAGCAACAGCCCTAATCACGGAAGATGAAGACGGAGCAATTTGCTCAAATGGATTTTCAGTATTAAGAAATATTCAGGGAGTCGAGCCTTTGTTTTTATTAGTATATATGAGAACAGACTTTTTTTGGCGTCAGATTAAAAGGTACATGACAGGTCATGCCATTCCTACTATTTTAGTAGATGATTTGTCTAAAGTTTTAGTGCCTATTCCACCCCAATCTGAACAGCAGAGAATAGCAAAAAGTATGACCGAAATTCAAGCAATTAGAAAAGAAGCGTTAAAGGCAAGTGAGAATGTGGTTAACGAAATGAGTCTTTTACTTGGCCAATTTGAGTAAGGCAAAAAGCAGGTTAAGCTTAGAACAAGTCTTAATACTAAATCCGGTTATTAAAAACTGATTATCTATTACCAACTTTTGTCTGTCCTGATATGTAGCCTATACTCAACGAATGAAGAATGTAAAGATTTATTAAATTGTAGCTTTTGATACAGTTGTGGGGGGGGGAATGTGTATGCTTCTGCTATCTCCCTTTGGTGTTGGGTTGGGCTGTTGCTTGACTTAGCTGCGAGGGGGGCGATCATACTTACTTAAAATTCGAGCAATTTGGGTTTGATTTATGAACACAAAAAGTCTTACTATAGGGTTTGTAGCTATTTTTTCTCTGTTAAATATTACAGACATTAATCCTGCTACGGGTGCTCCAATTCCTGGGGCAAAGATTACATGGATTTCTAAAGATAAATCATTACTAGAGGTTAATCTAGGACCTTTTGCAACATTTAAGTGGACTAATCCTAGTGGTTCAATGATTGAATTAACCGGTGGTTTGTTTGGAGCAAGTCTGAAACTTTCAGATGAGAAAGTAAAAGGCGGAGGAATAGAAGTTTTTCCCGGGCTACTTGCCAGTGCTTTAGATCCATCATATGGAACGAATGGTGAACCACCGATAAGTACTACAGGTCAAATTACTTCAGGAAATGCACAGTTCACACTGGATTTAAAGGGTTTTGTAGGTATTGATGATATAACTACTACTTTTACAGCATCGCTGGTTTCAAATGGCACTGACAATCCTTTGAATCTTAGTGTTTTTGGTCAAGGCGATCAGTTAGCATTTTCCCCACAAGGAACATTATCCTATATAACTAAATGGAGTTCTTCCGATGTAATTAATTTAAGTAATGGTGATAGCTTAGTAATAGGAGATTTTTATCTTGACTCGGTAGGAGATCCTAGTGTATTTAACTATAGCATTACTTCTACGGGTGACTTATGGTCATTATTTACCATAGGAGAAGACTATTCATTTGTATATGATTTATTATTGCCTCCTACCGTATCTAACTTAAGATTTAGTTTGCTTGGAGGTACAGTAACAAAAGAATTACGTTCAGTTCCCGAACCTACCTCCACTCTAAGTCTCCTCGCTATCGGCACACTTGGCGCAGCTTCAACCCTCAAGCGCAAACTAAAGCCATCCCAATCCATCGAAAAAGAAACCACAAAAGTTGGCTAAATTGCTCATTAAAAATACAATGCCCCTTCAATTAGCCAGTTGAGGGGGGTTTATTTTTAGTCCATGTTTCTATTCATTGATTTTTTTGATCCAATGGCAACTTTTACATCAATATTGTCAAATTGAATGAGTATGGTGATTTCGTGCTACAATAGAGGTCTATTAAAAGTAAAAAAACAATCAATTACCATGAATAGCAAGACAGAAATCACTATTCAAGTTCCTTTAGAAATTGCTAGATATTACGCTAAAATTAAACCCAATGACCGAGCGAACATAGAAAACAAATTAAATGAAACTATTCAATTAGAATTAGAAAAATATCGTCAAAAAGCAGCGGCGAGGTTATCAATAATTATGGATCAAGCTAGTGATGAAGCAGAAGCTAACGGATTAACTCCAGATATTTTAGCGTCTATTTTAGAACAAGATGAATAAACCCCGATTTGTTTTTGATGCTAATGTAATTGTTAGTGCTTTTTTATTTAAAACCAGTCCGCCTCGTTTGGCTTTAGAAACTGCCAAGAATCAGGGCATAGTTATCTTATCTGAGACGGTTATTGATGAACTTAGCAACGTTTTATCTCGTCCTAAATTTGACCGCTATTTAGCTAGGTTAATTCGCCAAGAGCTACTAGAAACATTAGTGGCAGCATCTTTATTAGTGAAACCGTCAGAATCTGTCAATGAGTGTCGAGATGCAAAAGATAATAAATATCTAGAGTTAGCAATTAGTGGTCATGCGGAATCTCTTATTACAGGGGATGAAGATTTGTTAGTCTTGAACCCATTTAGAAACATTAAAATCATCACTGTATTAGAATTTTTGGAGACTTATTCCGTCAGCTGATGGGGTTTATAGGGAAGTGGGGTGTGGGGTAGGGTTGATTCATTTAAATTAAGTACAGCGGATTTTGAGTCAATAAATTTGACTGAAGATTCTCAAGTTTATCTTTCTCTAACCAAAAGAGTTAGTCACAATAACTAATCTTTAATCCTCCGCCAATATTTATTATGAATAAAT
>VYMF01000243.1_pt1 | contig 12207 bp, 13 predicted proteins | sample 5115271 | NCBI WGS metagenome assembly VYMF01 (sample SAMN12291778, study PRJNA351875) | freshwater metagenome | isolation source: freshwater lake | place: USA: Michigan, Wintergreen Lake | collected 2013-08-08
CCTGGGCGGCGCGCTCGGCCCGGGAGCGGTCGCTGATCCTGCGCCGCTGGTACGAGCTGGTCATGGCTCATCGCGACGATCTCGCCCGGCTGATGACCGCCGAACAGGGCAAGCCCCTGGCCGAGGCCCAGGGCGAGGTGGCCTACGCCGCCGGCTTCATCGAATGGTTCGGGGAGGAGGCGCGCCGGGCCTATGGCGAGGTGATCCCCGGCCATCTGGCCGACAAGCGGATCGTCGTGCTCAAACAGCCGGTGGGGGTCGTCGCTGCGGTGACACCGTGGAATTTCCCGGCGGCGATGATCACCCGCAAGGTCGCTCCGGCCCTGGCCGCCGGCTGCACCGTGGTGCTCAAGCCATCCGAACTGACGCCGTTCTCGGCCCTGGCCCTGGCGGTGCTGGGCGAGGAGGCGGGGTTGCCGGTCGGGGTGTTCAACATCGTCACCGGCCCGCCGGTGCCGATCGGAACCGTGCTGACCACCGATCCGCGGATCGCCAAATTCACCTTCACCGGCTCGACCCCGGTGGGCAAGATGCTGGCCGCCGCCTGCATGGGCACGGTCAAGCGGGTGTCGCTGGAGCTGGGGGGCAATGCGCCCTTCATCGTCTTCGACGACGCCGACCTCGACGCGGCCGTGGAGGGGGCGATCGCATCGAAATTCCGCAATACCGGCCAGACCTGTGTCTGCGCCAACCGGCTGCTGGTTCAGTCAGGGATCCATGAGGCCTTCGCCGCCCGGCTGGTGGCGCGGGTCGAGGCCCTGCGGGTGGGCGACGGGCTGGACGGCCCGACCGATCAGGGACCGCTGATCAACGCCGCCGCCGTGGCCAAGGTGGAGGCGCACATCGCCGACGCCCTGACGGGCGGAGCGGCGGTCATGACCGGCGGGACGCGGCGGGGCGACTGCGGCACCTGGTTCGAGCCGACCGTGCTGCGCGACGTGGCGCCGGCGGCGCTGCTGAACCGGGAAGAAACCTTCGGGCCCGTCGCGGGCCTGGTGCGGTTCGAGACCGAGGCCGAGGCCCTGGCCATGGCCAACGACACCCGGGCGGGTCTGGCTTCCTACGTCTTCACCCGCGACCTCGACCGCGCCTGGAGGATGGGCGAGGGGCTTCAGTATGGAATGGTCGGTCTGAACACCGGCCTGATCTCCACCGAGGTGGCCCCGTTCGGCGGGATCAAGGAGTCGGGTCTCGGCCGCGAAGGTTCGCACTTCGGCCTGGACGAATACGTGGAGCTGAAGATGATGTGCCTGGGCCTGGTGCTGTCAGTCGAATGACAGGTCGCCTCCGGCAGGCGCGGCAAAGGCCGGGGCTATTCCCGGGTTAAAAGGACCCGGCAGCTATCCAGGAAGTGCGTGGCGGACAGAGAGGGATTCGAACCCTCGGTAGGCTTTCACCTACACACGCTTTCCAAGCGTGCGCGATCGACCACTCCGCCACCTGTCCGTTTCCACGACATTGCCCAAGGGCCTTCGCAGCACGCCGGAGGTCGATCCGGCGCGAGGCGAGGCTGATAGAACACCCGGACCCCCTCGGCAAGCGGCGCGTGAGGCCCCATATGCAGGAAAGATCATTCGACCGGCCGCGTCGGATCAGGAAGGCGCAGCCTTCCGGGCGCGGCCTGCCAGGGAGCCCGCCATGACTGTCCAGAAAACCCATGAGATGCCGACCGCCGCCGAGGCCCTGCCGGGACGGGCGACGCCGCTGCACACCGATGAATTCCACTTCGTCAGCGGCCGCCCGCTGAAAGGGCCGCACCCCGAGGGGTTCGAGACCGCCATCCTCGGCATGGGCTGTTTCTGGGGCGTGGAGCGCATCTTCTGGCAGCTGCCGGGCGTCTGGGTGACCTCGGTCGGCTATGCCGGCGGGATCACGCCCAATCCGACCTATGAAGAGACCTGCACTGGGCGCACCGGCCATGCCGAGGTGGTGCAGGTGGTCTTCAATCCGCAAGAGACCAGCTTTGGCGCGCTGCTCAAGGCCTTCTGGGAGAACCATGACCCGACCCAGGGCATGCGCCAGGGTAATGACATCGGCACCACCTACCGCTCGGCCATCTATTTCCTCGACGAGGGACAGAAGGCCGAGGCCGAGGCGTCGCGCGACGCCTACCAGGCGGCCCTGACGGCGGCCGGGCGCGGGACCATCACCACCGAGATCGCGCCGGCCGGTCCCTACTATTTCGCCGAGGACTATCACCAGGGCTATCTGGCCAAGAATCCGGCCGGCTATTGCGGTATCGGCGGGACGGGCGTGGTCTGCCCGATCGGCGTGGGCGTGGAGGCCTGATCATGGATCGCGCGGGGGTCGGCAAGGTGTGCCTGGCGCTGCCGGCGGCGACGCTGGACCATCCGTTCGGCGACGATCACGACGCCTACAAGGTCGGCGGCAAGATGTTCTGCATGGTCGGCGGTAGGGGAAGCATCTCCTTCAAGGTCTCTGACATCGCCTATGAGGTGCTGACAGAAAGCGGCCAGGCCCGCCCGGCACCCTATATGGCGCGGAACAAATGGGTGAACCTGGCGCAGATCGACGACTGGGCCGATGACGAACTGGCCGAGCATCTGGCCATCGCCCACGGCATTGTGGCGGCGAAGCTGACGAAGAAGGTGCGGGCGGCGCTAGGCCTCTAGTCGGCCGGCCGCGCCTTTTCTTCTGCGATCCAGCGATCCATCCGCGCGTCCAGCAGCCCCATCGGCAGGGGGCCGTCGACCAGCAGGGCGTCGTGGAAGCGGCGGATGTCGAACCGGTCGCCCAGTTCGGCCTCGGCCCGTGTGCGGATGGCACGCAGACGGATCTCGCCGATCTTGTAGGCCGTGGCCTGACCGGGCCAGCCGATATAGCGCTGCAGCTCGGTCTCGATATTCAGCGGGGCGAGGGCCGAGTTGTCGCGGAAACAGGCGCGGGCCTGCTCCAGGTCCCAGCCCAGCCAATGGATGCCGGTGTCCGCCACCAGCCGGCAGGCGCGCCACATCTCGTAGCTGAGGCGTCCGAACCGCTCATAGGGTGTGCGGTAGAAGCCCATCTCCTCGCCGAGGAATTCGGCGTACAGGCCCCAACCTTCGACGAAGGCGGTGACATCGACGCTGCGCCGGAAATAGGGGCCGTCTGCCGCCTCCTGTTGCAGGGCAATCTGCAGGTGGTGGCCGGGCACGCCCTCGTGCAGCGTCAGGGCCGGCATCTCATAGAGGCCACGCTGGTTCAGGCTGGAGGTGTTGACCATATAGCCGCCGGCGACGCCGTTCTCCATCGAGCCGGCGTTGTAGCGGCCGGTGGTGTAGTTGGCCTCGATCTCACGCGGCACGGGGCGTACCCCGTAAGGCAGGCGCGGCAGGGTGCCGAACAGGGCCGGCAGGCCGTCATCGGCCCGCTTGGCCATCTCCGACGCCTTCTCCATCAGCGCCTCGCGGGTGGTGACGTAGAATTGCGGATCAGAACGCAGGAAGGCCAGGAAGGACGGGAAGTCTCCGGTCCAGCCGGCCGCGCGCATCTCGGTATCCATACGGCCCCGGATCCGGGCGACTTCCTCAAGGCCGATGGCGTGGACCTGATCCGGCGTCAGGTCGGTCGTGGTGTAGCCGCGCACCAGATAGGCATACATCTCGCGCCCGCCGGGTCGGTGGACCAGGCCCAGGGTCTCGGGTGCGCGGGGCAGATAGTCCTCGCGCAGGAACCGCGCCCATGCGCGTCGCTGCGGCATGATCCCGTCGGCCACGGCCCGGGCGGCGCGTGCGCGAAGCGCTGCCTGCTGGGCCGCCGGGATGGAGGCGGGCAGGGTGGCGAACGGCTTGAGCAGCGGGTCGGCGTCCGGCGTCAGGGCCGCCTCGGGCTCGATCAGGGTCAGGGCGTTCTCGACGATGGAGCGGGGCTGGACCATGCCGGTCTCAAGCCCGCGCCGGGCGTTGGCCAGCGGATCGGCATAAGATTTCGGCATGGCCTCCAGCCGGGCAATCCAGGCCTCGGCATCGGCGGCGGTGGCGATGCGGGTCACGCCGGCGATATAGGCCAGGTTCTGCCCCGGCCCGCCCTCGGAGTTGAAGGCGTCGATCCGGCCGGTGTCGAGCGGGATGCGGGCCCGTGAACGCTGCAGCACATAGGTCAGGAAATTGTGGTTCAGCCGGTCGTTTTCGTTCAGCCCGGCGGGGTTGATGGCGGCCAACCGTTCGGCAAAACCCCTGAGCACCGGCTCCTGGGCCAGTTCAAAGGCGCGCGAGCCGTCGGGCAGGCGCGACAGGGCGGCGCGGTCGCCTTCCATACCGGCATTGATCGGGTCCACGGCCCGGAGATAGGCCTCATAGTCCGCCAGCACCGAAGCCAGGGCCGGGTTGTCGGCGTTCCGGGCGACTTCAGTCCGGGTCTGCACGGTGCCGGCAAAGGCGGGGGTCGCAGCGGCGGCGAGCGCGGCGATGGCGCAGGCGGTGATAAGGCGTTTCATGAAGTCCCTCCCGGATCGGACGGGACTGCACCGGAGCAGAGCCGCCGCGTCAACCGCAGAAGGCGAAGAACCGTTCGATATTCGGTGCGGATTCCGGATGCGGGGCGTACGCTTGGCGCTCGCCGTCCAGCCAGAGCGCGAGCCATCCAACCCGACGGAAGCGCTGGAAGACGGGGGCGTCGGCGGCCGCCTCGGCCGTCAGGAAGACGCCGGCGTGCAGCTGGGATGGTTCGGACTGCGCTGGAAACCGTTCGGTCTCGCCACCGGCCTCAATGTTGATTTCTGGCCTGGCGTCCGGACCGCCGACCGCGCTGAGGGCCAGTCTTCCGCTGCCCTGACGGCAGTCCAGCCCCAGGCGCAGGTCATCGCTTTCGGCCAGACCGTAGACCAGCCGGGCGTCGTCACCGTCGCGGTGGTAGAACCAGTCGTGGTCGGCGACGGGCACGGGTGCGCCGGTGGCGGCGACTGCAACGGCCTCGCCCGGCACCTCAACAGTGGCGCAGGCCGCCGCTCCGACGGTCAGGCCGATCAGGGCAATCAGGACTGGGGCGCGCATCAGGGTCTCCTGCGACCGGGTTCGGCGGTCAGCCGGCACACAATTCCGCGAACCGGCGCAGCTTGGCAAGATGGGCCGCCGGAACCTCGACCAGGCGGCGCTGGTCTCCGACCAGGATCGCCATCCTTCCATCGACCGTGAAGGTCGCGAAGACCGGATGGTCGGTGCGCAGCGCCAGCCGGGTGGAACCGGCCCGCACCGCCGCCTCGGCCATTGCCGAGGCCTCACCCGCCGTCACTCTCGCCATCCCTGTCAGCGACGCACCCCCATACAGGGTCAGGCGCGCAACGCTGGTGCCCCGATCGCATTCGAGCGTGGCGCGGAGGCTGGCGGTGTCCGGGACTTCATTGGCCAGGACAACCGGCTCGGCGTCCGCATAAAGCGTCCAGGTCCAGGCTGCTTCAGGCGGCAGGCTTTGCGCGGCCAGGGCCGTGGCGAAGAACAAGGCGATCATGGCTCAGCCTCGCTGATTGGTCCGACCACAGTAGTGGTCAGACGCGGTCAGAACCGCAATAGGCGAAGAATTCGCCGATCCGCTGACGCTCGACCGGATTGGCCGCCAGTTCGAAGGTGCCGGCGTCCGCCTCGACCGGCAGTTTGCCGCTGCGCAGCAACCGCTGAAGGGCGGGGTCGCGCACTGAAATCCGTTTTTCGTCGGACAGGCTGCCGCTGAGCGGATCGATCTCCGACGTGATCGACGCCTTGAGCAGGCGCGGGCCGGCCGGCTGCAGATCCCCGTAGATGACCGCCTGGGCCTGACCCGGTTCGCAGGTCATCATCAAGGCCAGTTGGTCGGAGTTTTCAACGCCATAGGCCAGTTTGGCCAGGGAGCCCTCATAGCTGAGGTGCCAGCCCATCGGTGCCAGACTGCCTTGTACCTCGGCATCGGTCGCGCGCGACTGGGCGGCGAAGGCGATCAGCCCGAGGGCGGCAACAGCTGGAATGGCAAACTTGATCATCAGGGAATCTCGCGTCTGGTATCGAAACGCTACATTCCATTAACGGTTCACGGCCCCGCTTGGACGCATCCCGGGCCTGATTTGGCTGTGCCCAATTTATCGCGGATTCTGCGAACAGCCCGCGCCGGGCCGCCCCCGTCGGCTCTGGAAGGTGGGCCCGTCTGACCGCAACCCGACTAGAACGGGCTGAATCGCTCGACCAGGGACTGGGCCGCGGGGGTGGCCTGGACGCGGCTGATGTCGCCGCGGCCACCATAGCTGATCCGGGCCTCTGCGATCTGGGTGTGGGCGATCGTATTGGCCGAGCTGATGTCCTCGGGCCGGACAATACCGGCCACGGTCAGTTCGCGGATTTCGCGGTTGGTCCGCACTTCCTGACGTCCCTGGATGACCAGATTGCCGTTGCCCATGACGTCGGTGACGACCGCGGCGATGGTCAGGCTGACCTTCTCCGAGCGATTGACCGAGCCGGAGCCGTTGGAGTTCGACGCGCCTTCCATGCCGACGAGTGTGGCGGGGTCGAACCCGCCGGGAAAGGCCTGGCCCAGGCTGTTCTCGAGGCCGAAGAAGTTGGTGACGCCACCTGAAATGTCGTTGGTGCGGCTGCGGGCCGTCGAATTCTGGGTCTGGGCCCGGTCGTCGATGTCAATGTTGACCGTCACGATGTCGCCGATCCTGCGCGCGCGCTGGTCGCCGAAGAAGGTTCGGGCACCGGCGCGCCACAGGCTGTTGGCGCTGGCGGCGCGGTCGGCCTGCTGCTGTTCGGGCGAAGGCAGATAGGCCTGGGTGTTCGGCATCAGGGCGGCGGGATAGCCGATGGGCGCCAGTTCCGGCCCGCGCACAGCCTCCATGGCGGTCGAACACGCCCCGAGTGAGAGTGTGGCGGCGGCAATCAGGACGATACGCATAGGACTTTATCCCTTTATCGGGCGGCGAACTGTTGGGTGGCGCGGGCTTGCTGGGCAGCCGGGCCGGCGGCGGCCAGGCCGGGACCGACGGCAACCGCGTCGATGGTGCGGCCCGATTGCAGGTTGCGGACGGCGATCCGCTGGCCGGCGGCGGCATTGCCCTCTGCACGACCTATGATGGTCAGGCGGACACCGCCGACCTCATAGGCGACCTCGACCATGTCGTTGCGTGTGATGACGCGTTCGGCGAGGGCGGCGCGAACCGGTACCGGACGGACGGCCGCGACCGGCATGACTGTCCCGGGAGCCGTCGAGCCCGGCGCAGGCGTGGCGGCGTTCGGCGCGGAGGCGGCATCGCGCACGACCACCCGGCGCAACCCGGTCGGATTTGCCCAGTCCAGGCCCGACTGGCGGGCGAGGCTCTGCAGCTGTCCGGCCTCGAAGACGATCGAAGGCCCTGCGCGGGTCCCCACCACCACATTGGCGGCCGGGCCGGCGTCGTCGAACAGGTCGCCGAGGGTCACCCGGCCGTCGCTGTCGACCGGATTGGCCTTCAGGGTTACCGGACCCGCGACGGCGGCACCCGCCATCATCAGGGCCGCGACGACGCCTGCGATCAGGGATTTCAAGATTTCACCTGCGCGCTGACCGACAGCATCTGGTCCGCGGTGGTGATGACCTTGGAGTTCATTTCATACGCCCGCTGGGCGATGATCAGGGCGCTGATCTCGGCCACGGCATCGACGTTCGAGGCCTCGGTGTATCGATGCAGCAACTGGCCGAAGCCGACGTCGCCCGGCGTGCCGACATTGGCCGCGCCCGAGGCGGCGGTTTCCATCAGCAGGTTGTCGCCGATCGCCTCCAGCCCCGCCTCGTTGAAGAAGCTGGCCAGCTCCAGCTGGCCGACGACCGATGGCTCCGTGGTGCCGGCGGTGATGACCTGGACCTGGCCCGACTTGGAGATCGACACATCGACCGCATCCTGCGGGATCGAGATATTGGGTTGCACGGCATAGCCGTCGTCCGTGACCAGCTGGCCTTCACCGTTGAGGGCGAAATTGCCGGCACGGGTAAAGGCGGTCTCGCCGGACGGCAGCAGGACCTGGAAATAGCCGCGCCCGTCGATTGCGACGTCGTACAGGCCGCCGGTCTGGGTCGGCGAGCCCTGGTCGGTAATCCGGTAGACGCTGCCCGCCTTGACGCCCGCGCCGATCTGGATCCCGGTCGGAACCACGGTGCCCTGGCTGGACGACTGCGCGCCCATCCGCTCGACGTTCTGGTACAGCAGGTCCTGGAACTCGGCCCGCTGCCGCTTGAACCCGACGGTGTTCATGTTGGCGATGTTGTTCGAGATGACCTCGACGTTCAGCTGCTGGGCTGACATGCCCGAGGCGGCGGTTCTGAGCGCGCGCATGGTTCAGTTCTCCCTTAGCCGACCCGGCCCAGCCGCTCGACCGAGCGGCGTGACAGGTCGTTGGTCTGTTCGATCATCCGGGTGACGCTCTCGTAGGCGCGCTGGATCTCGATCAGATTGGTGATTTCGAGGATGGGATTGACGTTTGAGCCTTCGAGCATGCCCTGACGCACGCGTGCGTCGGTGGCCTCGATGGCTGCAGCATTGGAGGAATTCCGATAGAGGCCGTCACCACCCTTTTCGAGCGCGGCCAGGGTGTCGAAGCGCACGATCGACAGCCGGCCGACCGGCGCGCCGTTCTGGCTGATCGTGCCGTCCGCAGCCACGGCGGGCTCGCCCTGCGCCGGGTCCAGGATGATGTCGCCGCCGTCGCCCTGGACGGCCGCGCCGCCCTCGGTGGTCAGCTTGCCCTCGGGGTCGAGGGTGAAGGCTCCGTCGCGTGTGTAGGCCTCGCCGACACCGTCGTTCAGCTTGAAGAAGGCTCCCTCGCCTTCGATGGCGAAGTCGAGGTCGCGGCCGGTCTGCTCAAGGGCAGCCTGGCCATAGTCGCGACCGACCCCGTTATCGAGCACGAAGCTGACACCCGGCCGCACGAAGGCGTTTCGGGCCCGTTCGCCGATCTCTTCGCCGACCAGCAACTGTTCGACCTTGAAGCCGGTCGTGTCCGCATTGGCGATGTTGTTGGCCACGATGTCGAGCTCGCGGCGCAGCGTCATCTGGCGTGACAGTCCGACATAGGCGGCGTTTTCCACGGGGCGGCTCCTTTCGCCCTCCGCTTCGCAACGACCGTGCCAACAAGGTTAATCCAGTGCCCGCGGGCATTTGGTCCGGTTTGGGGCCTAGATGACCCGGCAGGATTTGCCGGTTCTTAGCGGCTCGTTAACCAAAAACCGCTCGTATGGACCGAGAGATTCCCGGGGCGTGTTCCATGTTGAAATTCGGCAAGAAGAAGGGTGGCAAGGACGGCGGTGACGAGGCTGCCGAGCTGCCGGCCGCTTCCGACGCCGCCGCAGCGGATGGCGAGGGCGGGCCGCCGCCCAAGAAGAAGCTTCCCCTGCTGTTCATCGTCATACCGGTGGCCCTCGTGGTGCTCGGCGGTGGCGGTGGAGCCGCCTTTTTCATGATGCAGCCCAAGCCGGCGGCTACCGAAGAGGGTGAACACGGAGCCGAGAAGAAGGGTGGTCACGACAAGAAGGCCGAGAAGAAAGACGATGGCCATGGTGCTGCCTCGGGCGGTCCTCCGGATCCCTCCCTGGGTGTGATCGCCGAAGGTCCCGACGGCATCACCTTCCTGACCCTGCCCGACATCACGGTGAACATTCAGTCCCCGGACGGCCGTCCGACCTTTCTGAAGCTCAAGCTGACGCTTGAAACCCACGACCTGCATGTGGCCGAGCAACTCCAGGCCGAGATGCCGAGGCTCCAGGACATGTTCCAGGGCTTCCTGCGCGAACTGCGGCCGGAAGACCTGGCCGGTTCGGCGGGTAATTTCCAGCTGCGGGCCGAGATCCTGCGTCGCGTCAACCTGGTCGCCGCTCCGGGCAAGGTCGACGCCGTGCTGATCGAAGAAATGCTGGTGAAGTAGGCATGACCGACGCGGCCTTCGCCGAAAGCGCCGACCCGTTCGCTGAAGAAGCCGGATCACTGGCGGAAGCAGAAGGCGAGGTCCGTCCGTCCGGCCTGTCCGAACGCGTCCTGAACCAGGACGAGATCGACAGTCTGCTGGGCTTCGACATGGGCGAGGCGGATGATGCCGAGCGCTCTGGCATTCGGGCCATCATCAACTCCGCCCTCGTCAGCTACGAGCGGCTGCCGATGCTTGAGATCGTCTTCGACCGCCTCGTGCGGCTGATGACGACATCGCTGCGCAATTTCACCTCTGACAACGTCGAGGTCAGCCTCGACAATATCTCGTCGATCCGCTTCGGGGACTATCTGAACTCGATCCCGCTGCCGGCCATTCTGGCGGTGTTCCGCGCCGAGGAACTGGACAACTACGGCCTGCTGACGGTCGATTCCAACCTCATCTACTCGATCGTCGACGTGCTGCTGGGCGGCCGTCGCGGTACCGCGGCCCTGCGTATCGAGGGCCGCCCCTACACCACCATCGAGCGGGTTCTGGTCCAGCGGATGGTGGAAGTGGTGCTCTCCGACGCCCGGGCGGCCTTCGAGCCTTTGACGCCCGTGCATTTCACCCTTGACCGGCTCGAGACCAACCCGCGCTTCGCCGCCATCGCCCGTCCGGCCAACGCTGCCATTCTGGTCAAGCTGCGTATCGACATGGAAGACCGCGGCGGTCGTATCGAGCTGCTGCTGCCCTACGCCACGCTCGAGCCCATCCGGAAGATGCTGCTGCAGCAGTTCATGGGTGAGAAGTTCGGCCGCGACAACATCTGGGAAGGCCACCTGGCCACCGAGCTCTGGACCACCGAAACCGAGGTCCGGGCGGTGCTGGACGAGCAGCAGCTGCCGCTGTCCAAGGTGCTGGACCTCAAGGTCGGCGACACCATGATGCTGAATGCCACGCCGGATTCCGACATTTCGATCCGCTGTGGGTCCATCCCGGTCACGACCGGCAAGATGGGTCGCAAGGGCCAGCACATCGCCGTCCGCATCGAGGCTCCGATCAGTATTGAAGCCGCCTCGAGCCTGACAAAGGGAAAACGCTGATGACCGGGATGATTCTGGACGGCGTCCTCATGATGCTGCTGGTGGCCGCCCTCGGTTACGGCGTCAGGCTGGAGAAAAAGCTGTCGGCCTTGCGCGCGGGCCAGCAGGCCTTCGCCACCGCCGTGACCGAGCTCAACGCTGCCGCGGGCCGGGCCGAAGCCGCCCTCGCCAACCTGCGAGCTTCCGGTCAGGAAACCGACCTGCTGCACGACCGGATCATCAAGGCGCGCGAGCTCAAGGCCCAGCTGGAGAGCCTGATTGCCCGGGCTCCCGATACGGTGCGTCCGGTGCCCCAGCCCGCTCCGACGCCGGTTCTTGTCGCCGCTCGTCAGCCCGTCACCTCGACCGCCGAAGAGGAGCGCGCCCTGCGTATGGCCGCACTGGCCGAACGCATTCAGGGCCTGGCACCGGCGAAGCGCGCGCCGGCACCGGTCGAGGCCATCCTCGGTGCCCTGACAGCGGGGCGGTCCGCTAACCAGACCGGGAAGCAAAGCCTCAACCAGACCCGCCGTAATCTCGACGAAGACCTCTTCGCCGCCTGAACCCATTTTGACCCTTGCCCGGCGAAGACGCCGGCAGCCGGGCTTTGACGAGTAGCCGACCATGAGCAAGATCCCCCGCCTGTTGCCGCTGATCGCCGTCGCCATCGGCGGTGTGGTGATGGTGCGCGCCGTCGGTGTTGCGCCCGGCCTGTTCGAAGGGGCCCGCGCCTGGGCTGAAGAGGCCGTGCCCGCCGCCGGTGCCGCCGCCGCTGCCCCTGCAGTCGCCGCTGCTGCGGTCTGCGCCCTGACCCCGGAGCAACTGGCGCAGCAGGCGGGGATCTCGCCGGCCGAATTGCGCATTCTCCAGTCGCTGGCGGGCCGCCGGACCGAACTCGACGCACGCGATGCCGATCTGGCCTCGATGCTGCCGCTCCTCGCAACCGCGGAGCAGAAGCTGGACGCCAAGGTGGCGGCCCTCGAGGCCGTCAAGGCCGAGGTCCGTACTCTGCTGGGTGAGGTCAGCGAGCAGGAGAAGGCCGAGAATGACCGGCTGGTTGCGGTCTATTCCGCCATGCGGCCGCGTGAGGCCGCGCGAGTCTTCGCGACCCTCGACGACGATGTCCGTCTGCCGGTCGCGGCCGCCATGCGTCCGCGTTCCCTGGCCGCCATCATGGCCCAGATGGAGCCGGCCGCGGCCCGCGCCCTGACCGAAAAGCTGGCCCGCCGGTTCGAGGCCCGCCAGCAACTGGCCGCCCGCGCTGCCGCTGCAACGGCCGCTGCTGA
>VYMF01000246.1_pt1 | contig 12099 bp, 12 predicted proteins | sample 5115271 | NCBI WGS metagenome assembly VYMF01 (sample SAMN12291778, study PRJNA351875) | freshwater metagenome | isolation source: freshwater lake | place: USA: Michigan, Wintergreen Lake | collected 2013-08-08
CCCTAAGCCCTAAGCCCTAAGCCCTAAGCCCTAAGCCCTAAGCCCTAAGCCCTAAGCCCTAAGCCCTAAGCCCTAATCCCCAAGCCCCAAGCCCCAAGCCCTAAGCCCTAAGCCCTCACCTCGTGTAGGCCGGCGGCATCGCCCCTTCGCCGCCAGACGCATAGCGGTCGCGGAGCAGGAACTGGCGGCTGGTCGGGGCCTGTTCGGCACCGCCGATGAAGATGGTCTCGGCGTTGCTGAGCGGCTCCAGCGGGTCGCCGGACCAGATCACCACATCGGCAGCGGCACCGGTGCGGAGTTCGCCGAACTGGCCGCCCATGCCGAAGATGCGGGCCGGATTGACCGTGATCGCCGCGATTGCCGACTGATAGGACAGGCCGTGCGAGACTGCATTGCCGGCATTGTAGCGGGTCTCGCGGACCCGGTGGGAGCCGTCATTGCCCTTGATGGCGATGACCACACCCGCTGCATCGAGCGCCGCGGCGTTCTGCATCCGCGCGGCGCGGGTCTCGAGATTGCCCGGCAGGTTGGAGATCGGGTTCAGGAGGACCGGCACATTGGCGGCCGCGATCTGGTCGGCGACCAGCCAGGCTTCCTCGGCCCCGTCGAGGATGATCTTCACCCCTTCCTCGCGGGCGAGGCGCAGGACCTGCTGGATGTCGGCCGCGCGGCGCACGGTGACGATCAGCGGCAGGGTGCCGTTGGCGACCGGGATCAGGGCCTCCAGATCGGAGCGCGACAGGCTGAGATCGCGCAGGCCGGCGCGGTCATAGGCCCCGCGGTTGCGGGCATAGAGGCGGACCTCGGCCAGGGTTTCCTTGAACTGGGTGAACTGGGCCCCGCGGGCACCGCCGGCGATGCTGGCTCCGGCCTCGCCGAACGGGGCGACCATGGCCACGCGCGGCTTGACCAGGATGTCAGTCCCAGCCGCCAGATGGATGATGGCCGCCTGGCCGGCGAACAGGCCGGGCGATTGCAGCCCGCCGTGACCGACACCGGCGAAGTCGGAGTCGTCGTGGGCATGGCCGCCGCCCCCGCCTCCGGCATGGGTCGGCACGACGATGGCGCGGGTGATGCCGCCGAGACGGGCCACCGGCAGGGTGAAGGACCAGGGGTCGAGGCCGTAGGAGACGTCGAACGAGGCGCTGATGGTATTGGCGCCGTTGGACAGGTCGTCCGAGCCGCTGACGGAGGAGACCTCCGAACCGCCGAGGCCGCTGTCGACCGCGACGAAGCCGGGCGAGACCACCTTGCCGCGGGCGTCGATGATACGGGCTCCCACGGGGGCGGCACCGGTGCCGACCGAGACGACCCGGCCGTTCTGGATCACCACCGTACCGTTCTCGATCACCGAGGTTCCGGTCAGGACCCGGCCGCCGGTGATGGCGGTCAGGGACTGGGCGAAGGCCGGGCTGGTCAGGGCGACGGCGCAGACGGCGCCGAGGATGAGGCTCTTGAGGCGCATCAGCGGGCTCCCTGCAGGACGTTGGCGGCGGGCAGGCCGAAGCCGGGCTGGCCCAGTTCGAAGTCCGACAGCGGTTGATAGGCCGGATTGGTGCGGTCGAAGGTCAGGGCTCCGTCGATGAAGACCTGGTCGGCGCGGGCATAGACGCTGAACGGATTGGCGCTCCAGATCACGACGTCGGCGCGCTTGCCGGTTTCGAGCGACCCGGTCTGGTCGGCGATGCCCAGCGAGCGGGCGGGGTTGAGGGTGATCCAGCTGATCGCCCGCTCCTCGCTGATGTTCATGCCGATGCGGCGGCCTGCGGCGAGTGCGGCAGCGGCCTCCTGGTTCAGGCGCTGGGTCAGTTCGGCGTCGTCGGAGTGGATGACGGCGCAGGAGCCCTCGGGGGCGTCGACGAGGGCGGCATTGGCCTCGACCGCGTCCAGCCCCTCCATCTTGAAGCCCCACCAGCCGGTCCACATGTCGGCGCAGATGCCCTCGCGGGCCAGAAGCGGCGCGACCTTGTAGGCTTCGATGGCGTGGTGGAAGGCGGTGATCTTGTAGCCGAACTCATTGGCGATATCGATCATGACCGCCATTTCGTCGGCGCGGTAGCAGTGGTTCTGGACCAGGACGGTGCCGTCCAGCACGCCCGCCAGGGTCTCGAGCTGCAGGTTGCGGGTCGGGGGCGAGCCTTCGCCGTCCTCGCGCCACTTGTCCCATTTTGCCTTGTATTCGCGGGCGGCGATGAAGGCGGCGCGATAGCCGGCGACATTGCCCATGCCCGTGGCCGGGGAAGAGTTGCGGCCGCCATAGACGCGGCTGGGGTTCTCGCCGCAGGCCATCTTCAGTCCATAGGGGGCGCCGGGCATCTTCATGCCCTGCATGGTCACCGAGGGGACGTTGCGCAGCGTCACGCCGCGACCGCCGAACAGATTGGCCGAACCGGGCAGGATCTGGAGGGTGGTGATCCCGCCGGCGCGCGCCGTGTGGAAGCCGGGGTCCTGGGGCCAAACCGAATGCTCGGCCCAGACCTGGGCGGTGTTGGGGTTGGTCGCCTCATTGCCGTCGCTCATTCCGGAGACGCCGGGCGAGGGATAGACGCCGAGGTGGCTGTGCACATCGATGATCCCCGGGGTCACGAACCGGCCGCGGGCGTCGACCAGGCGATAGCCGGCCGGCACCGGGGTCGAGGCGCCGCCTACCGCGGCCACCCTGCCGTCGGTGACGATGACCACGCCGTTCTCGATCCGCTGGCCCGCGCCGGTGAAGACCGTGCCGCCGACGATGGCCATGTTCTCGCGCGGCAGGCCGCGATAGGTCGAGGGGAAGGGGTCGGGATTGGCCGCGACGTCCAGACCGCGGGCCAGCGGCTCGCGCGCCCCGGCGTCGGACGCGGCATCGGCCGCGGGGGTCTCATCGCCGCCCGCCATGGTGGCGCAGGCAGACAGGACCAGTGAACCCGCCAGCACGCAGGCGAGTGTGGCGAGGCTGGAGCCCCGCAAGGCGTGGAATTTCATCAGACGCTCCCCGAATGCGCCCGGCGTGAAGGGTGGGGCGCAAGTCGGGCGGGATTACAAAGGCCTTCGGCGGTTCCCGTCAAAGCCGGAAACATTACAGATCGGTAAGGCGGGCTTTCAGTTCGTCCCCGGACAGACCCTCGACCTCGACCATCTTGGTCCGCGACTGGCCGCCTCGGTGCAGGACCACGGCGGATTTCGCCAGGCCGAGGGCCTTGGCCAGGAGTTTTATCAGGGCCTCATTGGCCTCACCCTCGACCGGCCGGGCACGGACGCGGACCTTGAGGACGGGCCGGCCGTCGGCGTCCACATCCCAGCCGTCGATGCGGTCGGCCGACGCGCCCGGGGTCAGGCGCACCGGGAGCCGGGCCGACTCAGGGGTTCCGGAAGGGTTTCGAGCCATAGGCCGCCCGATCCTCCGAGATCGCCATGGCGGCCATGATCACATCCCGGGGATCACCCCGGAAGCCGCTCTCGAAGATCTGCTCCAGCTCCGTGCGGTCGCCCCGGGCGATGATCAGGATCGACCGCGCCAGCTGCTGGGGCCCGACGGCCAGCTTCATGTCCCACAGCGACCTCAGGCGCGCGCGAACGGCCTTTCGGTCAGCCGGGTCGCGGAAGTCCCGATCAATACGCGCCCGGACGTCGCCGGCCAGTCTCCAGAACATCCGGAGACCGTCAGCCCAGCGCCGCCATCAGCTCCGGCACCACGGTCTTGTAGTCGCCGACGATGCCATAGTCGGCGACCTGGAAGATCGGGGCGTCGGCGTCCTTGTTGATGGCGACGATGATCTTGGAGTCCTTCATCCCGGCAAGGTGCTGGATGGCGCCCGAGATGCCGATGGCGATGTAGAGGGCCGGGGCCACGACCTTGCCGGTCTGGCCGACCTGATAGTCGTTCGGGGCGTAGCCGGCGTCGACGGCGGCGCGCGAGGCGCCGACGGCGGCACCGAGGCGGTCAGCCAGCGGGTCCATGACGGCCTGGAATTCCTCGGCCGAGCCCATCGCCCGGCCACCAGAAACGACGATCTTCGCCGCGCCCAGCTCGGGACGGTCCGACTTGACCATTTCCTCGCTGACGAAGGCGGCCTTGCCGGCGTCGGCACCGGCGACGGTCTCGACCTTGGCCGAACCGCCTTCAGCGGCGGCATCGAAACTGGTCGGACGGACTGTGATGACCTTCTTGCCGTCGGATGACTGGACGGTCTCCAGGGCGTTGCCGGCGTAGATCGGGCGCACGAAGGTGTCGTTCGACACGACCTCGATGATGTCCGAGATCGGGGCGACGTCGAGCTTGGCGGCGATCCGGGGCATGAAATTCTTGCCGTCGGTGGTGGCCGGCGAGAGGATGGCGTCATAGCCGTCGGCGAGGCCGATCACGGTGGCGGTGACCGCCTCGGCCAGCTGGTGGCCCAGGCCGGCGCTCTCGGCCAGCAGGACCTTGCGTACGCCGGCGATCTTCGCAGCGGCGTCGGCGGCGGCCTTCGAGCCTTGGCCGATGACCAGGATATCGACGTCGGACGACAGCTTCAGGGCGGCGGTGACGGTCTTGTGGGTGGTGTCGCGGACGGTGTCGCCGTCGCGATCGGCGATAACGAGAACGGCCATTACAGGACCCCCGCAGTCTTGAGCTTGGAAACCAGTTCGGCGGCGTCCGCCACCTTGATCCCGGCCGAGCGCGTCGGCGGGGCCGTGACCTTCTTCACCGTCAGGCGCGGCGCGATATCGACGCCATAGTCGGCGACCGCCTTGATCGCGATCTCCTTCTTCTTGGCCTTCATGATGTTCGGCAGGGAGGCGTAGCGCGGGGTGTTGAGACGCAGGTCGACCGAGACCACGGCGGGCAGGCTCGCCGACAGGGTCTGCAGACCGCCGTCGACCTCACGCGTGACGGTGGCCTTGCCGCCCTCGATGACGATCTTGCCGGCGAAGGTGGCCTGGGGCCAGTCCAGCAGGGCGGCCAGCATCTGGCCGACGGCGTTGTTGTCGCCGTCGATTGACTGTTTGCCCAGCAGGACCAGGTCCGGCTTCTCCTCATCGACCACGGCCTTGAGCAGCTTGGCGACCGCCAGCGGCTCGAGGTCGGCGTCAGACTGGATCAGCAGGCCGCGGTCCGCGCCCATGGCCAGGGCGGTGCGGATGGTTTCCTGGGCCTGGGTCACGCCGATGGAGACGACGACGATCTCGGTCGCGGTCCCGGCGGCATGGTGCTCCTTGCCCTCCTTCATGCGCACGGCCTCTTCGACGGCGATCTCGTCGAACGGATTCATGCTCATCTTGACGTTGGCCAGATCGACACCGGTCTGGTCCGCCTTGACGCGAGCCTTGACGTTGTAGTCGATCACCCGTTTGACGGGGACGAGAACCTTCATTGTGCTATCCACGAAAGCGCCGGAATGTTGGGTGAGGGAATGGTACGCCTCATCCCGCCTGTCAACGTAACGCCGCGTCAACGGACGGAAACGTCCGCCTCCCACAGCTTCGGAACGCCTCCATGCATCGCCTCCTGACCATGAAACGGCTCAGCATCCTGTTTCTGTCGATCTTCGCCGTGCTGGTGGCCGGCATGTTCGCCTATGAGCGGCTGGTCGTGGCTCCCGGAGACCGCTGCGAGGCCGGCGGCGGCTGGTGGGACCCCGAAGGCAAGGAATGCGGTCGGCCGATCTCCATCGCCGAAATCACCGGCCGGCCGAATCCCGGTGAGCGCGCAGCGGCCTCGGCCGCGAAGAACCGTGAACTGGTGGCCATCGAGGACCGTCTGGCAGCCGAACAGCGCGCCCGCGACGCCGACGCCGACCGCCAGCGCGCGGCCCTGGCGGCGCAGTAGTCCCGGGCCCCCGGTCTGCGGCGGGTAGGTTCATCACAACGGGCACAACGAATTCACAAAGGACACGACGGGACCGGAGATGCGGTCCGGCCGGTGTCGTATTCCGCCGGACATGAGATTGCGGCTTCGCCGCATTTGATCTGATCAGCCTCCGGCCCTGACGGCCCTGCACCGCATCAGGTGGCCCCGGCTGCGTCCGTCGCACGAGACCCGTTGTGCGCGTTGTGAACCCGTCGTGCCCGCTGTGAAGAACCAACGTTGCAGGAAAAAAAGGGTGCTGCGGGTCGCCCTAGCGCGTCGCGCCCGGCTTCCATTTCACATCGTCGGCGCCGTTGGCATTGGCCCGGCGGGCGGCGACGAACAGATGATCGGACAGCCGGTTCAGGTAGTGCAGCGCCGCCGGCGTGACCGCCTCGCCCGCTTCGATCAGCCGCACCGTCTCACGCTCGGCCCGGCGGGCTACAGTGCGGGCGAGATGCAGGTGGGCCGACAGGGCTGAGCCGCCGGGCAGGATGAAGCTGTCCAGTGCCTTCAGGCTCTCGTTCATCCAGTCGATCTCGGCCTCCAGCCGTTCGACCTGACTGTCGATGATCCGCAGGGCCTCCCATTTGGGGGCCGGGTCCAGCGGGGTGGCGAGGTCGGCGCCCAGGTCGAACAGTTCGTTCTGGATCCGCCCCAGCATGGCGTCGATGCGGTCGTTCTGGCCGGAGTGCAGCCGGGCCAGGCCAAGGACACTGTTAAGTTCATCCACGGCACCATAGGCCTCGACGCGCCGGTCGCTCTTGGACACGGTCGCGCCTGACGCCAGCCGCGTCTGACCGTCGTCGCCGGTCTTCGTATAGATACGGTTCAGGACCACCACGGGATCAGGACCCCGGGCCGTTAACCGGCATGGGTGGATTTCCACCACATGCCGATGCAGAGCAGGATGACCGCCACGGCCTGCAGGCCGACGCGCAGCCGCATCAGCTTGTTGGACCTTGACCGGTCCGCGTCCCCGCCCCTGTGCAGGGAGAAGATTCCGAACCCGAGAGTGACGGTGACCCCGAGGATCGCGGTCAGGATGAGAATGTTGATCAGATTGCCCATGACGCCAATCTAGGCCCGGTCGCGGGGCGAGGCCAGTGCGTCGGTGCCGCACGGACCCGATCTGATGGTTAAGCTGTCGGTCATCCTTTCGGCTAGGTCGATGGTCATTCTTTGGTGGTCTGGTGTCAGGCTTCACAGGGTGGCCATGACCGACCGCACGATCCGAAATCTGGCCCACCTGCGGCGCTCCGCCTCGACGGCGCGCGTCCTGAACCTGCTCAAGATCGGGTTCGAGCACAGCCATGAGGTCGAGTGGGCGAACCGGCCCGTGTTCCAGAACCCGGCCCTGAACCGCGCCCTGATCATCAAGCACCGGCTGCGGCGTGACGAGACGGATAGTTTCTACCTGCGCAAGCAGGTGGCGACCAAGGTGGTGATTCCGCTCGATCCGGACGACCTGAAGTCGGGGGGGCGGTTCGTCTTCGTCGGCCAGCGCGACTATGAGCGGGTCATGCGCGAGGCGTTCGGGGTTTCCCCCGGTCACCCGGACATGCAGACGCTGGCACTGCTGGACCGGCTGCCGTCGCTGGACCCCTTCCTCCTGCGCGAACAGTTGAAGCGCGGCGGTATGGACCCTGCGCTTTGCTATTTCGCCATCAGCGACTTCGACCATCAGCGTATGTCGAGTTTCGTTGAGGCAGAGATCCTTCCGCTGGTCACCTTGTCCCTTGGCCCCGATCTGGAGGTGGTGGGCTCGACGCGCCGTCTCGCGGCGAAGATCATGTCCAATCGCCCGACAGACCATATGGGGGCGTTGCGCACGACCCTTCGGCTCGAACTTGAGGAGTATGAGGAGGGCGTCTTCTGCTGGAAGGGCTTTCTCTACTACAAGTGGGTCCTCACCAGCCTCAGGGCCGAGGTATTGGCCGTCGCCGATGCAGTCAGGACCGTAAAGCCGATCGGGAAGGTAGACCGGGATGCCCGGACATGGCTGGACCGTGGCAGGGCCGTGCTCAGGGACCGGATCATCGAGACCTGCAGTGAGGTGCAACGCACCCTCTCGGTCTATGATGAGGCCTTCGCCGGGCTGACGGATGAGAATCGCCCCGGGGCTTTTCGTGAGTTTCTTCTGGATTCCCCGCGCCTGTTCTCGAAACTTGGCGACCAGCTCGGTGCCATCCAGCATATTGTGAGCTTCTGGCGGTTCCGCTTCAGCCCCGGTGCCTCGGGCGTGGGGGTCGAGGAACTGATCGACATCTTCATGGATTTCGAAACCGGCCTTGCAGCGCAACGGGGAGAGGCCGACGCACCCCGGTGGGCGGCCTGAGCCGAACCCCGACGTCTCGTCCGATCAGAAATCCCGGTGACGCATGGCGACATCGCATCGGTCATAGCGGGCCCCGAACCGCTCCATGACGTCTCCATCATGCCGAAAGCCCAGCTTTTCATAGAGATGGATCGCGGCCGCGCACCGGTGACTGGTCAACAGATAAAGAAACTGCGCGTCCAGTTCCCGGGCCCGGTCCAGAACCGCCTGCAGCAAGGCCTCGCCCACCTTGAGCCCGCGCGCGGCCTCCAGGACGCCCATCTTGGTCAGTTCGAACTGACGGTCGCCCGTCTTCTGCAGCGCGCAGGTCCCCACGATTTCGGCTCCCGGGACCCGGGCAAACAGGATGTCTCCCCCCTGCGCGATGATGCGGGATTCAGGGTTCTCCAGCACCTCGCGGTCCGTCGATTCGAGCGCAAACATCGCTTCGATCCACTGGACGTTGATGTCATGGAAATCCCTTGCCCGGTCCGGTGTGAAGGGCAGGATCTCGACGGCCGGACCCGATCGGGGTGCCGTGGCGCGCCGGTGCAGGGGCTGTTCATCCAGTGAGCGTTCCATGGCGTCCAGCTGGGCCAGAAGTGAGCCGTCCAGGTTCGCGCACAGGTCTCTGACGCTCGCTTCGACAGCCGGCCAGACTTCGGCGCGGGAGCGCGCGATGATGTCCTTGCCGGTCGTGGAAAGCTGAAGTGTCCGGCGGCGACGGTCGGTTGAGGCGGGACCGTTCTCGATCAGCCCGGCCTCGACCAGCCGGGTAACCGCGCGGGTGACGCCCGGCTGGCTGACGCCGGTGGCCTCTACCAGTCCGCCCACAGTGAGCGGTCCACCGGAGTCCAGCGCTGCCAGGATCGGATACTGGGCGGGCTGCACAGGCAGGCCGGCGCGCTCGATCAGGACCAGGACGTCCGCCTGCATCCGCTCGCCAAGGCGTTTGAGACGGCTGCCCAGAAACAGGTGAGGTCGAGCCCCGAGCACATCCTTGATCGCTCACCGCATTACATACCGTTGTATATAACGCGTTATCAGAATGGGCTGTCAACCGGCCGGCGGGGCCTCGCCGCCCGGGGCGGCGAGGCTCTGTGGTCCTAGTAGCGGTAGTGGTCCGGCTTGAACGGGCCGCTGGTCGGGACCGAGATATAGTCGGCCTGTTCCTTCGACAGGGTGGTCAGCTTCGCGCCCAGCTTGGCCAGGTGGAGCATGGCGACCTTCTCGTCGAGGTGTTTGGGCAGGACATAGACCTGGTTCTGGTACTGCGACCGGTTGGTCCACAGCTCGATCTGGGCCAGCGTCTGGTTGGTGAAGCTGGCGCTCATCACGAAGGACGGGTGGCCCGTGGCATTGCCCAGGTTCACCAGACGGCCTTCCGACAGCAGGATGATCTTCTTGCCGTCCGGGAATTCGATGTGGTGGACCTGGGGCTTGATCTCGTCCCACTTGAAGTTCTTGAGGCCGGCGACCTGAATCTCGCTGTCGAAATGGCCGATGTTGCAGACGATGGCGTTGTTCTTCATCGCCCGCATGTGGTCGACGGTCAGAACGTCCTTGTTGCCGGTGGCCGTGACGAAGATGTCGGCCTCGTGGGCCACGTCGTCGACGGTGACGACCTCATAGCCTTCCATCGCCGCCTGCAGGGCGCAGATCGGATCGACCTCGGTGACCTTCACCCGGGCACCGCCCTGACGCAGGGATGCGGCCGAACCCTTGCCCACATCGCCATAGCCGCAGACCACAGCGACCTTGCCGGACAGCATGACGTCGGTGCCGCGACGGATCGCGTCGACCAGGGATTCACGGCAGCCGTAGAGGTTGTCGAACTTGGACTTGGTGACGCTGTCGTTGACGTTGATGGCGGGGAAGGGCAGCTCGCCGCGCTCGGCCATCTGGTACAGGCGGTGGACGCCGGTGGTGGTCTCTTCCGACACGCCGCCGATGGCGTCGCGGATGGCTGAATAGAAGCCGGGCTTCTCGGCGATGTAGCGTTTCATCACGGCGAAGAGGGCTTCTTCTTCCTCGTTCTGCGGATTGGCGAGGACCGAGATATCCTTCTCGGCCTTGGGCCCGAGCACGCACAGCAGGGTTGCGTCGCCGCCGTCGTCGAGGATCAGGTTGGGATAGCCGCCGTCGGCCCATTCGAAGATCTTGTGGGCATAGTCCCAGTACTCGACCAGGGTCTCGCCCTTGGTCGCGAACACCGGCGTGCCCGCAGCGGCGATGGCGGCGGCGGCGTGGTCCTGGGTGGAGAAGATGTTGCACGAGGCCCAGCGGACCTCGGCGCCCAGGGCTTCCAGCGTCTGGATCAGAACGGCGGTCTGGATGGTCATGTGCAGGCTGCCGGCGATGCGGGCGCCCTTCAACGGCTGGCTGGCACCGAACTCAGCGCGCAGGGCCATCAGGCCGGGCATTTCGGTCTCGGCGATGGCGATTTCCTTGTCGCCGAAGGGGGCGAGCGAAATGTCGCGGACGATGTAGTCGGTCATGGGACGGGCTTTCCGGGGGACTGTTCGGGCGGCCTATAGACCGGTCCCGCGCCGGGGGCAAGAAACACATAAGGATGTCTTTATGTGATTGCCGTGACGGCGGCTCTGGCGCACGGCGCAGAGGTGCGCTCAACATGGCGACCTGTTCGGGAGGGTGATCATGCACAGACTGATGGCGAGCGTGGGTGTTGCGGCGGTTCTGGCGCTGGCGGCACCGGTGATGGCGCAGGCGCAGGCGGCCGCAGAGGCCGGCCCGGTGACCCTGATCCAGGCCGGACGTTTGCTGGACCGTCCGGGACAGGCCCCGCGCGGTCCCTCGACCGTGGTGGTGCGCGACGGGCGGATCGTCGAGATTCGCGACGGCTTTGTCGACGCCACCGCCTTCCCAGGCGCGACCGTGATCGACCAGCGCGAGCGGTTCGTCCTGCCCGGCCTGATCGACAGCCATGTTCACCTGGTCTCGGACCTCGGCGGTCAGGCCGGCTTCCTGTCGGGCGTCACCGAGAACCTGCCGACCCACGCCTATCGCGCGGCCGAGAATGCGGAAAAGACGCTGATGGCCGGGTTCACCACGGTGCGGAATCTCGGCGACGACGGCGGGGTGACCCTGGCGCTCGCGGACGCCACCGCCGCCCACCGCCTGCCTGGGCCGCGCATCATCGATTCCGGCAACAGCATCTCGACCACCTCGGGCCATATGGACGGGCGGCTGGGGTTCAATGACGACCTGCGCGAGGTCATGCCGCACGACAACGTCTGCAACGGTCCCGAAAGCTGCCGCGAGGCCGTGCGCATCCAGATCGGCCGCGGTGCCCGGGTGATCAAGATAGCCACCACCGGCGGGGTCAACAGTCGCATCGGTGCCGGTTTGGGGGCACAGATGTTCGAGGATGAGGCGCGGGCCCTGATCGAGACGGCGCATCTCTATGGCCTCAAGGTCGCGGTCCACGCCCACGGGGCGGACGGGATCAATATGGCGCTGCGGCTGGGGGCCGATTCGATCGAGCACGGCACCATCTTTGATGACGAGACCCTGCGTCTGTTCCGCCAGTCAGGGGCCTACTATGTCCCGACACTGTCGACGGTGAACGGCTATATCGAGCGGCTGGCCGCGGATCCGAACGCCTATCCGCCGGAGGTCCTGCCCAAGATCCAGTGGCGGATTTCCATCACCGGCCAGTCGCTGCGCAGGGCCGTGCCGGCCGGTGTTCGCATCGCCTTCGGCACTGACGCGGGCGTCTCGAAACACGGCCGCAACGCCGATGAGTTCGCCCTGATGGTCCAGCACGGCATGACGCCGATGAGCGCGATCCAGGCAGCCACGGTGAATGCTGCGGACCTGCTGGGTCTGTCGGCGGAGATCGGAACGCTGGAAGCCGGCAAGCGCGCCGACATCATCGCGGTCGACGGCGATCCGCTGACGGATGTCTCGGTTCTGACGTCGATGGACTTCGTGATGCGTGACGGCCGGGTCT
>VYMF01000247.1_pt1 | contig 12095 bp, 13 predicted proteins | sample 5115271 | NCBI WGS metagenome assembly VYMF01 (sample SAMN12291778, study PRJNA351875) | freshwater metagenome | isolation source: freshwater lake | place: USA: Michigan, Wintergreen Lake | collected 2013-08-08
GGCCGTGCTCGTCAGTGCGGCGCTGACCCTGGCGCTGATCGCCCTGCACGGGCTGGGCGTCCGCTGGGATCCGTTGGGCCTGTCGGAGCGCCGTCTGAAGTCGGCTGAAGCCGCAGCCACCATTGCCGCCGCCGATGCCGCCGCTCGCCGGCTGGAGGTTGAGGCCGCCCGGGATCAGGCCCTGCGCCTCGACAAGGTTCATCAACACGCCGTGGCGGTGGAGCGGGCGACCGCATTCGCCACGACACAGGCCAGGAGTGCCCATGACGCCGATTATCCGCTGGACCCGCTTCGTGCTGCTCGGCTTGCCGATCATGACCGCGAGCTGTGCCACCTTGCCCCCGCAGTCTGTGCAGCCGCCGCGTCTGATCCTGCCCCAGGCGGCGACGACCGCCTGCATCCTGCCGCGACTGCCGGCGGCGCCGACCGTGGCCGACCTTGAGGTGGCCTACGGAGAGCGGGGCGCCCGGCTGGTCGCCTGCGAGAGCGCGCGGGCGCTGGCGGTCGAGACCCTTCTGGCGGAACGGGCGCTTCAGGACCGATGGCACCGGGAGGTCGAGGCCCGACCGCCGCGAACGGGCTGGCTCTGGTGAAAGAGGGCCCGCCGGGTAGGGGCGGGTCGGTCCTCCAGGCGGCACATCCTGCCGGGTGATGCGGCATTTTTTGCCGGGCCCGGCACAACCTGCCGGGCTTCCGAGGAAATGAACAAGAACTAACGTAACGAATTCAATGACCGGGTGGTTGGCACAGGCCAAGGTCGCTTGGTCCCATCCTTGCGTCAGGCCTGCCGAGCAAAATGCTCCCGGCAGCCAAAATGGCGTCGGACACCTTGAAACAAGGAATATCGTCATGGCGCTGAACAGCGTTAACACGAACGTCGGCGCGCAAATCGCGCTCCAGAACCTGCAAGTGACCAACAAGGAACTTGAAACGGTTCAAAACCGCATCAACACCGGCAAGGTTGTCTCGTCCGCCAAGGACAATGGAGCCATCTTCGCTATCGCGACCGGCCAGCGTGCCGAAGTCGGTGCCCTTAACGCCGTCAAGAACAGCCTGAACCGTGGCCAGTCGGCCGTGGACGTCAGCCTGGCCGCCGGCGAATCGGTCTCGGACCTCCTGAGCCAGCTGAAGGAAAAGGCCCTGTCCGCCACGGACAAGAGCCTGACGACTTCGGCCCGTTCGGCCCTGAACGAAGACTTCAAGGCCATCCGCGACCAGATCACGACCGTGGTCGCCAACGCCAAGTTCAACGGCGTCAATCTGCTGGACAACTCGACCGGCACCGGCGGCTTCAAGGCCCTGTACAACACGTCGGGTTCGACCATCAAGGTGGCGGGTGAAAACCTGTCGCTGGGCGGTGCGAACGTGACCGTGGCGGCCACGACCACCATCGGTACCTCGACCTTGGCCACAACCGCTCTCGGTCTGGTCAATGCTTCGATCGACAAGGTCTCTGCCTCCCTGGCTCGCCTGGGTACCGGTGCCAAGGCGTTCGAGACGCACAACACCTTCGTCGGCAAGCTCCAGGACGCTCTGGAATCCGGCGTGGGCAATCTGGTCGATGCCGACCTGGCCAAGGAAAGCGCGAAGCTGCAGTCGCTGCAAACCAAGCAACAGCTGGGTGTGCAGGCTCTGTCGATCGCCAACTCCTCGACCTCCATCCTGCTCGGACTGTTCCGTTAAGTATCGACCGGAAGGGCGGGATCCAGCGGATCCCGCCCGACCGTTCACCTGTACCCAGTAAAGAAAGCCGCCGGCCCGGCCGTCGGAGGGAGCCATGCGAGACAATGCCAAGATAGCTTCGGTACCAGTCCCGGTCGTAATGCCCGCTGCCGCCGCTTCGCCGGCTGGCGACGAGTTTCGAGGCTCCAAAGCCTCGGAAGATGCAGAACGCGCCGCCCGATATCGTCTGGTGATCGAGGAAGGCCCGACCGCGGGTACTTTCATCTACAAGACCCTCGACCGGTTGACCGGCGAGGTGGTCAAGCAACTGCCCCGCGAGCAGGTCGTCAACATGATGCGTGCGGGGGACTACAGCGCCGGCTCGGTCATCGACACCAAGGCCTGACGGGCGCGCCAATACCGAACTATCCGCCGCGCAGGAGCGATCCGCGCGGTTACTGCACGTGGTTATTGGTCGTTAACCATGTGTGCACCGTTACCCGCCTAGCCTTGGGGAAATCTCACAGGGCTGACCCGGATGACGAACAGCGTCCACACCAACACTTCTGCGGCCATCGCGCTGCAGAACCTCACGCGAACCAACGAGCGGCTGGGTGATGTCCAGACCCGGATTTCCACGGGCCTGAAGGTCCAGGGGGCCAAGGACAACGCTGCGATCTGGGCGATCGCCCAGGGTCAACGGGCCGATGTCGGTGCGCTCAGCTCCGTCAAACAGAGCCTGGACCGCGCGACCTCGATCGCCGACGTCGCCCTTTCGGCCGGCGAATCGATCTCGGACCTCCTGAACCAGCTCAAGGAAAAGGTGGTCGCGGCGAAAGACACCTCGCTCAAGACCCAGTCGCGCCAGCTTCTCGACGCCGATTTCAAGGCACTGCTGAAGGCGATCAGTTCGCAGATCAGCAATGCCACCTTCGACGGCGGCAATCTGCTGGACGGTTCGCTGACCACAGGCATCAAATTCCTGGCCAACGCCGATGCCACCAGCTTCGTGACCCTGTCGGCCAAGGACCTGTCTCTCGGTGGCTCGATCATCGAGCTGTCACTGTCGGACAGTCTGCTGACCCTGACCGGCTCGAATCAGGCGCTGTCCCGTCTGGACGATTCGATCACCCAGCTGAACGCTTCGCTGGGCGCGATCGGCGCCGAGGCCAAGCAGATCGAGGCCCACAAGACCTTCGTCTCCAAGCTGATCGATACGCTGGAGTCAGGTATCGGCAATCTGGTCGACGCCGATCTGGCCAAGGAAAGCGCGAAGCTTCAGGCCTTGCAGGTTCAGCAGCAGCTGGGTGCCCAGTCGCTCTCGATCGCCAACCAGGCACCGCAGATCATCCTGTCGCTGTTCCGCGGCGGTTGATCAGGCCGGTCGGCGAAATCCGGCCGAGCCGATCTGGACCGGTGCCCGACGTCGCCGCGAGGCGTGTCGGGAGCCGATCCCGTACAGAGAAAGCAACGATATCAGTGCATTGACAAAGGCGGTCGTCACGGCGTCCTCCTCATCCGGCACGCCTCTGACGGGCGCAGGACAACATTGTTCCCTGAGTCGCGTCCGGAGTCGCTCCGGGCGCGGACGTTAAGCCCTCATTACGCTCCCGGCCGTATGCTCGCGCGCAGGAGCCGCGCGTGATCAACAACAGCTATGTCCTGGGGCTATTCGGCGGGTCGTTCGACAATTCGTCGACGACTGCGGCGACCAGCGCCGCGCTGGCGCAAGCCAGGAAAGCGCAGCCGACTCCGCCCTGGTCCTCGACGGCTGAAGCCCCGAAAGCGGACGCCCTGGTGCGGGCGGCCATGGGTGGGCGCCGATTCATCAATGAGGACGCGCCAAGGCTGGATGTGCAGGCCGCCTCGGCCGACTATCGCAAACTGTTCGCCCTCTACCAGGGCCTCGATACGCTGATCGCCCTAACCAATCGCGCCGGGACCAAGGGTGTCGGCGCGCTGGAGCTTACCCAGTTGAACAAGCGGTTTGCGGCAGGACTCGCCGAGATCGGTTCATGGTTGTCGGCTGCGGACCTCGACGGTGTCCGTCTGGCCCAGGGCACGGCGGCGTCAATCAGCAAGTCCGCTGCGGGCGTCCCGCGCGACAGCGCCGTATCGGTCACCGGGCCGATTCATGAAGGCTCGCCGGACTCGGTGAGCCCTGCCTTTGCCGGGGCCGTGGTTTTCGACATCTCCATCCGAACCACATTGGGCACGACGACGGTGGCCATCGACCTTGCGGACATGGGCACAACTCCGCGAAGCCTCACGGCCGTGCTGGATCACATCAACGGCAAGCTGGAAGCTGCGGGGGTTGCGACCCGGATCGGACGCGAACAGATCAAGGCGGAGCCGAAGACGATGACCGTCGCCGGCAAGCCCGTCACCCTGCCGGCTGGGGCGGACCAGTGGGCCCTGGCGGTGCGTGGGGATTCGACCGAGACGGTCAGTTTCACTGCCGCCGCCCGCGCCGACGCTGTTTATGTGGTCCAGAGTGCGGGCACAGCCGGCGGACACCAGTTGCTGAAGTTCCAGAGCGACACGGGCGGCACCCCTCCCGACGCGGTGTCGAGGCCAGGCGAGACTCACTGGGTCGACGGACGGGCGGGGCAGACGCCCCTGCCGCCCGGTGTCGAGACGGTCCGCGCCAGCGCCGCCGGGCCGGACGGCACCTTGTGGCTGGTCGCTGATGTGGATGCGGGCCCGGCCAATCAGCCGATCAAGGGCCAGCGCGACGTGGCCCTGATCAAGCTCGATTCGGCTGGTCGGGTCGTCTCGACCCGGGCGCTGGGCGCCGCCTCGACCGCCAGTGGCTATGCCATCGCCATCGACGGGGCAGGCCGGGTGGCCGTGGCCGGCTCTGTGACCGGCGCGCTGGAGCCCGGCAAGAGCGGCGATGTCGCTACCGTGGCCGACAGTTTCGTCACCGTCTTCGATGCCGAGGGTGCCGAGGTCTGGACCCAGCGCAGGGGCGCGCGAGCGGCCGACGAGGCGACCTCGGTCAGCTTCGGGCCCAATGGCACGGTCTATGTCGGCGGGCGCTCCCAGGGCTCGATTCCCGGTGCAGCCGGGCAGGGCGGCTGGGACGGCTATGTCCAGGCCTTCAGCGAGAGCCAGGCGCATGTCTTCGCCCCTGTGGTGGCGACCAGCTCTGGCGTGGCCCAGTTCGGGACCGCGGCTGAGGACGGGGTCGGTGCCATCGCTGTGGAGGGGTCCGACCTGTATTCCGCCGGTGTGGAGGATGGCCGCCTGATCGTGCGCCGCTTTAGCCTCGATGCCGCGGGCAAGCCGACACTCGCTGCGACGCGCGACCTCGGACAGGCCAGCGGCGAGGTTGCGGGTTTGTCCGTCTCCGGCGGACGGGTGATCCTGAGCGGTACGACCCGCAACGACGCTCTGGACATCGCCACGATCAATACGGCCCATCATGGCGGGACCGACGCCTTTGTTGCGGTTCTTGAGGCTGACCTGACCGCTTCGGCGAATGACAGGTTGACCTATGTCGGTGCTGCCGGTGACGACACCGCCGCCGATGTGAAGGTCGCGAACGGCAAGGTCTGGATTTCGGGCGTGGCTGACCGGGCGCTCGGGGCCAAGGATACGGATCCGACCCGGGCCTTCCTCGCCCGACTCGATGCCGACAGCGGTGCCGTGGAGTGGCGTCGTGACTGGCAGGGCAATTCTGAAAAGGCTGTGCCCCTGACGCTGGCGGTCGCCGCAAACGGGGCCAGTGTTCTTGACCGGCTGGGCCTGCCGCAGGGCGAAATCGACCAGAGCCGGTCCAAGCTTCTCACCACCGCGACGTCCGCACGGGTCGGTGACCGATTCTACATCTCGCCGGCCGACGGCGGACGCGCTATCGCGGTGACGCTGGACGCCCGGGACACGCTGCAGACCCTCGCGCGCAAGATCGAGCAGGCCTCGAACCGGAAGCTCAAGGTGACGATCTCCTCAGACAGCGAGACCGCCGGCAAGCAGGGCGACACGCCCCAGTCCGTCCTCGGCGGCTTCCAGCGGCTGTCGATCTCGGCGCGGGACGGCAAGACCGGCGCGATCCTGACAGCCGGTGAGCCCGGGCGTGACGCCCTGGCCGGTCTGGGTCTGTCGCAGGGCTATGTCGGTCCGTCGAGTGGCGACGGAACGCTGCGGACCTTCGGCCTCGGTCTGCCCCGGACCCTGACCCTCAATGATGCTGATGCGGTGAAGGCCTCGGGCGAACGTGTGCAGGGGGCGATGAAGGCCGTGCGCGACGCCTATCGCGCCCTGGCCCCCAGCAGCACCCAGGCCGGGGCCGGCGGGCCGGTTCCGGCCTATCTGACGGCACAATTATCGAACTACCAGGCCGCCCTGGCCCGCCTCGGCGGCTAGGTCTCGACCGACGAAGGTCGTTGACGCGGGCGGCCCCTAAGGGGTTATTGGAGGCTCCACCCGCGCGAGCCCTTCATGCCCCAGGACAATCGTATTCTCATCGCCATCGGTGCCGGTCTGGCCGTCGTGGCGGCCGTGGTGATCGCCCTGATCCTCAGCGGAGGGCGCGAGCGGAATCCGGCTCCGCCGCCGGCGGCCCAGGGCGGGCTGACCGTCGATGTCGCGGATGCGCCGGAACTGAACACCACGCGTGAACTGCGCTGTTTTGTCGATGGGCAGTATGTCGGCATGGCGAGTCTGTCTGACTGCGCGCGGCGCAACGGGGTGGCCACGGACGCGCTCGACGTCGGCATCGACGAGACCGGTGCCCTGGCTGCCGCCCCGACTGCCGCCTTCGCCCCGCCTCCCAGCGCGCCCCCGGTCGAGCTGACGGAAGCTGAAAAGCCCTCTCTGGATGAACCTCAACCGGTCGAGCCGTCGGCCCAGCCCGCGTCCGGCGCCGCCTGCCTGCGTCATACCGGTTCGGACTGGCGCTCGCTGTCGTCGAACACGAGCCTGAACGCCTGTGTGCAGACCCTCTATGCCGGCACCTGTGTGCGGCCGGGTGAGGCGCTTTATGGTCGCTGGGGCGACATGACTCTCAGGCTCGTGCCCCGCCGGGTCGAGCAATCACCCGACAACAGCCGATTCCGCACGCTGGCCGAGCAGGATCGCAGTTGCCAGTTCCCGGGACTGCGCTGATGAAGTTTGCGACACTCATGGTGATCGGCGCGGGCGCGCTCGCCCTCGTCGGTTGCGAAAAGGCCGTGGAGGCTCCGTTCGACCGGGGCGTCTGTTACGCCGTCGAACGCGGCGAAGAAGGCGCGGAGCCCAGGTTCAACAAGGTCGCGGACAACCAGCCGCAGATCGAATTCTGCGCGGCGCGACTGGAGGAAGTTCGCCTGCGTTTCCTGCGCCTGGGTGGAAACCGGCAGGAGATCACCGGCTCCTATCAAGGTCAGTTTATCTTCATCGATCGCGAAGGTGTCTGGCTCTCCAAGACCCTGGACGGCGGGCGCTTCAATGCCATGGCCCGGACCGGCGACGGACGGCTGGCCATGCCCGGCGCAATCCAGCGCGCGATTGACGGCACCCCGATTGCGGTATCGGCGAATCCTGAGCCGGACCCGACGGCGCCGCCGGCACCCTAGACGGACCGGAACAAACGTGGAACAACGCGTTCCTGTGGATGGTGGTGACAAACCGGACCCGCAGGGTCCGAAAGCGCGCTAGGCCCGGACAACAGGCAACCGGCTCCGAACAGCGCGAAGCGCGGCGGGCCAGAACGAAGAAGGAGCTCGGCGATGGCGGGCAGCGTCAACAAGGTCATTCTGGTCGGCAACCTGGGCAAGGACCCGGAGATCCGCACCCTCAACTCGGGCGAGCGGGTGGCCAACCTGTCGCTGGCGACCTCGGAACAGTGGCGCGACAAGGCCACCGGTGAGCGCAAGGAAAAGACCGAGTGGCACCGGGTGGTCATCTTCAACGAGAACATCGTCAAGGTGGCCGAGAACTATCTGAAGAAGGGCTCGACCGTTTACATCGAGGGCTCGATCCAGACCCGGAAATACGAGCAGGCCGGTGTCGAGAAATACACCACCGAGATCGTGCTGCAGAAGTTCCGCGGCGAACTGACCATGCTGGGCGGGCGTAGCGACAGCGTCGGCGGCGGAGCCCCGCGCGGCGACGATGACTATTCCTCGGGCTTCTCGACGGGCGGGGCCAACAAGCCCAGCGGCCCGAAGGAAAGCTACGACCTGAACGACGACATCCCGTTCTAGGAAGGCCCGGGGCACCGCCGGCCCCGGTGCGCCATATTTGGAAATGCAAAGTGTCACCGTGCGTCCTCGCGCACGGTGATCGCTCGCGTTAAGCCGGGTTGTGACCACAACTGACAAGCCGCACAGCCCGCTCTCGTCCGTCGAGATCCTCGCCATCATTGCGGTGGTGGTGATCTGGGGGGTCAACAATGCAGCGGCGAAATTCGGCACCGAGACCCTGCCGCCGCTGCTGATGGCGGCGTTGAGGTTCGCGCTCGCGGCCGCCTGTCTGATCCCGTTCGTGCGTCCCCCGTTCCCCAACTGGAAAAGCCTGCTGGTCATCGTCGGCATGGGCGGGCCGGTCCATTACGGGTTGATCTATCTGGCCTTCTGGCTGGCCCATGACGTCAGTCCGGTGTCGGTGGCCGCCCAGTTGTGGGTGCCGTTCACGGCCCTGTTCGCCTTTCTGTTGCTGGGCGAGCGCCTGTCCATCTTCGCCCTTGTCGGCATGGGTGTGGCCTTCCTCGGGGTCGCCGGAATGACACTGGATGCCCATGCCATCGCGGACTGGAAGGGTATTGTGGTCGTTATCGGCGCGGGGGCGGCCTGGGCGCTGACCACGGTCGTGGCGCGGCGGACGACCTCCATACCGCCCCTCAAGATGCAGGGCCTGCTGGCGCTGGTGGCCCTGCCGACGCTGGCTTTTGGCTCCGCCCTGTTTGAACACGGCCAGTGGGAGGCCGTGAAACAGGCCGACGCTCTGGTTTGGGCCTGTGTCATCTGGGCCGGACTGGTGTCGTCCGTGCTGGCGACAACCCTCGTGTTCTGGCTGGTGCAGAGGCGTGAGGCGGGTCGGGTTACGCCCTATCTGCTGGCCACGCCGGTGGTCTCCATCCTGATCGGCTGGGGCTTTATGGGCGATGTGCTGACGCCTCAGATCCTGATCGGCGCGGCCGTGACCATGGGCGGGGTGGCCATCGTCGCCCTTGCCGAACGCGGTCTCAGGGCCGGGGCGGCAAAGGCTTGACGCAACAAAAAGGCCCGGACGCGCTGGCGGCCGGGCCCCTTGATGCGGAGTGTGCGGCTTCTAAAGGCCGGGAAGCTTGAAACCCATGTCACGACGCGGCGAGATGGTGATGGCGCGCTGGCCACCCGTCGTGGCCTGCGCCCGCGCGTATTCAGAAGCGGCGTCAACCGTGACAGCCCCTTCGGGTGTCTGGATGGTGGTCGGGCCTTGGGTCGCTGCGTCGTCCCGGCGCCAGAACAGGATGCGGTTGGCCCAGCTCTCTTCCTTGTGCGCCAGGTCGCCCGATTCATCGTCCATGACGTAGCGGATCAGCGGGTCGGCGCGGTCACCGCCGGCCAGGCTGACGAACTGCTGCTCGCCTTCCGAACGGGTGACCGCCTGACGTTGACCCAGCAGGATCTGACGGGCTGCCGATTCCGGCGCGAGTTCCTGCGGACGGGGCTGGCCCGGCGACGGGGGACGCAGGCCGTATTCAGGCGGGACGGTCAGCGGAGCCGTCGACACCGTCAGGAATTCATCCGGCGTGATCTTGCTGAGACCGACGCCCGCGCCGATTCCGGAGCAGGCCCCGAGGGCGAACATTGAGGTGGTGAGGGTGAGGACGGCGACAGTGCGAAGACGCATGTTTGATTTTCTCGGTGCGGGGCGCCCGGAAGGACGCGCGCGTAAACCCTGTAGGAAGCGGCTGATTACGACTTTTCGGCGGCGAGGCCAACCTTGGCTTCCTGCTCCGCCCTCAGGCTGTCGATGATCATCAGGACGACGCCGATACAGATGGCGCTGTCGGCGACGTTGAATATCCATGGAAAGTTGATCTTCGTCGCCCCCAGAAAGAGATGGGGGCCGGACAGGTCGAGAAAATCGACGACATAGCCGAAGCGAATTCTGTCGATCACATTGCCGAGTGCCCCGCCCATGATCAGGCCGATGGCCGTGATCAGGAGCCGGCGGTCGACCTTCAGGGCCCACCAGCCGAGGATGCCGGCCACAGCGACCGAGAAGGCGCTGAGCATCCAGCGCGCAGAGCCGTCGCCGAACAGGCCGAAACTGACGCCCCGGTTCTCGACCCAGGTCAGGTTGAAGAGCGGGTTCAGCACCTGGATGTGCCCCATTTCACGCAGGTCGAGGCCGCCCATGATCCAGGCCTTGGTCAACTGGTCGAGCAAAATCACGATCAGGGCGAAGCCGTAGGCGGCGTAGGCGATGCGGGGGATTTTCATTCGGGTCGCTGAAATGTGAGGCAAGTCCGGTTAGCAGCCCGCGCGCCGTGCGCGAAGGGGCAATCGTCCTCGCGGACCAGGGGCTCCGGGCATGACCGGAACAAAGGCCGCCGCCGGGGTCCCGGCGGCGGCCAGAGCTTCCGGAAGGAAAGGGGCGTCAGAGGACTCCGATCATGGACGCCACCAGCGGGTGACGGACAATGTCGCCCTCCGCCAGCTTGACCACGGCGATGTCAGGCACCGGAGCCAGTCGTTCGGCGATGTCGCTCAGACCCGAAATGCCCGGCAGCAGGTCGGACTGTTGCGGATCGCCGGTGACCACCATGGTCGAGTGCCAGCCCAGGCGGGTCAGCAGCATCTTGAGCTGCACATAGGTGCAGTTCTGTGCCTCATCGACGACGATGAAGGCGTTGTTCAGGGTGCGGCCGCGCATATAGCCGATGGGGGCGATCTCGATCAGGCCCTCGGCCATCAGCGCCTTGACCCGTTTCATCGACAGCCGGTCCGAAAGGGCGTCGTAGAGCGGACGCAGGTAGGGGGCCAGTTTGTCTTCCATGTCGCCGGGCAGGAAGCCGATCGATTCGCCGGCCTCGACAGCGGGGCGGGAAAGGACGATGCGGCCGATCTTGCCGGCTTCGAGGGCCTCGACCGCCTTTGCGACGGCGAGGTAGGTCTTGCCGGTGCCTGCCGGGCCGAGCGCCAGCACGAGGTTGTGGTGGTCAATCGCCGCCATCAGCTCGGCCTGGCCGTCCGACTTCGGCTTCAGGGTCTTCAGATAGGCCTGGTCCCGGTCATCGTTCGAGGGATAGGGCGACCAGCCGGCGTGGGTTGGAAGACGACGTACCTTGGAATCCTCCATGAACTGACGGGTATCGAGCACTCCGTGTTCGCGGGATGTCTCGCTGGTCTGACGTTTGATGGCCGCACGCTTGGTCATGGACGCCTCCAGGGCATGAAAAAAGGCGATGCCGCAAAAGCATCGCCTCGAACGAAGGGGGGGAGGAAAGAAGGGGACGCAACGCATCCGCCCGGGTCGGAAGCAGGATCGACTTCCAGCGGAAACATCCGCCGAACCGAGCGCACCACGCACAATCCCCAAGGTCTGACCGGACCGGGCTTGATCCGGCTTCCGATCCGGGGCCGAAATGGCGGCCTCGAATCGCATCTACACGATTAGCCTAACGTGGTTTACGAGAGCTTAAAGCCCTTGATTTGTTGAGAAACGGCGGTGTTCGGATGAATGTTTACAGTCTTGGCGACAAGAAACCCCAGCTTCCGCCGGAGGGCGAATACTGGCTGGCACCGAATGCAACGTTGGTAGGAGACGTGATTCTCAAACCTGGCGCCAGTGTCTGGTTCGGCGCTGTTGTGCGCGGCGACAACGACCCCATCACCATCGGCCGCGACACCAATATCCAGGACGGCAGCGTGCTGCATTCCGATCCGGGCGAACCTCTGACCATCGGCGACGGTGTGACGGTCGGCCATATGGTCATGCTGCACAGTTGCGAAATCGGCGACAACACCCTGATCGGTATCGGCGCGGTGGTCCTCGGCCGTTCAAGGATCGGAAAGAACTGTCTGATCGGGGCCAACACCTTGATCACAGAGGGCAAGGTCATCCCCGACGGCTCGCTCGTCATGGGCCAGCCGGGCAAGGTCGTCCGGATGCTTGAGCCGGGTCAGATCGATTCCTTGAAGGCCTCGGCTGCCCACTATGTGCAGAACTGGCAGCGCTATGCGCAGGGCCTGAAACCGGATCAGACCTCAGACTGATCCCGGGTGGCGGGGGTGTCGTCCCCGGGGAGGATCGTCGGGGGGCTGTCGGGACCGGGGCCGGAGCGGGATTGACCGCACAGGTAGCAGACTTCGGCCTGGCGTCGTTCCGACCACATGAATTTGTGCCGGCAGAACATGCGCCTCAAACGTTTCTGCATCAGCGCTGTCCCGACCAGGATCAGCTTTCCTGACCGCAACCACCGAACGCCAATGCGAAGCATCCGTTCCCCGGAGCCCTGG
>VYMF01000584.1_pt1 | contig 12010 bp, 10 predicted proteins | sample 5115271 | NCBI WGS metagenome assembly VYMF01 (sample SAMN12291778, study PRJNA351875) | freshwater metagenome | isolation source: freshwater lake | place: USA: Michigan, Wintergreen Lake | collected 2013-08-08
TTGTAAACTAATCTTACACAGCCCAAAGTGCGCCGCAATAGCGACTCTTGTTCTGGTGTGGGGTAAAATCGAAACCAATAGGCTTTTTCCATGTCTCACATTTTAGCATATATTTCGTAAATGTGTTAATATTTAACAGTAAAGCCGTCGTAGAACGACGGGGTTTCAGACCCAAATTTTCGATGAAGTACGCTCTGGTTCACGAGTGGTTAACCCCAAAAGCGACGGGGGGATCAGAATTAGTGGTTAGGGAGATTTTACAATGTCTAGAGGCGGATTTATACGCTTTAATCGATTTTGAGTCCACCAATCCCGATAGTTATCTCTATGGTCGCTCGATCGGGACAACTTTTCTGCAAAATTTCCCGAAAGCGAGAAATGGCGTACAAAAATACTTACCTTTTCTTCCCCTAGCGATCGAGCAGTTAAATTTAGAGGATTATGATGTAATTTTATCCTCCTCCCATTGTGTGGCTAAAGGGGTTTTAATTCGACCGGATCAGGTGCACATTTGTTATTGTCACACTCCGATGCGTTATGCTTGGGATTTAACTTTTGACTATCTAGCTAATAGTAAGTTAGGACGGGGATTACCCGGTATTTTCACCCGTTATCTCTTGCATGGGTTGCGTCAGTGGGATGTGATTTCTGCTAATCGTGTGGACTATTTTCTGGCTAATTCCCACCACACCGCTAGACGAATTTGGCGCTGTTATCGACGGGAGGCAAAAGTCATTTATCCTCCCGTACAAATCGAGCGTTTTCCCTACCAAGAGAAAAAAGAAGATTTTTATTTAGTAGTCTCTCGTTTGGTTAGTTATAAAAAAGTCCCTTTAATTGTGGAAGCGTTTAATCAATTGGGATTACCCCTAGTGGTTATTGGAGATGGTCCACAAATGTCTTTAATCCGACAGTTAGCGAGGAATAATATTCAGATTTTAGGTTCCGTGTCCGATCGAATAGTAGCAGAATATATGTCGAAAGCAAAAGCGTTTATTTATGCTGCTTGTGAGGATTTTGGTATTGCTTTAGTGGAAGCGCAAGCTTGTGGTACTCCCGTGATTGCATTTGCTGCCGGAGGTGCTTTAGAAACCGTGCGAGAGCTGCGGGAAAATTCTCCCCAGGGAACAGGATTACTTTTTGGGGAACAAAATCCCCAATCCTTGCTGGAAGCGGTTAAATATTTTGTTGATCACGGTGATAAAATTGATCCAGAAAATTGTCGGCAACAGGCTAATAGATTTACTCCAGAGGTTTTTAGAAATGCTTACAGTTTGTTTATACAGGAACATTCCCAACTGGAAAGATTTTTTTGAAAAATAACTAATCTCTTTTTCCCGTTATCTTCTGAGAAAGCTTGCGTAATCCAGTTTTGAAAGGTAGACGAAAATAAGCCCTTTCTTTGGTATAGATATGGTAATTAGTCAAAAGTCTTTCTGATAAAATATCCAGTCCTGAATCTAGGTAACGGCTATTTTTAAACAGAACGTTACTAGCATAGAAACAAATAAATTTAAACTCAGGAATCAAAGATTGAATTGTTCTGAGATTAATCTGATTCTCGTACAACTCTCGATCGGAATACTCCGTATAAAAATATCTGGTTTTAGCTAAAGTTTCTAAACCACCTCTAATTAACTGTTCTTCGGCTCCCTGCACATCTGCCCAAATAAAATCAACTTCTGTGATATTATTTTCTTCTGCCCAAGTATCCAAGCGCATAGTTTTAACAGTGGTAGAACTATTAAAAGAGATTTTAGGATAAGCTTTCAAATGTTCCTGCGGTTTTTTCAGAGAAGAAGAAGCATCGTGTTTGAGTTTATCACCTACTTGCACACCACTTTGATAAAATACCGCCTCACCATCTTGATCGGATAGAGCCAATTCGTACAATTGAGAGCGAGGATCGTTGACTAGATTTCTGTGTTGTGGAATCACGCGCGGATCGGGTTCAAAACTATAAATTTTGATTCTGGGAAATTCCTTGAGAAATTCAAGAGTGTCAGTCCCCTTGTGGGCACCTATTTCTAAGATAATCGGATTATCTTTTTTCAGCAATTGTTTGATTAGCTTTTTATCCATAAACGGTAGTTATTCAAAAGGATTGTCAATACTTTAACCTAAAGTTTCCTTGAAGTCAAGTATTTGCAGAAAATTTTTTTTAAGCAGACTTAAGAATTATAGTAGAATAAATATAACTGGTGATGACAGAAAAGCGAGGATTATAGCCGTGCCTTGGAATCGAGTTAATCAATGGGTAGAAAGACGCTCTTTAGTGGCATTAGAATCAGCTTATCAGAGAGCGCTGAAAATTAAAGCGATCGAAGATAAACATTTTGGGGGACAAAAAATTTCCCCGGCTGCCGTGGGAGGAAAAAGTGTTTATGATTACTTTCAAAGTACCCTAGAACGAGAATTATTACAGATACGTCTCGATTTAACTCAAGTGCGTCTGGGTAATTTTCTTAACCCGCAAACTAACCCAGAAAATAATAACATCCTAGAGACTTTAAAGGCGATCGAGGATATTATTGGTAAATATCGCCTAGATTTAGAGGAATTGCTGCCCCCATTACCCACAAATCAAACTCCAAATCTGCCTAAAGCGAATCTCACTGGTGATACCCCTAGCGATAAAACTAACCAGACAATTTCTCCTGCAACCAGTAATAAATTTTTTAACTTCCGGCAAGAATTAACCCCAGAATACGAACAAACCGTTATTAAACAACTCCGTACCCTGCGACAACAACAACGTATTGCTATTCGTTTTATCCTGATTATTATTTTAGTTCCTCTCTCGGTGCAGGTTATTAGTAGAAACTTTATTTTTAGCCCTGTTTTAAACTATTTTGGTGTGGATAGAGCGAAAATATCAGAAGTTTATATTTCTCAGGAAATTGGCGAAAAATATCTCAGGGAATTTGCTAGACTTCAAGAAATTGAAGAAATCAAGCACGTTTTAGGAGTAGCAAAAGCAGGGCATGAATCAGAAGAAAATTTTCGGGAACAGGTGCAGGAATTATTTAAAGAAGCGGGTTATGAAAGTCAAGATGGTTGGAAAAACTTACTCTCCGATACTACCGGATTAATAGCCTTTATTGCAATCTTAATTTTTGGTCGTCAACAATTGGCAATTACGCGAGCCTATGTTAGTCGTTATTTTCTCAGCTTAAATGATATCACCAAAGCCTTTATCTTTATTCTCTTTACCGATATATTTGTCGGGTTTCACTCGGCGGAGGGGTGGACGGTAATCTTAGAAACTTTGTTCCGGCACTTTGGTTGGCGGGAAAATATTACATTTATTAGCTTGTTTGTGGCCACGGTTCCCGTTATCCTAGATACCATCTTTAAACTGTTAATATTTAACTATCTGACTCGCAAATCTCCCACCGCGGCGACTATCCTAGAAAAGATGAACCAGTAACGCCCTATGATCCTTAGTATTGCCGATACCTTCATTAAAAGACCCGTTCTGACCACAGTTTGCTCGATTTTAATCGTTTTGCTCGGAGCGATCGCTATTCCCTTTTTACCCCTAGAAAAACTGCCCCAGTTGGCATTTATTCAGGTAGCGGTAAATGCCAACTATTTGGGAACCGACGCCAAAACCGTACAGGATAACGTTACCACGGTACTCGATCGGCAGATTAACGGGACAGAACAGATTGTTTATATGCAGTCCCAGAGTACCAACACCGGACAAAGTACGGTGAATGTCTTTTTCCCAGTGGAAATGGATCGTAACATTGCCCAAGTCTTGGTACAAAACCGTGTCAGTACCGCCGCCGCTAGTTTACCGGAAGAAGTGAACCGGCAGGGGGTGACAACCAATACCCAATCCCCCAGCGTTACCCTTGCCTACGGGATTTCCGCCAAACCGGACGAAAAGGGCAATTATCCCTACGATACGGTCTTTTTAAGTAACTTTGTCGATCGGGTCATCGATGCGGAGATTCGCCGGATCGAGGGAGTTGGTAGTACAACAATCATCGGGGAAAGGGAATACGCCCTGCGTTTTTGGCTTAATCCTGATGCTTTAGCCGCTAGGGGGCTATCGGCGGTCGAAGTAGTACAGGCAATCCGAGAACAGAATATTCAGGTGGGTGCAGGGACAATTGGCGGTGATCCCAGTCCCGAGGATCAGCAATTCCAGATCGCCATTCGCGCCGTTGGTAGGGTTGCCACCGGGGAGGAAGCGGAAAATATCGTCGTCAAAGTCGGGGAAAATGGCGATTTAATCCGAATTAAAGACGTAGGACGCGCAGAAATCGGAGCCGAAAGCTACAGTACCGCCGCCTATTTCGACAAATCCCCCGCCGTTGTCTATATCGTCTATCAGTTACCCGGTTCCAACGCTTGGAATACTGCCAAACTGGTAAAAGAAAAAATGGCGGAACTAGAACCAAGTTTCCCTCCGGGGTTAAATATCGCCATTACCCTCGATAATACCGCCTTTGTCGCCGCTTCCCTGGAAGAAGCCTTTAGCACTCTGGTTGAGGCGATTTTACTGGTTATTCTAGTCATTTTTATCTTCCTTCAGGATTGGCGCACCACGATCATTCCGGCGATCGCTATTCCCGTATCTTTGATCGGAACCATGGCCGTCGCCCTGGCTTTAGGCTATTCTCTCAATAACCTCTCCTTGTTTGCCGTCATTCTGGCCACCGGTTTAGTGGTGGACGACGGCATCGTGATCGTAGAAGCGGTATCGGAAAAATTACGGCAGGGAATGCGGCCATTTCAAGCTGCCCTTGATGCCATGGGCGAGTTAACCTCGGCGGTTATTGCTAGTTCTCTTGTACTACTAGCGGTGTTTATTCCCGTCACCTTCTTCCCCGGTACGGTGGGGATCGTTTATCGACAATTTGCCGTCATCATCTCCGCTTCAATTATCATCTCCACCTTTAACGCCCTCAGTTTTTCCCCCACCATGTCGGCGATTATCATGAAAGCGCCCCAACGCACCCGCGGACCCTTGGGACTGTTTTTCGAGGGCTTTAATCGGGGTTTCAACGCAGTTAAAGAGGGCTATCGAAGCTCGATCGAATTCCTGATCCGCATCCGGTTTCTGGTCTTACCCTTCTTTATTGCCGCCCTCTTTCTCACAGCTTGGAGTTATAGCACCACTCCCCAGGGTTTTATCCCCGAAGAAGACCAAGGTTATGCCTTCGTTTTGGTGCAAGCACCCCCCGGGGTTTCCTTGCGCTACACCGACCGGGTTATCCGTCAGATTAACGAAGAAATTCTCGACGGTATCGAAGAAATCGAACACTTTGTCGGTATGGCGGGCTTTAGTTTTGCCGGAACTGGCAGTAACCAAGGGCTATTTTTTGTCAAGTTAAAAGAATGGTCGGAACGGCCTGGCGAAGATAAGTCGGTTTTCGGGATTCTTAGGAAAATTAACCAACAATTAGCCACTAAAGTCCCAGATGCTCGCGCTTTCGCCGTTAATGCGCCCCCCGTGGATGGATTAAGTTCTACCGGCGGTTTCGAGTTATTTATCCAAAACCGCGCTTCTTTCCCCATGGACGCTTTGATTGCCAACGCTAATAAAGTCATGGCCGAGGCCCGAACAAGACCGGAATTATCGGGAATTTTCACCCAATTTACCACCGACACGCCGATGCTGGAACTTTCCATCAATCGCAACCAGCTACAGGCACAAAACGTCGATATGCAGGCCGTTTTCGCTACCCTGCAAACCTATCTCGGTTCCAACTTCGTCAACCAATTCGTCTTGGGCGATCGCTTGTATCGAGTCTTTGCCCAAGCAGAAGCGGATTACCGTTCTAATCCTGAAGATATTAACCGTCTTTACGTCCGTTCCCGTACCGGGGCCAATATTCCCCTATCGGGTTTAGTTAGCGTCAAACGCTTCACCTATCCACCGATTATCACTAACTTTAACCTCTATCCCTCGATTAACGTTCAGGGTAATCCCGCCCCCGGTTTTAGTACGGGACAGGCGATCGCAGTGATGGAAGATGTTTGTCGGAAAGTCCTGCAGCCCGGTTTCGGTTACGCTTGGACGGGTACAGCTTTCCAAGAAAAAACTTCCGCCGGGGCTGCTCCAGTTATCTTCGGATTAGCCTTTATCGTGGTTTTCCTCGTCCTTGCGGCCCAGTACGAAAGCTACATTGACCCGATTATCATCATGATTACCGTTCCCCTAGCGATCCTAGGTGCCATGGGGGCCTTACTGTTGCGGGCGAATTTCCTACAAGTGGGTAGTCTGTTCCCGGCGGTGAATAATAATATCTATGCTCAGGTGGCTTTGGTCATGTTGATCGGTTTAGCGGCAAAAAATGCGATTTTAATCGTGGAATTCGCTAACCAGTCCCGTACTTTGGGTTTAAGTATTCCCGATGCGGCAGCCCGGGCCTCGACGGAACGCTTAAGACCGATTCTGATGACGGCTATTTCTGGTTTAGTCGGTTTCTTGCCCTTGGTTATCGCTTCCGGCGCTGGAGCGATGAGTCGTTGGTCTCTGGGAACTGCAATTTTAGGCGGTTATCTGATTTCGACGGTGTTGAGTTTATTTCTCGTCCCGGTGTTGTATGTGCTGATCAAACAGTTCGAGGCCCGATTCCTCTCCTCGAAACCCCCGAAAAGTGGCGGTTCTGGCAATGGTAAAACTCCCTCTCTCGGTGGGGAAAGGAATACATCAGAAACCTCCATAGAAGAAGGGGTCATTTCCTCTTTGAAAATCTCTCCTCAGTCAACGAATGACTAGGGTGTTAGGAGCTTTTTTCAGTGATCAGTGATCAGTAAACAGTAAACAGTAAACAGTAAACAGTAATCAGTAAACAGTAAACAGTAAAAAGACAGCACTGTTAATCTGATAACTGATAACTGATAACTGATAACTGATAACTGATAACTGATAACTGATAACTGATAACTGATAACTAAAAATAATGAGTCTAGAATCTACTGCTAACGAAGCGATCGCTCATAATTTAGAGCAATTCCTGCTAGTTTTGACCATTTCCTTGAGTGTCGCCACTTTATCGAGAACCGTTGCCTTCCTCCGCAAAATTCCCTACACCCTGCTGTTAGTTATTGTCGGTATGGGTTTAGCTTTTTTAGATTTGCGTCTAGTTAATCTTTCACCGGAATTAATTCTGGAAATTTTTCTGCCTCCCCTCCTTTTTGAAGCCGCTTGGAATATTCCCTGGGCTAAATTAAAGGAATATTGGGTTACTATCGTCCTTCTTGCCGTTATATATCTCCGTTTTGGGAGTCGCCTATCCCCTACATATTTTTGCCAATTTACCCCTATCGATCGCTTTTCTGTTGGGTGCTGCCCTAGCTGCCACCGATCCCGTCTCTGTGATTGCCCTATTTAAAGAATTGGGGGCCAGTAAAAAACTGACGATCCTGATGGAAGGGGAAAGTCTCTTTAATGATGGGGTCGCTGTGGTCGCTTTCGTCCTCTTGGTAGGGATTCCCTTGGGAGTCGATACCTTTTCCGTCCCTGTCACGATCGCTCGTTTCTGCACCTTTGTGGGGATTGGGATCGGTGTCGGTTGCGTGATCGGTTTCGGCATTTCCTACCTTACCCAACGCTTCGATCTGCCTTTTGTGGAACAGTCCCTGACTCTAGTTTCTGCTTACGGAACCTATCTTGTCACGGAAAAATTAGGCGGATCCGGTGTGATTGGGGTGGTAATTGTCGGGATTATTCTCGGTAATCTCGGTTCGCGCATTGGTATGAGTCCCCGTACGCGCCTGGTAGTTAGCGAATTTTGGGAATTTATCGCCTTTTTTGTCAATTCTATCATCTTTTTACTGATTGGCGATCAAACCCGTTTTGAGAGTCTCGGCAGTCATTTAACCGGGATTTTAATAGCGATCGCCGCTATGGTGGTTTCCCGTCTGTTCTCAATTTTTGGACTAGGGGGAATTAGTAACCTAATTACGGGCAATCAGATCAGTTTTAAGGAAAGAACGGTGTTATGGTGGGGAGGATTGCGCGGTTCGGTTTCGATCGCCCTAGCGTTAAGTGTTCCTACTACTATCCCCTACCGTCAAGAAATTATTGACGTGGTTTTTGGGGTGGTTTTATTTACTTTATTGGTGCAAGGATTATCTATACAATGGCTGTTAAATTTCCTCGATCTTATTGGTGATCAACCGATTCGCACCGAATATTCGGCCTTAATTGCTCGTCAAATTGCTTTAACTAGGGTTGCCAATTATCTGCAACAACCAGAACGTTTTCCCGATATCGATCCCGAATTTTATCGCTACAAAAAAACTCTGGTGGAAGGACAATTAAAGTCCTTAGGCGATCAGTTGCAAAAATTACTACAGGAACACCCACAATTAAAAGATGTGGTAGCCGAACAATTTCAAGATACTTTACTCGATATCGAAGCTAATACCTACGCAGAATTAATTAGAGCCGGTCGTTTAAATGAAAATCTCGTTCCCCTTTTAGTCGAGGTAGAAGCAGAAAAAGAGATGGTTTAATCATCAAGTCATGGAAAATCAAAGAATTTTTGCTAAAAATTGCTGAGTTCGATCGGATTGGGGATGATTAAAAAATTCTGCTGGGGGGGCAATTTCCAAAATTAAACCCTGATCCATAAATACCACTCGATCGGCCACTTCTCGCGCAAATCCTACCTCGTGGGTGACACAAACCATGGTCATCCCCGATTTAGCTAAACTTTGCATCGTTTCCAAGACTTCTCGCACCATTTCTGGGTCTAAAGCTGAGGTCGGTTCATCGAATAACATCACCTTCGGCTGCATGGCCAAAGCGCGCACGATTGCCACCCGCTGCTGTTGTCCTCCCGATAACTGAGGGGGATATTTAAGCGCTTGTTCGAGAATACCGACTTTTTCGAGGAGTTTTGTCGCTATTTCCTCCGCTTGCGCTTTTTTCCAACCGCGCACCCACATCGGTCCGAGGGTGACATTATCTAATACCGTCAGATGGGGAAAGAGGTTAAATTGTTGAAAAACCATCCCGACTTCCTGACGGATTGCCTCGATATTTTTCAGGTTGTGGGACACAGTTATTCCGTCAATAATAATGCGGCCTTTCTGATAGGATTCCAACCCGTTAAAAGTGCGAATAAAGGTGGATTTTCCTGAACCGGACGGCCCCATAATCACCACAACTTCCTGTTTATTAACGGTGAGATTGACTCCCCGCAAAGCATGAAAGCGGTTATCGTACCATTTTTCCACAGCTTCGGCAATTATAATCGGTTCACTGTTGTGAGAGTCCATATTTTTGAGAGTTTATTGATTATCTGTATCGGGAAACCACTGTTTCTCAAGAATTTGTGTCAGAGAGTAGGGACAAATTATCGGTAAATTTTTTAATCCTGTCTTTTTTTCGGCAATTAAGCGAGCGTTTTCATAGATATTCCCTAACTCTAGTTCTAGAAATTTAGTTAAATTGGTGGTGAGCTTATCTTCTAATTGTACTCGAAAAGTGATAATCTCTGCCGCCCAATGATTACTATTTCTTGCTCTTTCTGTTGTCCAAAATTGATAGAGTAACAGATGGATTATTATTGGTAAACTTAAACTTTTAACAGCAGTTTTTTCGCTTCGTACCAAAGCTGCCAACTCCTCGATTAAATGTTCGTAATCTACCCGATCGAACTGACGATTTTTTAATAACTCGATCGTCTCACTTAACCAGCGATCATATTCTTTTTCATAAAGCTGTTCTAAAGCAAGCATTGTCTTTGATCAAATGGAGAAATTCTTGAAAATAACCTTTTACTAAGTATGATAGCATAAAAAGACTGTATGGCGGTTGATTAGTGTAAATATTTTTTATTTAGTTTTAAACGGAGATATTTCCGCATAATTAACTGATTTTATCGAATTTATTCATATTTACACCGAATAAACACCTGAATTGATTGAGGCAATAATCCTGACTTTACCCGAAGAAGTTGATTAAATTAAAACTTCAATACATTTGAGTAGATGACTTAGTTTTTTGTCACCCTTTTCAGCTAAACTAAGTTTATGACTAAAAGCCTAGAAAACATTACCATTCACCAGTTTAGAGGACTGCGAGAGCTTGAGCTAAAGAATCTCGGACAGATTAACCTGCTTGTGGGAATTAATAATTCGGGAAAAACCAGCGTTCTCGAAGCGTTATCTATTTATTGTCATCCCCTAGATCTAAAAGTTTGGCTAAATACTGCTAGACAAAGAGAACAAGAGTACAGGTTTTCTCGGACTCCTTATCTAGATTCCCTACAGTGGTTATTTACCCACGATGCAATGATTGAGCAAGAACAACTTAATCACGGGGTTATATCAATCACAGGAAATGGCTCCTTTAAAGTTCAGAAAATCGAGGCAATTTATGAAGAACTCGAAGGAATTATTTTAACTGACAGTCCCGAAGACAAGCTTAATCCTAATGAGATAATTAGCGAAGAAAACGAAGATTTAATCGATAATAATGAAGATTTATGGGAAACAAGAAAAGGTATAAATTTATCGATAACAGTATTTCTGGCTCAAGAACAACTAATAAGTTTAATTAATTATCCCCAAAATCCCCTGAAAGAAAACTATCAACTTTGGGAAAATAGCCCTCTCTCTAGACTATCGGGAAAAAAAGAACCTAGCTTACTAACTTCTCTGGTTAGTCCCGCTTCTCATCGTTCTGATATTGGTCAATTTCGGTTACTTTCAGAAGTGAGATTTGCCAATTTTAAAACAGATGTTATCGATTTACTGCGTCAAATGGACAGTAATATTTCTGACTTAGAAATTCTCTTACCTCCTCATTCTTTATCTTCCAGATTTAATATTTATATTCAACATGAAAAATTGGGACTTGTCCCCGTTAGTACCTTTGGTGATGGGGTGCGTCGCTTACTTCATATCGCCCTCAAACTTGCCAGTGTTAAAGGTGGAATTTTATTCATTGATGAATTAGAATCAGCTATTCATACAGAGGCACTGCAAAGTTCTTTTAATTGGTTAGTTAAATGGTGTCAAAAAATGAATGTACAACTGTTTGCTACTACCCACAGTCTAGAAGCTGTTGATGCTCTTTTAGAAGTCACCGAACCAGAATCAGATTTAGTGCTTTATCGTCTCGAACCAAAGGAAAATTATACTAGAGTAGTTAGACATGATTGGACTCGATTAAAAAGCTTACGAGAAGACTTAGGACAGGAGGTTCGTTGGTGAGTCGAGAACATATATTGATTGGAGTGGAAGGTAATCATGATCAAGCTTTTCTTGTGAAAATTATCTGTAAACTGCTGGGGTTTTCTAAATGTGAAGAAGTCTCAAATCTAGAACCAATTTGGAAAAAATTTATTCCGAAATATCCTACTCCTAAAACTGGAAAACTTTACATCAGACTCGATATGCCATCTATTCTTTATACTGAGACTTTATCCGTAGCAATTTATGCCGGGGGTGGCAGTGAATTAATTAAAAATTTAACCAATAAACTTGCCGATATAGATTATAAAGATCAATTATCAGCTTTTGCCATTATTGCCGATGCGGATAAAGATAACCCAGCAGAAGTTGCTCGCAAATATTATCAGGGTTTTCGGGAATATTTTCCCGACTTTCCCAGGGTAGTAGCTGCTACGGGAACTATTCAAGAAAATAGACCAAGAGTCGGATTATATATACTGCCTAATAATGTTGATCAAGGTGTCTTAGATACCCTACTTTGTGATTGTGGAAAAATCGCCTATCCTGAATATATGAAGAGGGCAAAAGCATATATTCAACAATTTTCCGAGGAAGAAATTCGTCAAATTGGCTGGAAACCTTTTGATAAAGAAAAAGCCACTATTGCCGCCATTGCTAGTATTCTTAAACCGGGAAAAACCAACACCGCAACTATTTCTGATGATCGGTGGATTAGCGAGCAAACTTCGCCAATTCAAAAATGAAGTGCATCAATGTCTGATGATAATTCATAGAATACCTCAAAAGGGGTTCGATAGTCAAGACATTTTCGAGGACGATGATTAATTAATTCTACAGC
>VYMF01000250.1_pt1 | contig 11966 bp, 23 predicted proteins | sample 5115271 | NCBI WGS metagenome assembly VYMF01 (sample SAMN12291778, study PRJNA351875) | freshwater metagenome | isolation source: freshwater lake | place: USA: Michigan, Wintergreen Lake | collected 2013-08-08
CCCGCGCGCCGGCCGTCAAGCGTGTCCGCAAGGCGCCGGCCGACGGCGCCACCGCAGCGCCTGCCCCGGCTCCGACCGAGGGCAAGGGCGAATAAGGAACGACCATGCTGCAACCCGCACGTCGCAAGTACCGCAAGGAGCAGAAGGGCCGCAACAAGGGCATCGCGACCCGCGGCACCGCCGTCTCCTTCGGCGAGTTCGGCCTCAAGGCCACCGGGCGCGGCCGGCTGACCGCGCGCCAGATCGAGGCCGCGCGTCGCGCCATGACCCGCCACATCAAGCGAGGCGGTCGGATCTGGATCCGGATCTTCCCGGACAAGCCGATCTCGCAGAAGCCCGCCGAGGTCCGGATGGGCAACGGCAAGGGCAATCCGGAGTACTACGTGGCCGAGATCCAGCCCGGAAAGGTGCTGTACGAGATGGACGGCGTCGCCGAAGAGCTCGCCCGCGAGGCGTTCGCCCTGGCCGCCGCGAAACTCCCGATCTCGACCGTCTTCGTGGCGCGCCACGTCGGCGCCTGACCGCGAGAGGAACTGACTGATGAAAGCTAGCGAACTGAGGACCAAGGCTCCGGAGGAGCTCCAGAAGGAGCTGTCCGAGCTGATGAAGGCCCATTTCTCGCTGCGCATGCAGATCGCGACCCAGCAGCAGACCAATACGGCCCAGCTGCGCAAGACCCGTCGCGACATCGCCCGCGTGCGCACCGTGATGAACCAGAAGGCGAACGCCAAATGACCGAAGCGACCACCGCCGGCGCCCAGCGGACGCTCACCGGGCGCGTGATCAGCAACAAGATGACCAAGACGGTCACCGTGCTGATCGAGCGCAAGGTCAAGCACCCGCTGTACGGCAAGTACATCACCCGCTCGACCAAGTACCACGCGCACACCGAGGACGCGCTCGCCGAGGGCGACCTCGTCGAGATCAAGGAGTGCCGTCCGATCTCCAAGACCAAGACGTGGACGGTCGTGCGTCGCGTCGAGGCCAGCAAGGCGATCTGACGGCCGCGCGGGGCGCGGCGGCGGATCGATCGCCACCGCGCCACGGCGCACGGCCCGTCGCACGTTGACGGGTCGATCGCCGGGTGCCATAATCGAAGACTTTCGTTTTCACGGTCAGGCCTTCCCGGGCCGCACGACCGCGGAGACGGATCCACACCCGATTCCACGGGACCAAGACTGACCGCAGCGGATCCGCGCCGATGCAGTGAGAACTGCGGGCGCCGCGTCGACGCGGATCAAGTTGGGAGCGAGCAATGATTCAGATGCAGTCGACGCTGGACGTCGCCGACAACACCGGCGCGCGTTCGGTGATGTGTATCAAGGTGCTGGGCGGCTCGAAGCGCCGCTACGCCGGCATCGGCGACATCATCAAGGTCTCCGTCAAGGAGGCGCAGCCGCGTGGCCGCGTCAAGAAGGGCGAGATCTACAACGCCGTCGTCGTGCGCACCGCAAAGGGCGTGCGTCGCCAGGACGGGTCGCTCGTGAAGTTCGACGCGAACGCGGCCGTCCTGCTCAACGCCAAGCTCGAGCCGATCGGCACGCGCATCTTCGGGCCGGTGACGCGCGAGCTGCGCACCGAGCGCTTCATGAAGATCGTGTCGCTCGCTCCGGAAGTGCTGTAAGGAGCCCACGATGCAGAAGATCCGCAAGGGCGACGAGGTGATCGTGATCGCCGGTCGCGACAAGGGCAAGCGCGGCACCGTGTCCGCCCGCATCGACGAGGGCCACCTGCTCGTCGACGGCGTGAACGTGGTCAAGAAGCACGCGCGTCCCAACCCGATGAAGGGCATCACCGGCGGCATCGTCGACAAGACGATGCCGATCGACCAGTCCAACGTCATGCTGTACAACCCGGCGACCGGCAAGGGCGACCGCGTGGGCTTCAAGGTGCTGGAGGACGGCACCAAGGTCCGCGTCTACCGCTCGAACGGCGAGCAGGTAAAGAGCAACTAAGGGCCTGACGAGAGGAACACCGAAAAATGGCTCGTCTGCAGCAGACCTACCGCGAAAAGATCGTCCCCGACCTGATGAAGCAGTTCGGGTACAAGTCGGTGATGGAAGTGCCGCGCATCACCAAGATCACGCTGAACATGGGCGTGGGCGAGGCGGTGGCCGACAAGAAACTGCTCGAGAACGCCTCGGGCGACCTGATCAAGATCGCCGGCCAGAAGCCGGTGACCACGAAGGCCAAGAAGGCGATCGCCGGATTCAAGATCCGCGCGGGTTACCCGATCGGCTGCATGGTCACGCTGCGCGGCGATCGGATGTTCGAGTTCCTGGATCGGCTGGTCACGATCGCGCTGCCGCGCGTGCGCGACTTCCGCGGGATCTCGGGCAAGGCCTTCGACGGCCGCGGCAACTACAACCTCGGGGTCAAGGAACAGATCATCTTCCCCGAGATCGAGTACGACAAGGTCGACAAGGTGCGGGGGCTGAACATCAGCATCACCACCACCGCGAAGACCGACGACGAGGCGAAGGCGCTGCTCGCGGCGTTCCGCTTCCCGTTCCGCAACTGAGGGTTCGACACGTGGCCAAGACCTCCCTGATCGAGCGCGAGAAGAAGCGCGAGGCGTTGGTGAAGAAGTACGCCGCCAAGCGTGCCGAGCTCAACGCGACCATCGCCGACCAGTCGCGCTCCGAAGAGGAGCGCTTCCAGGCGCGCCTCAAGCTGCAGCAGCTGCCGCGCAATGCCAACCCGACCCGTCTGCGCAATCGCTGCGAACTGACCGGCCGGCCCCGCGGCACGTACCGCAAGTTCGGTCTCGGGCGCAACAAGCTGCGCGAGATCGCCATGCGCGGCGAAGTGCCGGGCATGACCAAGGCGAGCTGGTAAGGAGCGAAACAGACATGAGCATGAGCGATCCGATCGCCGACATGTTCACGCGCATCCGCAACGCGCAGCGCGTCGACAAGCAAACGGTGGCGATGCCGTCGTCGAAGCTCAAGGTGGCGATCGCCACCGTCCTGAAGGACGAGGGCTACATCGACGGCTTCCAGGTCAAGGAGAACTCGGGCAAGCCCGAGCTCGAGGTGCAGCTGAAGTACTACGCCGGTCGTCCGGTGATCGAGCGGCTCGAGCGCGTCTCGCGCCCCGGGCTGCGGGTCTACAAGGGCCGCAACGACCTGCCCCAGGTGCTGAACGGCCTGGGCGTCGCGATCGTCACCACGCCGAAGGGCGTGATGACCGACCGCCGCGCCCGCCAGACCGGCATCGGCGGCGAAGTCATCGGCTACGTGGCGTAAGGAGCACGACATGTCACGAGTCGCAAAGGTCCCGGTCGCCGTGCCTTCGGGCGTGGACGTCCAGATCGCGAACGGCGCGATCACCGTCAAGGGCCCGTTGGGCACGCTGACGCAGGCGATCAACCCGCTGGTGTCGATCGTCCGCGAAGGCGCCGAGCTGAAGGTCGCCGCCGTCGGCGAGTCGCGCGAGGCCGGCGCGATGTCCGGCACCTACCGTGCGCTGGTCGCGAACATGGTCAACGGCGTGAGCAAGGGCTTCGAGAAGAAGCTCACGCTGGTCGGCGTCGGCTACCGCGCGCAGGCGCAGGGCGCGGCGCTCAACCTGTCGCTGGGCTTCTCGCACCCGGTGGTCCACCAGATGCCCGAGGGCGTCACCGTGACGACCCCGACCCAGACCGAGATCCTGATCAAGGGCGCCGACCGCCAGAAGGTCGGCCAGGTCGCGGCCGAGGTCCGTGGCTACAAGCCGCCCGAGCCCTACAAGGGCAAGGGCGTGCGGTACGCCGACGAGGTCGTGGTGATCAAGGAAACGAAGAAGAAGTAACCGGGCGACAGGACGAACATGGACAAGAAGCAATCCCGTCTGCGCCGCTCCCTGCAGACGCGCCACAAGATCGCGGAGCTGCGAGTCGACCGTCTCACGGTCTTCCGCAGCAACCTGCACATCTACGCGAACATCATCGCAGCGTCGGGCGACACGGTCCTGGTCTCGGCGTCCACCGTCGAGGCCGAGGTGCGCCAGCAGCTCGCGGGCCAGTCCGGCAAGGGCGGCAACGCCGCCGCGGCCGCGCTGGTCGGCAGGCGGCTCGCCGAGAAGGCGCTCGCCAAGGGCATCCAGTCGGTCGCGTTCGATCGCGCGGGCTACCGCTTCCACGGCCGGGTCAAGACGCTGGCCGACGCGGCTCGCGAAGCCGGCCTGAAGTTCTGACGCGGCCCGGGAAAGGAACAGGAACATGGCAAAGATCCAGGCGCGAGTCGGTGCGGAGCAGCGTGACGACGGCCTCAAGGAGAAGATGATCTCGGTCAATCGCGTGACCAAGGTCGTCAAGGGCGGTCGTATCCTCGGCTTCGCGGCGCTGACCGTGGTCGGCGACGGCGACGGCAAGATCGGCATGGGCAAGGGCAAGTCCCGCGAGGTGCCGGTCGCCGTGCAGAAGGCGATGGACGAGGCCCGCCGCAAGATGGTCCGCGTCTCGCTGCGCAGCGGCACGCTGCAGCACCCGGTCGAGGGCCGTCACGGCGCGTCGCGCGTGTACATCGCGCCGGCGCCCGCCGGCACCGGCATCATCGCCGGCGGCCCGATGCGCGCGATGTTCGACGTGATGGGCGTGACCGACGTCGTCGCGAAGGCGCACGGCTCGACCAACCCCTACAACCTCGTCCGCGCGACGCTGAACGCCTTCTCCCGGATGAGCACGCCGGCCGAGATCGCCGCCAAGCGCGGCAAGTCCGTAGAGGAGATCCTCGGCTGAGGCCGGGGACGCGCGCCATGAGCAAGAAGACGCTGAAGGTCACCCTGGTCCGCAGCCCGATCGGCACCCGCGGCTCGCACCGCGACACGGTGCTCGGGCTCGGCCTGAAGAAGATCAACCAGACCCGCGAGCTGGAGGACACCCCGGCGGTCCGCGGCATGATCACCAAGGTCAACTACCTGGTGAAGGTCGAAGGCTGAACATCATGCGACTCAACGACATCTCGCCCGCCGAGGGCAGCAAGCACCCGAGGAAGCGTGTCGGGCGGGGCATCGGCTCGGGCCTGGGCAAGACCGCGGGCCGCGGCCACAAGGGCCAGAAGTCGCGTTCCGGCGGCTTCCACAAGGTCGGCTTCGAGGGCGGCCAGATGCCGCTGCAGCGACGCCTGCCCAAGCGCGGCTTCAAGTCGCTCGCGGCCGGCACGGTCGCCGAGGTGCGCCTGACCGACCTGCAGAAGATGCAGGGCGACGAGATCGACCTGCTCGCGCTGAAGGCGGCGGGCATCGTCTCGCAGCTCGCGCTGTCGGCGAAGGTGATCCTGTCGGGCTCGATCGAGCGCAAGGTCGCCCTGAAGGGCGTCGGCGCGACGAAGGGCGCGAAGGCCGCGATCGAGGCGGCCGGCGGCTCGGTGGCCTGACGGCCGCCGCGGCATCGCACACCCGAAGGCAGGTCGGACGTTGGCCAATACCCCCACTGCGCTGATCAAGCAAGGCGGCAAGTACGGCGACCTCAAGCGCCGGCTGTGGTTCCTGCTGCTCGCGCTGGTCGTCTACCGGATCGGGGCGCACATCCCCGTGCCCGGCATCGACCCCGAGCAGCTGGCCACGCTGTTCAAGCAGCAGTCGGGCGGCGTGCTCGGCCTGTTCAACCTGTTCTCGGGCGGCGCGCTGTCGCGCTTCACGGTCTTCGCGCTGGGGATCATGCCGTACATCTCGGCGTCGATCATCATGCAGCTGATGACCGTGATCGTCCCGCAGCTCGAGGCGATCAAGAAGGAAGGCGAGGCCGGCCGGCGCAAGATCACCCAGTACACCCGGTGGTTCACGCTCGCGCTCGCGACCTTCCAGGCCTTCGGCATCTCGGTCGCGCTCGAGGCACAGCCGGGCCTGGTGATCGACCCGGGCCTGATGTTCCGCTTCACCGCCGCGGTGTCGCTGGTCACCGGCACGATGTTCCTGATGTGGCTGGGCGAGCAGATCACCGAGCGCGGCCTGGGCAACGGCATCTCGATCATCATCTTCGCGGGCATCGCGGCCGGCCTGCCGGGCGCGATCGCCGGGATGGGCGAGCTGGTGCGCACCGGTTCGATGAGCCCGTTCATCGCGCTGATCATCGTCGCGCTGGTGGTGCTGGTCACCGCGTTCGTGGTGTTCGTCGAGCGCGGCCAGCGCCGGATCACCATCAACTACGCGAAGCGCCAGGTCGGCAACCGCGTCTATGGCGGCCAGTCGTCGTACCTGCCGCTGAAGCTGAACATGTCGGGCGTGATCCCGCCGATCTTCGCGTCGTCGATCATCCTGTTCCCGGCGACCGCCGCTCAGTGGTTCACCTCGGGCGACTCCGAGAGCATGGTGGTGCGGTTCATCAAGGACCTCGCCGCGACGCTGTCGCCCGGCCAGCCGGTCTACATCGTGCTGTATGCGGTCGCGATCGTGTTCTTCTGCTTCTTCTACACGGCGCTGGTCTTCAACAGCCGCGAGACCGCCGACAACCTGAAGAAGAGCGGCGCGTTCGTCCCCGGCATCCGCCCGGGCGAGCAGACCGCGAAGTACGTCGACAAGATCCTGATGCGGCTCACCCTCGCCGGTGCGATCTACATCACCGCGGTGTGCCTGCTGCCCGAGTTCCTGGTCCTGCGCTGGAACGTGCCGTTCTACTTCGGCGGGACGTCGCTGCTGATCATCGTGGTCGTGACGATGGACTTCATGGCCCAGGTCCAGGCGTACCTGATGTCGCACCAGTACGAGAGCCTCTTGAAGAAGACGAGCTTCAAGGGCATGGGCACGCCGCCGATGCGGTGAGCGAGAGCGCGAGGGGCGGATGTCCAAGGACGATGTCATCCAGATGCAGGGGGAGGTGGTCGAGAACCTTCCCAACGCGACGTTCCGCGTGAAGCTGGAGAACGGGCACATGGTGCTCGGGCACATCTCGGGAAAGATGCGGATGCACTACATCCGGATCCTGCCGGGCGACAAGGTCACGGTGGAGCTCACGCCCTACGACCTGTCGCGTGCGCGGATCGTGTTCAGGGCCAAGTGACCGCGGACGGCGCGGAGCGAAGAAACGAGGACGGCGCGCCCGGCGCGCACGGAGAAAGAGATGAAGGTACTGGCAAGCGTCAAGAAGATCTGCCGCAAGTGCAAGATCATCAAGCGTAACGGCGTGGTCCGGGTGATCTGCACCGACCCGCGCCACAAGCAGCGTCAAGGCTGAGGGGCAAGGCATGGCACGTATCGCTGGCATCAACGTTCCCGACCGTCAGCACGCCGAGATCGGCCTGACGGCGATCTACGGCATCGGCCGGCCGCGCGCGCGCGCGATCTGCGAGGCGGCGGGCGTTCCGCTGACCAAGAAGGTCAAGGACCTGACCGACGCCGAGCTCGAGCGGATCCGCGATCAGATCAACCGCTTCACCATCGAGGGCGACCTGCGCCGCGAGGTGACGATGTCGATCAAGCGCCTGATGGACCTCGGCTGCTACCGGGGCGTGCGCCACCGTCGCGGCCTGCCGCTGCGCGGCCAGCGCACCCGGACCAACGCGCGCACCCGCAAGGGCCCGCGCAAGGCCGGCGTGGCGCTGAAGAAGTAAACCGACCGACCGAATCGAGAGAACATGGCCAAGCAACCTTCCGCCTCGGCGGGCAATCGCGTCCGCAAGAAGGTCCGCAAGAACGTGTCGGACGGCATCGCGCACGTCCACGCGTCGTTCAACAACACGATCATCACGATCACCGACCGGCAGGGCAACGCGCTGTCCTGGGCGTCGTCGGGTGGCGCGGGCTTCAAGGGCTCGCGCAAGTCCACGCCGTTCGCCGCGCAGGTCGCCGCCGAGTCCGCCGGTCGTGCAGCCCAGGAGCAGGGCATCCGCAACCTCGACGTGCGCATCAAGGGCCCCGGCCCGGGCCGCGAGTCGTCGGTGCGGGCGCTCAACGCGCTGGGCATCAAGATCATGTCGATCGCCGACGTGACCCCGGTGCCGCACAACGGCTGCCGGCCTCCCAAGAAGCGCCGGATCTGATCCGAGCGCTTCGCCAAGCCCACCGTTCGCCCCGTCGAGCAATCGACGTCGAAGGGCGGACTAACCGCGGCCCCGGCTGCGTAAGAGAGAAGAGAAGTGGCACGCTATACCGGACCGAAAGCCAAGCTGTCCCGCCGCGAGGGGACGGACCTGTTCCTGAAGAGCACGCGCCGCGCGCTCTCCGACAAGTGCAAGCTCGACAGCAAGCCGGGCCAGCACGGCCGCACCTCCGGGTCGCGGACCAGCGACTACGGCCTGCAGCTGCGCGAGAAGCAGAAGGTCAAGCGGATGTACGGCATCCTCGAGCGGCAGTTCCGCCGCTACTTCGAGGAGGCCGAGCGCCGCAAGGGCAACACCGGCGCGAACCTGATCGCGCTGCTCGAGTGCCGCCTCGACAACGTCGTCTACCGGATGGGCCTCGCCTCCACGCGCGCCGAGGCGCGTCAGCTGGTCGGCCACAAGGCGATCGCGGTCAACGGCCAGACGCTGAACATCCCGTCGGCGCAGATCAAGCCGAACGACGTGATCGCCGTGCGCGAGAAGGCGAAGAAGCAGACGCGCGTGCAGGACTCGCTGAGCCTCGCCGAGCAGAGCGGCTTTCCCCAGTGGGTCTCGGTCGACAAGACCAAGATGGAAGGCATCTTCAAGTCCGTGCCCGAGCGCTCGGACGTGGCGGCCGACATCAACGAGAGCCTGATCGTCGAGCTCTACTCGCGCTAATCGAGGGATTCCATCCATGCAGACAGCACTGTTGAAGCCCCGGATCGTCGAGGTCGAGCAACTCGGTCCGTCGCACGCGCGCGTCGTGATGGAGCCGTTCGAGCGGGGCTACGGCCACACGCTTGGCAACGCGCTGCGTCGCGTTCTGCTCTCGTCGATGGTCGGCTACGCGCCGACCGAGGTCCAGATCTCGGGCGTCGTCCACGAGTACTCCACGATCGACGGCGTCCGCGAGGACGTGGTCGACCTGCTGTTGAACCTGAAGGGCATCGTCTTCAAGCTGCACAACCGCGACGACGTGTTCCTCACGCTGCGCAAGGACAGCCCGGGCCCGGTGCTGGCGTCGGACATCGACCTGCCGCACGACGTCGAACTGGTCAACGGCGAGCACGTGATCGCCAACCTGACCCAGGGCGGCAAGCTCGACATGCAGATCAAGGTCGAGAAGGGCCGCGGCTACGTGCCGGGCACGATGCGCAACCTGAACGACAGCAAGACGATCGGCCGGATCGTGCTCGACGCATCGTTCTCGCCGGTGCGTCGCGTCTCGTACGCGGTCGAGAGCGCGCGGGTCGAGAACCGCACCGACCTCGACAAGCTGCTGATCGACGTCGAGACCAACGGCGTGATCGCGCCCGAGGAGGCGGTCCGCCAGGCGGCGCGCATCCTCGTCGAGCAGCTGTCGGTCTTCGCCGCGCTCGAGGGCGCCGAGCCGTCGATCGACATCCTGGGCGGCGCGGTCTCGGCCAGCGTCGGCGGCGGGCGATCGCCTCAGATCGATCCGATCCTGCTGCGCCCGGTCGACGACCTGGAGCTGACGGTGCGCTCGGCCAACTGCCTGAAGGCCGAGAACATCTACTACATCGGCGACCTGATCCAGCGGACCGAGAACGAGTTGCTGAAGACCCCGAACCTGGGTCGCAAGTCGCTCAACGAGATCAAGGAAGTGCTGGCCTCGCGCGGGCTGACCCTCGGCATGCGGCTGGAGAACTGGCCGCCGGCCGGGCTCGAGCGCCCGTAAGCGCGACGCCGGACACGAAGGAATCGAACCATGCGTCACCGTCACGGACTCCGCAAACTCAACCGGACCAGCAGCCATCGCGAGGCGATGCTGCGCAACATGACCGTCTCGCTGCTGAAGCACGAGATGATCAAGACCACGCTGCCCAAGGCCAAGGAGCTGCGCCGCGTCGTCGAGCCGATCATCACGCTGGGCAAGAAGCCGTCGCTGGCCAACCGCCGCCTCGCGTTCGACCGGCTCCGCGACCGCGACATGGTCGTGAAGATCTTCAACGAGCTCGGCCCGCGCTACGCCAATCGCAATGGCGGCTACCTGCGCATCCTGAAGTTCGGCTTCCGCATCGGCGACAACGCGCCGATGGCGCTGGTCGAGCTGATGGACCGCCCGGAGCCCTCCGAGGCGCCGACCGAAGAGGCGGCCGCCGCCTGACACGACCCGGGCGAGCGTCCTGCGTTCCGGCATCGCGGCGCTCCAGGGCGCCGCGATGTTTTCTGGAGGATCCCGCGTGCAGCCGGTGCTGAAGGTCGACGCGCTGGTCAAGGCGTTCGGGGGCCAGTGCGCGGTCGACGGCGTGTCGTTCTCGGTCGCGCCGGGGCAGTGCTTCGGGCTGCTCGGCCCGAACGGCGCCGGCAAGAGCACGACGTTGAAGCTCGTGCTCGGGCTGATGGAGCCGGACGCCGGCCGCATCGAGCTGCTCGGGCTGCCGGTGCCGGAGAAGGCGCGCGAGGCGCGCGCGCGGGTCGGCGTCGTGCCGCAGAACGACCCGCTCGACCCGGACTTCACCGTCGCCGAGAACCTGCTGGTGTTCGGCCGCTACTTCGGCCAGCCGGACGCGGTGACGCGCGCGCGGATCGATCCGTTGCTCGACTTCGCGCAGCTCGCGCCCAAGCGCGACGCACGGATCCAGGCACTGTCGGGCGGCATGAAGCGGCGCCTGACGATCGCGCGCGCGCTGATCAACGATCCGCAGGTGATCTTCCTCGACGAGCCGACCACCGGGCTCGACCCGCAGGCGCGCCACCTGATCTGGGAGCGGCTGCGCCGGCTGCTGGCCGACGGCAAGACGATCGTGCTGACCACGCACTTCATGGACGAGGCCGAGCGGCTGTGCGACCGGCTCGCGATCGTCGACGCCGGCCGGCCGATCGCCGAGGCCTCGCCCACGGAGCTGATCCGCCGCGAGATCGAGCCGCACGTGATCGAGGTGCACGGGCCGGGCCGCGCCGACTGGGCGCCGGGCGCGGCGACGCTCGCCGACCGGATCGAGACCGTCGGCGAGACGACCTTCGCGTACTGCAGCGATCCGGGCCCGCTGCTCGCGTCGCTGCAGGCCCGCACCGACCTGCGCACGTTGCACCGGCCGGCGAACCTCGAGGACGTGTTCCTCAAGCTCACCGGCCGCGACCTGAGGGACTGACGATGAGCGCCGCTGCCGACGAGCCCGTGCCCGCAGGCGCCCGCGTCCCGCGCCGATGGGCGCCCCCCGCGCCGAGCCTGCGGATGATCCCGGTCATCCGCAGGAACTTCATGGTCTGGAAGAAGCTCGCCGCCTCCAGCGTGCTCGCGAACGTCGCCGACCCCCTGATCACGCTGGTCGCGTTCGGCTACGGGCTCGGGCGGCTGCTGCCGGAGATCGACGGCGTGCCGTACATCGTGTTCCTCGCCGGCGGTTCGATCTGCATGAGCACGATGATGGCCGCGAGCTTCGAGTCGCTGTACTCGGCGTTCTCGCGGATGCATGCGCAACGCACCTGGGAGTCGCTGCTCAACGCGCCGCTGCTGCTCGACGACGTGCTCGCAGCCGAGTGGCTGTGGGCCGCGATCAAGGCGTGCATGTCGGGGCTGGCGATCATCCTGGTCGCGATCGGGCTCGGCGTCTCGCGAGAGCCGACCCTCCTCGCGGTGCTGCCGGTGGTCGCGCTGACCGGCCTCGCGTTCGCGGCGATCGGGCTGTGCTTCAACGCGGTCGCGAAGGGCTACGACTTCTTCTCGTACTACTTCACGCTCGTGCTCACGCCCATGACCTTCCTGTCGGGCGTCTTCTTCCCGGTCTCGCAGCTGCCCGGCTGGCTGCAGGCGGCGAGCGCTTGGCTGCCGCTCACCGCGGCGATCGACCTGGTGCGCCCGCTGGTGCTCGGCCACTGGCCGGAGGCGGTCGCGCGGCCGCTCTCGGTGCTGCTCGGCTATGCGGTCGGAGGAATCTGGGCGGCGACGGCGCTGACCCGCAAGCGCTTCGCGGCCTGAAGGAGCGGCGCGTGGCGCGCGGT
>VYMF01000396.1_pt1 | contig 11937 bp, 8 predicted proteins | sample 5115271 | NCBI WGS metagenome assembly VYMF01 (sample SAMN12291778, study PRJNA351875) | freshwater metagenome | isolation source: freshwater lake | place: USA: Michigan, Wintergreen Lake | collected 2013-08-08
AGAACAGAGTAAATCTGTTAAGGCAGGTGCGAAACCCCGCAAGGGAAAGAAGCAGAAACCTAAATCGTGAGGTTTGGGAATCACCGTCCGTTTACGGCGGTGAGGATGTCAAAACCAGTTATCAGTGAGCAGTGAGCAGCTTTTTTCTTCCTGTTCCCCATCCCCCATCCCCCATCCCCTATCCCCCATCACCGAGGGAGTAATTGTTGATAGAAATCCAATTGTTTTTGAGCGAGGGCTTTATTAGTATAATTGGTCATTACTCTCTGATAACCCCTCTGGCCTAATTCTTGAGCGAAGCTGGGATTATCTAAGAGAGTTTGTATAGATTTAGCCAGTGCCTCCCCATCTTTTTCGGGAAAAATTAAACCCGTATCAGCAATAACAAAGGGGATTTCTCCCGAATCAGAACCAATAACAGGAACCTGACAGGCCATAGCTTCAATTAAGACATGACCGAATTGTTCTTTCCAACCGACGGCCGTTAAGGTTTTGACCTGATAGGTGATTTCTGAAGGCAAAACTAAAGTGTTCATCAGGTTAATATAATTAACTACTTGATCGTGGGGAACACTTTCCACTATCATCAAGCGATCGCTTATTCCTGCGGCTGTAGCTTCGCTGACTATTTTATCTTTCAGGATTCCCCGACCTAACAGTAATAATTTCCACTTACCTGTTAATTTAGCTACAGCTTTAATCAGCTTTAGAATGCCTTTCTCTTCCACAAAACGACCGATAAAACCAATCACGAATTCATCGTTTTCAATGCCTAAAGATCGGGCTAAATCGGGTTGCTTGCTGGGGGAAAAAAGAACTTCATCCACTCCTAATTGTGGTAAAACGGTGTATTTACCCCTGTAACCCCGTTCTTTTAAAACATCTACCCCGTCCTGATTACCAGCGATTAAACCATCGGTATTTTTCAGGTTATAAGCTTCTAACCAAGAGATGGGAAATTTAGGAGTATAGGGAAGATTCCACCAAGTAAAAAATACATTTTTAGCCTGGAGATTTAAGAGACGATTCAGAGTAATAAATTGAGCATAAGCGAGAGATTTAGAACCCTGTTCCACTTGAATAATATCAGGTCTAAATTTTTGCAATAAAGGAATTATATCAGTGCCAAAAGTTAATAAAGCTTGGTTATTCTGGCTAAAATTAGAGATAGGAATGACTCGGAAATTGTCGGCTATTTTCGGTTGACTTTCAATGATTTTATTTTGGACTCCTCCCGGTTGCCAACGTTGGGGAACAACAATAGTAACTTCAATATTGGGATTTAATCTTGTCAGGGCGCGCAGTTTCTCACAGTTGAGATCAACGACATAGGTATGACTAGCGACTAAAATTTTCATAGATGATCTAGTTTTGTATAAATTTGGCCATCATTCCAGAGGGACTTTACTTGAGTTTTCAGAGCATCAAGAAAACCTAAACTATAAAAAATTCCCCTAGAGAGGATTTTAATCGGGGAACCACCTTTATTACAGGGAGGATTGCCAAGAACGTGACAATCAAATAATTTAGCATAGAGTCGCAATTGTTGAGCGGGAGTGAGATTTTTCAGAGCCATCAGAAAGTGATTATGATAAAAAGTCGTCTGATAACTCAAAGAACGAGTGCTAATATCATGACAGCCACCAGTTTCTTCCCCTAAATGAATCAGATAAGCGGTGGGATCGTACCAGACATGATAGGGAGTCCGGCGTAATCTTAAGCAAAAATCCGATTCCTCGCGCACGGCACTGCCACGAAAGCGTTCATCGAACCAAATGCCGTATTTCGTAAATATATCCTTACGGAAAGACATATTACAGCCCCGGGCTGAGATTACCTGCTGGGGTTTAGTGGTGTGGACAAGATCGATGTAATACCAAGCAATGCCCGGATCCATGGCTTGGGGGGGTAAAAAGTCGATTTCGTAGGGTTTGCTGGTATCTGTCGCCATTTTTTGGGAGTCACCCAATTTCATGCGATCGAATACCCGACCTGCCACTACACCTATCTCAGGGTTCTTGACAAAATTCTCACTATGTGCTTTGAGATAATTATCCGGTAGCCGCACATCATCATCGATAAAAAGAACGATATCGCCTTGGGCGCGACGGACTCCATAATTTCTCGCACCGGGTAAACTCGCCCAATCCAGCCGATACCAGCTAATTTTGTGCTGATTAGCCAGATTTTCCAGATAGGATTGTATGGCGGGGCTGTGGGTAGCGGTCTGGTCGATAACTAATACCTCAAAATCGGGATAATCTTGTTTGAGTAGGTCATCGAGGGTATCTTTAAGAGGCTCTTCGCGTCGATAGGTGGGTATGATGACAGAAATCGAGGGAAAATTCATAGCAGGGGATAGGTAGGGATTAGGGGATAGGGGATAGGGGATAGGGGATAGGGGATGGGGGATGGGGGAATTTCAACTAAAACCCCCCGCAACGCGCACGCAGTGACCCCCCTAAAACCCAAAACCCAACCCCTAACACCCATATTTCAAGCTAAAGAAACACCTTTGCGTTTAAAATTTAAGCTCTTTTTGGAGGATTTTGTGGCGGTTTCTCCCGCCAGAATTTTGGCTTCTTTTTCCTGTTTTTCGATCACGGGTAATCTAAAAATTACGCCCGCAAATATCCAGTAATAAACGCCCACAGGATCCGTATCGAGGGCATACCAATAGGGAAGATAGGCAACAAAGAGCAGCAAAACCCAATAACTACCGGCAAAACCTCGCAGAGTCGGATCTTTGAGGGAACGATAGGTGCGGAAGGCCAGATAAACTAGGTGGGTCATGAATATCATGTACAAGGCAAAACCAATGTATCCCAACTCGAATAAAACTTTACTATGATAGGTTTCCACAAAGGAAATATCACCGAAAACCCTAGCAGAAGCTGTGGCCACACCGAGTCCACGACCTAAAATACCGCCCTGATTACGGATAGCAAAATCCAACTGTTCTTGAATAAAAGCGGTGGGGGGACTCTGTTGCCAACGGCTGACGGCACTATCGTAGCGTTGTTGGACAAAATCCGGGTTAAGAAAAGAAAAACCGATAGCTAGAAGTAAAGTGGCGGCAAAAATGATCGGCAAAAATCTTTTTAAGTTAGCGATTTGTCCTGTAAGAATCGTCATCAGACCAATAATCGTCGGTACGGCAAAGAAAGCTAATCTTTGCCCAGAGATCACTGCATTAATAAAAACTAGGGTTAAACCCACCAGAGCTGCTAGTCGCCATTTTTGGGAAGTTTCACTAAAGGCACTGGCATAACAAATTACGGCACTAGAGACCAAAAACCAAGCCCAGTGCCAGGGAGAAACAAATGTACCCGGTAGGCGGATCATATTCACTTCCGGACTATACACTAATGCCCCACCGACCAAACACCTCGCCTCTAAGGTGGCTTTAAATAGTGTATCAGCCACGTAGCCTCTAGTTCCTACACAACGACCTGTTTTCAGCATCCAGTATTGCATTAGTCCTAGGACACAACAAATAATCGCTAAAGTCACTAAGAGACGACTAAAAAATAATAGGGTCGGTTTATCTTTGATTAAGTAATAAGTGCAGAAGATCAAGGGGACATAACCTAGCAAAACTTTAAATCCTAATATTCCTTGCAGAAAAGTCTCACTTTCCCGACAGGGAATCCCGCGCAAACGACCATCCCTAAAGATACTCATCCCAGCCACGGAATCGCAAGTAGGCAGAAATTGTCTCTGTAAATTGACTGCTAATAAACAGACTACACAGAAAACAAAGATTAATAATAGGGTTGTACCTAATTGTTTGGGGACAATAATTGGTAATTGCTTTTTTCGACATTCTAAAACTAAGGCGATTAAAGCGGGTAGATAAAAGATATCTTTACTGATCTGCAGGATGGGACTACCTCCCAACCAATAGATAATAGTGCCAGTGAAGGGGACATAGATAATAAATGCCCAAAGAGCCATGCGAGGATAGCTAAAGGAGAAAACTCCTAAAATCAAGACTAAACTTACTGCAGCTCCTATCTTGGCATCAAATAATAAGCTGAGGGGTAATCCGAGCAAAATTGCCACACAAATGGCAAAAATAATCAACCCCGTTAACTTTTGTTTCTTTTGCCTTTCTTCTTTTTTGAGGGCAAGTTTCTCTTTGATGTTAAGCGGGGGACTATCAGCTTTTGTTTGGCCCTGTTTATGCTTTTTTTTCTGGCGATCGATACTTAGTCCGGTCATAATTATCCCTTGCTAGGCTAGGCTAAGGGCATTATAATCCCTGTCCCCCTCGATCGACTACAAAAGATAGCTTCGCACCGCTTCCACTAGCCTTTCTGTCCAAAAATTGGCTAATTCTAGGGTTTCTGCTTCCACCATCACCCGAATTAAGGGTTCTGTCCCGGAAGCGCGCACCAAAATTCTGCCTTTTTCTGCCATAGCTGTCTCAGCTTTGCGGATTTCTCGCCGCAAAGGTTCACATTGCTGCCAATTACGTCGCACTTCTCTATCTTCCACCCGCACATTGCGTAAAATCTGCGGATAGGTGACAAAGCTATGATCGACTAAGTTAGCCAAGGAAACCGCCGATTTCTGCACTAAAGCCGCTAAATGTAGAGCGGTTTGCATTCCATCCCCGGAAACCCCGTAATGATGGCAGAGGATATGACCGGATTGTTCACCCCCTAGCATGGCTCCAGTTTCCCACATTTGCGCCTGAACGTGCTGATCGCCCACGGCAGTCCGCAAGAATTGACCCCCCAGTTTTTGCCAAGCGCGTTCAAAACCTAAATTAGCCATCACCGTGGCTACTAATAACCCATCGGGTAGCTGTCCGGCTTCTAAGAGGGAACGACCCCAAAAATAGAGGATATAATCGCCATCTACTACTCTACCTTGACTATCCACGGCCAGGACTCGATCGGCATCGCCATCGAAGGCAAACCCTAAATCCGCTTGCTGATTAATCACCGCCGCCTGTAAGCTTTCTAAATGGGTAGAACCACAATTAACGTTAATGCGATCGCCATCGGCTCGATCGTGTAGGCAGATAACTTCCGCCCCCAAGGTTTGGAATACTAAAGGTGCTAGGTTAACGGCTGCCCCCCAAGCTAGATCTAAAACTATTTTTAATCCCGATAGGTTAATATCCTTCCCGACGGAAGCAATCACAGCTTGATAGTATTTTTGGATCAATTCGGGACAAAAAGTCGCTTTTCCCCAATTTACTGAGTTATCCGCTAATTCTAAATTGCCCCTTAAACCCGCTTCTATCTGTCCGGCTAAAGTGCCGGATAATTTTAAACCGCTGCTGTCAAAAAATTTAATGCCGTTGTCTTCGGGAGGATTATGACTGGCAGAAATCATGATCCCCCCCATCGCTTCGCTTTCTCTGGTTAAATAGGCGACGCAGGGAGTGGGACATAATCCCAGTTGCCAGACTTCTATTCCCGCCCAAGTTAAACCAGCCGTGATAGCATTGGCTAACATATCACTGGAATTACGCGAATCTTGACCGATAATCACCGGTTTGGTGACACCAGCTTGATTTTTTAATACCTGTCCTGCCCAAAATCCGATTTGTAGCGCTAGGGGGGCAGTTAATAATTCTCCCACTTGGCCGCGAATTCCGTCCGTGCCAAACAGGGGGGATGGCGGTAATTCGATTAAACCCGTTAAGGATAACAGGGGATGCGATCGAGCTTTTTGTCCATTTTGATACGATAGAGAAGCTACCATGGCCGATTCCTTTCCTCACACAACACACTCAGAGAATAACATGATCACCGATTTTTTCAAATCAATGTTCCCAGTTGACCTTAATCCTCCTCCCAGGGTTCCTTACATAGGGTGTCGGGTGTCGGGTGTGGGGTGTGGGGTGTGGGGAGAACAAAGCTGCCTTTTGCATGAGTGCATGAGTGCCTCCTGAATAAAGATTGTTGATTTTTGCAGGAGGTCTAATCAAGGAACCGAGGTTATTTGGTAAGCTGAAACGGTAATCTTGACCCCCGAATGCCCGTGCTGATCAGTGTTGTCATCCCTACCTACAATCGCCAAGCAATTTTAAAAAAATGTTTACTAGCCCTAGAAAATCAGCGTTTAACCGATAATAAAGTGGAAAACTACGAAATAGTCCTGGTCGATGATGGCTCTACCGATGCGACGATCGCTTGGCTAGAAAGTCAAAAGGCTAATTTACCCCATCTGCAACTGTGGCAACAGGATCACGGCGGACCGGCGATCGCTAGGAATCTGGGGGTAGAAAAAGCTAGTGGTGATACGATTATTTTTATCGATAGCGATCTGGTAGTGACAGAAAATTTTTTGCAAGCCCACGCCGACGCTTTAACCGCCGGGGCAGAAAGTCTCGGCAGCGATCGCTTATTTACCTACGGCAGTGTCATTAATACCTGTAACTTTGAGCATCCCACCAGTGAACCCTATAAAATCACCGATTTCTCCGCCGCCTATTTTGCCACGGGCAACGTGGCGATCGCCAAAAAATGGTTATTAGCGGCGGGATTATTTGATACTAGGTTTCAACTCTACGGTTGGGAAGATTTGGAATTAGGGGTGAGATTGAAGCAATTAGGACTAAAATTAATCAAATGTCCTGAAGCCGTTGGTTATCATTGGCATCCCCCCTTTAATCTCGCTCAAATTCCCAATCTCATCGATAAGGAAATTCAACGGGGACGAATGGGAGTGCTTTTTTATCAAAAACATCCCACCTGGGAAGTGCGGATGATGATTCAAATGACTTGGATTCATCGACTGTTGTGGGGTTTACTTTCCCTGGGGGGAACCCTGAATGAACGCAGCCTCTCCCCTCTGTTACAATGGTTGATCGATCGAGGTAAACCGCAATTAGCCCTAGAAATTGCCCGCATTTTTCTCAATTGGTACAACGTGCGCGGCGTTTATCAAGCTTATCGGGAAATACAGCTTCAGTGAAATGTCTTGCCGAACACCACCGACGGCGTTTCTCACAAAGACGAGGTATGACTGGATTTGACATCGACAACCGACTCCCTAAAACCAGAGACTTTGTACCTCACCATCGAGATAACTGCCCTAAAGGTGCACATTTGCCGATAAAAAACTGAATATTTGCTTTCTTTTTCTGATAATTGCTGCCACAATCAAAAGCAATCGGCATAGAGAGCGGCGGAAAACACTGACCACATTTGCCCCTTGTGAATTATTCTCCGAGATTGGGCATATTAGAAGTAAATTTTCCTATAGGAGGAATCCCATAATGAATATCTTCGATATTTTAATCGGTTTTGTCGGTGGAGGTGCGATCGGGGGTGGGGCTTTATATGCCCTGCAAGAGGGAAAAATCAGGGAAGCACTACAGAAATATGAGAAAATTCGGGCGGCTTTAGGTGAAACCGAAAAGGAGTTAAAAGACAGCAAAGGACAGTTAAAACAACTCGCTCTCTCCGAAGAACGGATTCGCAATATCGAAGCCACCTATAGAGAAGAAGTGGCTAAATTGCAAGAAGAGTTAGAAGATAGCCAAGGACGTTTACAAGAGATAGCCAGCGCAAATCCCGCTCAAGCTGTGGAAGTCGCCGATAAAACCCAAATTCAGCCACTTCAACCGGAATACGAAGCTAAAATCGAGGAATTGCGCCAAAGCTATCAAAGTCAAATACAAGAGATCATAGACGGGAAGCAAGGGGAAATGGAAGCCCTGCGTCAAAGTCAACAGGAGCAGATTCTAGAATTAGAAAAGGGCTATCAGTCGCAAATTCAACAACTAGAACAGGGTTATCAAAGCCAACTGTTGGAATTACAAAACGCCCGCCAAGCAGTAGTGGATGATCGAACCACTGAAATCGTCGAACCCTGGGATGATTTCCCCGATAGCCCCAGTGCCGAAGAAATAAATCCTTTTGATGATTTTATCACTGAAGAAACCCTAGTATTGCCACCAGAATTTGCCCCTGAAACGCCCCTAGAAACGCCGGTTTCCGAATCAGAATTCAGCAGTGAGATGAATCCTTTTGATGGTTTTATCACCGAAGAAACCCTAGTATTGGAACCAGAATTTGCCCCTGAAATGCCCCTAGAAACACCAGTTTCCGAGGAGACATTTGACGGTTTAAACAGCAGAGAAGAAACCTTAGTTTCTCCAGAAATGACTGAGAGCGAAGATTTTCCCGTCATGGAAGAACAAGCAATCTCTGACTGGGAGATGTCCGCTGCTGAGATAGAATTTCTCAACAGTTTAACATTAGAGGAAGAAACGAGAACTATCGGTAGTCTAGAAGAATTATCGGGTAATTACGGTCAGATTCAAGAAACCGTTAGCAGTGACACCAGTTTCTCTGATTTATTAGCCCCCGACACCGAAAAATTCGCTGATAACCAAAATTTTCTAGATGACTTATTTGCTGATACCGATGACAGCAATAACCCCGAATTATTCGATTATTTTGCGGAAGAAACCCCTACAGTTGCATCTAACCGCCAAAATGTTGCTTCTGTTGCGAGTGACCAAGAAGAACTAGATTTCTTTAGTATGTTGGATAATGAAGAAATGGCTAATCTAGAATCCTTACCTTCTGACGAAGACCTGCCCCTTGATGATCTATTTAGCGATGATTTATTCTCGGATGGGGACAATAGCAAAACCACGAGGCTAGAATCTCATCAGTAGGCAGATTGCCCGCTATGAAGGCAGAAGACAGAATTTCTTCCCCAGCCGATTTCTGGCTTCTGACTTTCTTAATGGGACTTAGGCGTTTTCGGTCAGCAAAAAAGGCTTAAACCATTACGGGACAAAGGGTTAACCTCAATTTATGATTTTCCTTGATATATCTGGGTTTCAGCGATTTTGGGCTTGGTCGAAGTAAATCCCAAGCGGGGATTGGAGTTGAGGCTTTTCTCGATTTGTTTTTTGTCTAAGTCCCGATTCCCTTACCATAGAATAGTAAAAAAATCTACATCAAAAGTAGTGGACATTGGCAAAAAAAACAAATACGATGTAGAAGGATACGTTGTATCCTTTTGACTGTACCTAGCCTTTAACTAAGGAGATCTTCCAGTGGAACTCACTATTAAAACCCTTGTTTTATCCACTGCCACTTTTGGCTTAATGTTGAGTGTAACACAAAACGCCCAAGCCGCTACTCTAATTCCTGGAGTCACTGCCGCAACGAACAACATATCAACTCAGTGGGCTCTAATCAATGCCGTCAACGGCCAGGGGCTGCCCAGTAACACTCCGAGTCTTACGGGAGTTCACGCTCCGTCGGGCAGTTCTAATTCTTGGCGGTCAGATATTTTAGCTAACACGCAGGGCACCCCAATTCCCTCAGGTACTATCACGTTTAATCTCAATGGTAGCTATAATCTGTCTGGGTTTACTTTCTGGACCCTTGGCGGTGGTAGTGCCGAGCTTACCCGTCAGGGAATTAACAATGTGACGATTGAATACTCCAACAACGGTGGAACAACTTGGAGTACCCTGAGTGGCGCTCCCAGTATGTTTGCTCAAGGAACTTCTGGTTCCCCAGCTACCAGCCAGGTCGCACAGCAGTTCAGTTTTGCCTCAGTCGCTGCGACTCATGTTAGATTTACTAATCTGAGTAACTTTGGGGGGTTCACTAACCCCACCAATAACAATCGCATTGGCTTCTCAGAGATTCAGTTTGCAGGAACCAAAATCCCCGAACCTTCTTCCTTGCTTGCTCTGTTAGCCTTTGGTTTAGCGGGCGTTAGTTTGGGAAAAAGAATTTAACTTAGTGTCAGCAGAATTCCCTCGCTAGAATTCCCTCGCTTTTAGCGATGGGATGAATGCCCAACCTATAGACAATTCTCAAAAACCGATGCTCCGATAAACAGATATTGACCACTATTCCTTAAGCGATAACCGAGCCTCGGCGGGTCGTGTTGCCAGGAAAAGTATGGGTCTTAGGAACTAGGACGGATGCCGGGGTCGGGAAAGTAAGACTGGCTATCTTTCGAGGTAGAAAGCGCATCCCATTGAAGCAGGAAGCTCTCAACGACCTTGAGAGTAGTTCACGAAAAGTAATTCCCGATGTCGTTGACCAGGGAATAACGGGTTTGCCGTTTAACCCGCTCCGTGCTTAATCCACTACGAATGACTAAGCTTTCAGGTTTTTAAGTAGGTTTGAGTAAGTTTAGTTGAGCGGTGCTGTCCCCGTGTCTCCCTATTCCCATACCATAAAACAATTAAAAAACTGTATAAAAAGTAACAGACACGGGCAAAAAAAACAAATAAAATGCGCTGGAGTGCTATGCCCCAACTTAACTTGACCTAATTCTATTTAAGGAGATTTCCCAGTGAAACTCGCTATTACACCTCTTGCTTTATCCACTGCCGGCGTTGTCAGATGTAAAGATGAATCAAGCAAAAGTGTAGGGAACTGGAACATCCTTAAACTTAAGGTAATGAATTAGAAGCGGTAGGGAATTTTCTAACATTTTGACACATTATGGGCATCATTCAGACATTCATAAATAAATATAGCGTTTCCTGTTCACAAGAGGTACATTCTCAATCCTGAAAAGCTTAATCAACAAAGGTTAAAGTGTGCCTCGCAGATGCGAGAACCGCTATAGCTGAAGAAAAGTCAGAAAAGTTTTCATAATATTTACCATATAAACATTTCTTTTTGACAAATTTCCACAGCCTTTAAATTAAATTTAGATTAGGCGAATAAGACGGCAGATAGAGTAGCTCTATTGACAAAGAAAGAGCCAATTCTTCAACAATTTTACATTTTTGATAGCGGGCATTATCTAATACTAGTGTCAGGCGTTGCTGATTTGAGATATGAATCTTCTTTTGTGGGATTTTTAAAACCTAGACCCAAACTAACTTTTGGATGGGTGCAAGGTTGTCATTCATACCTTGATTCAGCAACGCCTCTTTGAGTGAAAAATGCAAGTTATAGCCGTGCAAAGTATAGCCTTCAAGCCGACATTATAGGTAAAGTTGCACCAATGCTGGTCGGAATGAGATGCGTTCCGACTAGGTTCTTGGCTGGAGCAAGATTTAATCCAGGAATAAAGTGATAATGCGTAGCTATGCGCTACATTAAATCAAAGGAATTGAGGTATTGATTATCGCAAAGTATGTTCAACCCAGAACCGGAGCAGAAATGCTTGGAGTCCACGTCTGAACCCTTGTCAAGTGGGAGCAGAATGAGCCATTAACTTCTTGCCATTGCCGGACTAGCAAAGAGCCTCTAAATCGAAACCCTAGCCAGAAAAATCGGAAAAACAGACCTAGGGTTGCTTGCGAGTGCTATAAAGGTAGATAGTCATCTCGATCGCCTAATCGTCCTAACTATGCCACGCACTCAACGTAACGATAATTTTATTGATAAATCTTTTACCGTCATGGCGGATATCATTTTAAAGATACTGCCCGCCAATAAAAAAGCCAAGGAAGCCTTTGTTTATTACCGCGATGGGATGTCTGCCCAAGCTGACGGCGAATACGCCGAAGCCCTCGATAATTACTATGAGGCTTTAACATTAGAAGAGGATCCTAACGATCGCAGTTATATCCTCTACAATATCGGTATTATCCACGCTAGTAACGGCGAGCATGAAAAGGCTCTGGAATACTACGAAGAAGCTATCGAACTTAATCCCAGAATGCCCTCCGCTTTGAATAATATCGCCGTTATTTACCATTTTCAGGGGGAAAAAGCCAGAGAAGACGGTCAACAGGCCGAAGCGGAAGCACTCTACGACAAAGCGGCAGAATACTGGAAACAAGCCATCCGATTAGCCCCCAATAACTACATTGAAGCCCAAAACTGGCTGAAAATCACCGGGCGATCGGAAATTGATGTTTTCTTCTAAATTGAGGAGACAGAATTCAGGAGTCGGTCGTCAGGAGTTAGGAGTCAGGAGATTATTTTTATTTATTCTCCCCATCTCCCCAACCCCCAACCCCTAACCCCTAAC